>Ga0207709_10002682_pt1 | contig 11029 bp, 9 predicted proteins | sample KBSM34metaG_FD_184397 | JGI IMG/M metagenome (GOLD analysis project Ga0207709, IMG submission 184397) | Miscanthus rhizosphere microbial communities from Kellogg Biological Station, Michigan, USA - KBS M3-4 metaG (SPAdes) (version 2) | ecosystem: Host-associated > Plants > Roots > Rhizosphere >...
TTGTTTCCGACCATCGGGCCTTTGCCCGTTACGTCGCATACGCGTGCCATGTGGACACTCTTTCTTGAACAGCTGGCACCGGCGCAATCGTGGCGATTGCAGGTGTTTTGCAGCTTGACCTCGCCAGAAAACGGGTGGCGGTACCCCGGCTTTGCCTGTATGCCAGGAATCCCCATGAGAGGGCCCTGTTTCGGCAAAGCCTTGGATTATAGCCCTTTTGGGGCCCGCACCGGTTACAGCGTGCCGTCCTGCTCCAGGAATCGCTGAGCGTCGAGTGCCGCCATGCAGCCGGTGCCCGCGCTCGTGATGGCCTGGCGGTACACGTTGTCCTGCACGTCGCCGGCGGCAAAGACGCCCGGAATGCTGGTCATCGTGGCGAAGCCCTGCAGGCCCGAGCGGGTCAGGATGTAGTTGTCCTTCATCTCCAGCTGGCCCTGGAAGATGTCGGTGTTGGGATGGTGCCCGATGGCAATGAAGCAGCCCTTGAGGTCGATCTGCTCGGTGGCTCCGCTCTGTGTGTTCTTGATCCGGATGCCCGTCACGCCCGAGTCGTCGCCGAGCACCTGGTCGAGTTCGTTGTGCAGCTTCAGCACGATCTTGCCTTCGGCGACCTTCTCGTTGAGCTTGTCGATCAGGATGGGTTCGGCGCGGAACTTGTCGCGGCGATGCACCAGCGTCACCTTGTTCGCGATGTTGGCGAGGTAGAGCGCTTCTTCGACAGCGGTGTTGCCGCCTCCGATCACGCAGACCTCCTGCTCGCGGTAGAAGAAGCCGTCGCAGGTCGCGCAGGCGGAGACGCCGCGGCCCATGAACTTCTGTTCGGAATCGATGCCCAGGTACTTCGCGGAAGCACCCGTGGCAATGATCAGCGAGTCGCAGGTGTAGGTGCCGCTGTCGCCGGTGAGGGTGAAGGGGCGCTTGCCCAGGTCGACCTTGTTGATGTGGTCGAAAACGATCTGCGTCTTGAAGCGCTCGGCGTGCTCCAGGAAGCGCTGCATCAGGTCGGGGCCTTGCACGCCGTGGACGTCGGCCGGCCAGTTGTCGACCTCGGTGGTGGTCATCAATTGCCCGCCCTGGGCGATGCCGGTGATGAGCAGGGGCTGAAGGTTTGCGCGGGCTGCGTAGACGGCTGCGGTATAGCCGGCCGGGCCGGAGCCGAGAATCAAAACCTTGGCGTGTCGAGGAGCGGACATGAGTAGAAAACCTAAGATATACGCTGCTTCAGCGTGTACATTTTCAGGGTGGTAGCGATATATATGGAGTATCACTGCCCGGTTCAACACCGGGTAAACGGTGTTTTCAATGCGCGCGATTGTAGTAATCCATCGGCTTGCTCTTCGGACTGCTCTGCGCGCTGTATCAGGGATTGATAAATGTCGATGCTTTCCAACCTCGAATTGCTTCGGCGCGTTCCGCTGTTCGCGTCGCTGACGGCCACGCAGTCCGCCAGCATCGCGGACGCGATCATCAAGAAGCGCTTCAAGCGCGCGGAGGTCGTGGTGGAGCAGGGCAAGAAGTCCGATGCGCTCTACATCATCCTGACCGGCCGCGCACGCGTCACCAGCGCCGACAGCCGCGGGCGCGAGGTCATCCTCGCCACGCTGCACCCCGGCGACTACCTGGGCGAGATGAGTCTCATCGACGACGAGCCGCACTCGGCCACGGTACGCACCGAAATCCAGTGCGACGTGCTCATGCTGGGACGCGACGCTTTCGCGCGCTGCCTGCCCGAGAACTCCTCGATGGCCTACAACATCATGCGTGGCCTGGTGCAGCGCCTGCGCCATGCCGACCGCAAGATCGAGTCGCTGGCGCTGATGGACGTCTACGGCCGCGTGGCCCGCTCGCTGCTCGAGTTCGCCGTCGAGGACGGCGCAGGCAATCTCAAGGTGCGCGACAAGATTTCCCGCCAGGACCTGGCCAAGATGGTGGGCGCTTCACGCGAAATGGTCAGCCGTGTGATGAAGGACCTCGAAGAGCGAGGTTTCGTGCAAACCCTGGATGACGGGTCGATGATCGTCAAGGAACGGCTCCTGTCGTTGGCTTGAACCTCCAGGGCCGGGTCCGCCGCTGCCGGCGGTCCTGGCCTTTTGTTGTAGTGTTCGTGCTTCCGGCCCCCGCTTTTCCGGGCCGGGCGCCGTGTTTTTCATGACCTATTCGCTCAATACGCTTCAATCTTCTTCCGCCGCCGAGGGGCAACCCGTGCGCATGCGCGCCATGCGCTTCGCCCATGAGATCACGCTGATCGCAGGATTCGCGGCGCTGTTGTTCTGGCTGCTCGCGATGCTGAGCTTCACGCCTTCGGACGCCGCCTGGTCGACCTCGGGCACAGGGGGAGAAATCAAGAACTGGGGCGGCCGCATCGGCGCCTGGCTGGCCGATGGCAGCTATTACCTTGCCGGCTATTCCGTGTGGTGGTGCCTTTTCGCCGGACTGCGCGCATGGCTCTCTTCGCTGGCCAACTGGCTGCGCGGCGGCGAGCCTGCATCCGCCGAGCAACCGGCGCCGCGTGGGCGCTTCAATCGCAGCCGTCTTGCCTTCTGGTTTGGCCTCGTCCTGCTGCTGTGCGCAAGCACCATGCTCGAATGGTCGCGCCTGTACCGGCTCGAGGCGCATCTGCCGGGTTCCGGCGGCGGCGCGCTGGGCTATCTCGTGGGGCCGGCCAGCGTGCGCTGGATGGGCTTCACTGGATCGGCGCTGGTGGCCATCGCCGGCGGCGTGATCGGCTCGGCGCTGGTGTTCCGTTTCTCCTGGAGCCTGATCGCCGAGCGCATCGGCGCGCGTGCCTACTCGCTGTTCGAGTCGCGTCGCGAGAAACGCGAAATGGCAGCCGACATCGCCATGGGCAAGCAGGCCGCCCGCGAGCGTGCCGAGGCCGACGAACCAGCGTTCACGCGCGACGGCGCGGCCAGGGCGGAGCCCTCGCTGGTTTCGTCGTCAGGTGGCGCCTTCGACGACGAGGACGAAATCCATATCGAGCCGCGCCCCAAGCGCCGCCCGCCATCGCCGCCGGTGCAGATCGAGCCCGCGATGACCGAAGTGCCCAGGAGCGACCGCGTCGTCAAGGAGCGCCAGAAACCGCTCTTCAAGGAACTGCCCGACAGCAAGCTGCCGCAGGTCGACCTGCTCGACGCTGCGCAGGCGCGCCAGGAAACAGTGTCGGCCGACACGCTCGAGATGACCTCGCGCATGATCGAGAAGAAGCTCAAGGACTTCGGCGTCGAGGTGCGCGTGGTGCTCGCTTCGCCCGGTCCCGTCATCACGCGCTACGAGATCGAGCCCGCCACGGGCGTCAAGGGCTCGCAGATCCTGGGTCTTGCCAAGGACCTCGCACGCTCGCTCTCGCTGGTGTCGATCCGCGTGGTCGAGACGATCCCGGGCAAGAACTACATGGCGCTCGAGCTGCCGAACGCCAAGCGCCAGTCGATCAAGCTCAGCGAAATCCTGGGCTCGCAGATCTACAACGAAGGCAAGTCGATGCTCACCATGGGCCTCGGCAAGGACATCATCGGCAACCCGGTGGTGGCCGACCTCGCGAAGATGCCGCACGTGCTGGTGGCCGGTACCACCGGTTCGGGCAAGTCGGTGGGTATCAACGCGATGATCCTGTCGCTGCTCTACAAGGCCGAGGCACGCGACGTCCGCCTGCTGATGATCGACCCGAAGATGCTCGAAATGTCGGTCTACGAAGGTATCCCGCACCTGCTGGCGCCCGTGGTCACCGACATGCGCCAGGCGGCGCACGGCCTGAACTGGTGCGTGGCCGAGATGGAGCGCCGCTACAAGCTCATGAGCAAGCTCGGCGTGCGCAACCTGGCCGGCTACAACACCAAGATCGACGAAGCCAAGGCGCGCGAGGAGTTCATCTACAACCCCTTCAGCCTCACGCCGGACGATCCGGAGCCGCTGCGGCGCGAACCGCACATCGTCGTGGTCATCGACGAGCTGGCCGACCTGATGATGGTGGTCGGCAAGAAGATCGAAGAGCTGATCGCCCGTCTCGCGCAGAAGGCGCGTGCCGCCGGCATCCACCTCATTCTTGCCACCCAGCGCCCGAGCGTCGACGTGATCACCGGCCTCATCAAGGCCAACATCCCGACCCGCATCGCGTTCCAGGTGTCGAGCAAGATCGACAGCCGCACCATCCTCGACCAGATGGGAGCCGAGGCGCTGCTGGGCATGGGCGACATGCTCTACATGCCCAGCGGTACGGGCCTGCCGATCCGCGTCCACGGCGCCTTCGTCAGCGACGAGGAAGTGCACCGCGTGGTGGCCTACCTCAAGAGCCAGGGCGAGCCCGACTACATCGAGGGCGTGCTCGAAGGCGGCACGGTCGATGGCGACGGTGAAGGCGACCTGCTGGGCAGTGGCGACGGCGAGAAAGACCCGATGTACGACCAGGCGGTCGAAGTCGTGCTCAAGAACCGCAAGGCCAGCATCTCGCTGGTGCAGCGCCACCTGAAGATCGGCTACAACCGCGCCGCGCGCCTCGTCGAGGACATGGAAAAGGCCGGCCTGGTCAGTGCGATGAGTGGCAGCGGCCAGCGCGAAATTCTGGTGCCCGCGCGCGCGGCAGAGTAATTCGCCGCGCTGTGGTTCTCAAGATTCAGGTTACGTGCTGAAAGGCAATTTGCAAAAACGCCCATCGGCATTGCAAATCTTCATGAAGCCCTGCTGCTGCCGCAATTCGCGGCGGTTAGGGTCGATGCCAATGCCACAGCTTTTCCAAGCGAGGAATCCAAATTGAAATTGCGTCATTGGCTGTTGATCGGCCTCCTGAGTTCCGCCAACGCCTGGGCCGGCGGGCTCGAAAGCCTTGAAACCTTCGTCAGGACGGTCAAGTCCGGCCGCGCCGATTTCACCCAGACCGTGACCGCCCCGGCGCGCGAAGGGCAACCGGGCCGCACCAAGACCTCGAGCGGCACCTTCGAATTCCAGCGCCCCGGCAAATTCAAGTTCGACTACCAGAAGCCCTTTGCGCAGGTCATCGTGGCCGACGGCAAGACGCTGTGGCTCTACGACGCCGACCTGAACCAGGTCACGCAGCGCGCGCAGGCGCAGGCGCTGGGCTCCACGCCGGCGGCGCTGATCGCCGCGGCGCCCGACCTGAAGGCCCTGCAGGCCGATTTCACTCTCGAGGCCGCGCCGGAGCGCGATGGCCTGCAATGGGTCAAGGCCACGCCGAAAAACAAGGACGGCCAGCTGCAGAGCGTTCAGGTCGGCTTTCAGGGCGAGGCGCTGGCAGCGCTCGAAATCCTCGACAGCTTTGGCCAGCGCTCGGTGCTCAAGTTCGGCAAGGTCGAGGTGAATCCTTCGCTGCCGGCGAGCGTGTTCGACTTCAAGCCGCCGGCCGGCGCAGACGTCGTCAAGCAATAAACCCACAGGCTTGGCCACCACCGCCCACCAACCCCTTGCCGAGCGCCTGCGTCCCAGGACGCTGGGCGAGGTCATCGGCCAGCAGCACCTGCTCGGCCCGGGCATGCCGCTGCGAATCGCGTTCGAATCGGGCCAGCCGCATTCCTGCATCCTCTGGGGGCCGCCGGGCACCGGCAAGACCACCATCGCGCGGCTCATGGCCGATGCGTTCGACGCGCAGTTCCTGAGCATCAGCGCGGTGCTCGGCGGCGTGAAGGACATCCGCGAAGCGGTAGAGCGGGCCACTGCCGCGCGCGACGGACTGGAGCAGCAGCGCACCATCGTCTTCGTGGACGAGGTGCACCGCTTCAATAAGAGCCAGCAGGACGCCTTCCTGCCGCATGTGGAGTCGGGCCTCTTCACCTTCATCGGCGCGACCACCGAGAACCCTTCGTTCGAGGTCAACTCGGCGTTGCTTTCGCGCGCCGCCGTGTATGTGCTGCAGTCGCTCGGCGAAGACGACCTCAAGCAGATCGTGGCGCGCGCGCAGGCCATCCAGGCCGTGCCCGCCATCGACGCCGCGGCGGTCGATCGCCTCGTGGCCTATGCCGACGGCGATGCGCGCCGGCTGCTCAACACCCTCGAAACACTCGCGGTCGCGGCCCGCGCCGAAAAGCTCGACCACATCACCGACGAGTGGCTGCTGCGGGTGCTCGGCGAGCGCATGCGGCGCTACGACAAGGGCGGCGAACAGTTCTACGACACCATCAGCGCACTGCACAAATCCGTGCGCGGCAGCGACCCCGACGCCGCGCTCTACTGGTTCGTGCGCATGCTCGACGGCGGCGCCGATCCGCGCTACATGGCGCGCCGGCTGGTGCGCATGGCCAGCGAAGACATCGGCCTGGCCGATCCGCGCGCGCTGCGCCTGGCGCTCGATGCGGCAGAGGTCTATGAGCGGCTGGGTACCCCCGAGGGCGAACTGGCGCTGGCCGAGTGCGTGGTCTATCTCGCCATCGCTCCCAAGTCGAACGCCGTCTACAAGGCCTACAACGCGGTGCGCGCCCTCGTGAAGACGGACAGCACGCGACCCGTGCCCATGCACCTGCGAAATGCGCCCACCAAGCTCATGAAAGAGCTCGACTACGGCAAGGGCTACCGCTATGCGCACGACGAGGAGGGCGGTTTCGCCGCCGGCGAGCGCTACCTTCCGCAGGGGCTGGAAGGCCAGGTCTTCTACGAGCCCGTCGAGCGTGGACTCGAGATTCGCATCGCGGAAAAGCTGCGCGATCTGCGCCGCCGGAACGCCGAAGGCAACGGCTGATACTTGCTTGCAGCACGCTTGCAAAGCGTGCATGGCCCCACGCGCATACAGCATGACGTGAGCGGGTAAACCCCGGTCGCCGCGCACCAAATCGACGCTGGTGCATGACTACAATCCCGCCCACAAATCCGCCGGCGACACATGTTGGCTGGTTTTTTGCTTGTCAACCCAGGGGCGCCAAACCGGTGCCCGGCGGGTGAATGGCACCCCGCAACGGTGCAACACATAGGAAATCGCGTTATGGACATTTTGCTGCAGCAGATCATCAACGGTCTGGTACTGGGCAGCATGTATGCCTTGATAGCCTTGGGCTACACCATGGTGTACGGCATCATCAATCTGATCAACTTCGCGCACGGAGAAGTGCTGATGGTGGGGGCGCTGACGAGCTGGACCATCATCGGGCTCATGAAGGACGGCATGCCCAACACACCGGGCTGGCTGATCCTCCTCATCGCGTTGATCATTGCCTGCGTCGTCGCGGCAACCCTCAACTTCGTGATCGAGAAGGTGGCCTACCGGCCACTGCGCAACAGTCCCAAGCTCGCGCCGCTGATCACGGCCATCGGCATGTCGATCCTGCTGCAGACGCTGGCAATGATCATCTGGAAGCCGACCAACAAGGCCTATCCCAATCTCCTGCCCACCGATCCCATCCATGTGGGCGGCGCGGTGATCTCGCCGACGCAGGTCATGATCCTCAGCGTCACGGCGTTCTCGCTCGTGGTGCTGATGTGGCTGGTCAATTACACCAAGCTCGGCCGCGCGATGCGCGCCACCGCGGAGAACCCGCGTGTGGCGGCACTCATGGGCATCCGGCCCGACATGGTGATCTCGGCCACCTTCATCATCGGTGCCGTGCTCGCAGCCATTGCCGGTGTGATGTACGCGTCGAACTACGGCATCGCGCAGCACGCGATGGGCTTCCTGCCCGGCCTCAAGGCCTTCACTGCGGCCGTGTTCGGCGGCATCGGCAACCTCGCCGGTGCGGTGGTCGGCGGCATCCTGCTGGGCCTCATCGAAGCCATCGGCTCGGGCTACATCGGGACGCTGACGGGCGGCGTGCTCGGCAGCAACTACAGCGACATCTTCGCGTTCATCGTGCTGATCGTCATGCTCACGCTGCGTCCGTCCGGCCTGCTCGGCGAACGCGTGGCGGACCGTGCCTGAGGAACGAGCCATGAAAAACAGCAAGAACCTCGCCTTCTACATCATCGGCATCGTCGCCGTGCTCGCACTGCCCCTGCTGCTGCAGATGCAGGGCAACGCCTGGGTGCGCATCGCCGACATCGCATTGCTCTACGTGATGCTGGCACTGGGCCTGAACATCGTGGTCGGCTATGCCGGCCTGCTCGACCTGGGCTACGTGGCCTTCTTCGCGATCGGGGCCTACCTGTACGCGCTGATGGGCTCGTCGCACCTGAGCGAGACCTTCCCGTGGTTCGCACAGATGTTCCCGAACGGGCTGCACACCTCGCTGCTGATCGTGATTCCGCTGGCCCTTGCGGTGGCCGGTTGCCTGGGCGTGCTGCTCGGCGCCCCCACGCTCAAGCTGCGCGGCGACTACCTCGCCATCGTCACGCTCGGCTTCGGCGAAATCATCCGCGTGTTCCTGAACAACCTCGACCAGCCGGTGAACATCACCAACGGTCCGAAGGGCATCACCGCCATCGACTCCATCAAGTTCTGGGGCCTCGACCTCGGCAAGGCATGGAAGTTCGACGGCTTTTCGATCTCCTCGGTCTCGCTGTACTACTACCTGTTCCTGGCGCTGGTGATCGCCACGATCATCATTTCACACCGCCTGCAGACTTCGCGCGTCGGCCGTGCCTGGATGGCCATCCGCGAAGACGAGATCGCGGCCAAGGCAATGGGCATCAACACCCGCAACATGAAGCTGCTGGCCTTCGGCATGGGCGCCAGCTTCGGCGGCGTGTCGGGCGCGATGTTCGCGGCCTTCCAGGGCTTCGTGTCGCCCGAGTCCTTCAGCCTGATGGAGTCGGTGATGATCGTCGCGATGGTGGTGCTCGGCGGCATCGGGCACCTGCCCGGCGTCGTCCTCGGTGCCGTGCTGCTGGCCGCACTGCCCGAAGTGCTGCGCTATGTCGCCGGCCCGCTGCAGTCGCTGACCGACGGCCGCCTCGACGCCTCCATCCTGCGCCAGCTGTTCATCGCGCTGGCCATGATCGTCATCATGCTGGTGCGTCCGCGCGGCCTCTGGCCCTCGCCGGAACACGGCAAGACGCTGACCAGGAAGGGCGCAGTGCCCGTCGACCCGGCCCACGCGGCCGTGGCCCCCGGATCGCTGCAAACGCATGCGCCGGGCGTCGATACGCCCGCCGACGAATTGCCGGGTGCGGCTTCGCGTCCCATGTCGATCAATCCCTGAACGCCGAAGGAAAAATCAACATGACGACAGACACCATCCTCGACGTCCGCGGCATTTCCAAACGCTTCGGCGGGCTGCAGGCCCTCTCCGACGTGGGCATCACCATCAAGCGCGGCCAGGTCTACGGCCTGATCGGCCCGAACGGCGCTGGCAAGACCACCTTCTTCAACGTGATCACCGGGCTGTACACGCCCGACAGCGGCACCTTCGAGCTGGCCGGCAAGCCCTACCAGCCGACGGCCGTGCACGAAGTGGCCAAGGCAGGCATTGCGCGCACCTTCCAGAACATCCGCCTCTTCGCCGAAATGACGGCGCTGGAGAACGTGATGGTCGGGCGCCACATCCGCACGCACTCGGGCGTGCTCGGCGCGATGTTCCGCACCGGCGGCTTCAAGGCCGAGGAAAAGGCCATTGCCGACCGCGCGCATGAACTGCTCGACTACGTCGGCATCGGCAAATTTGCCGACTACAAGGCGCGCACGCTGTCGTACGGCGACCAGCGCCGCCTGGAGATCGCCCGCGCACTGGCCACCGACCCGCAGCTCATTGCGCTCGACGAGCCGGCCGCCGGCATGAACTCCACCGAGAAGGTCGCGCTGCGCGAGCTGATCGACCGCATTCGCCGCGACAACCGCACCATCCTGATCATCGAACACGACGTCAAGCTCATCATGGGCCTGTGCGACCGCGTCACCGTGCTGGACTACGGCAAGCAGATTGCCGAAGGCACCCCGGTGGACGTGCAGAAGAACGAGAAGGTGATCGAGGCCTACCTCGGCACCGGAGGCCACTGACATGAGCACCGCAACCATGAGCGAACAAGAAACCTCGTCCACCGCCGCGCAAGCCAAGGCGGCCGGCAAGACGCTGCTGAAGGTCACCGGCCTGAGGGTAGGCTACGGCGGCATCCAGGCCGTGAAGGGCGTGGACTTCGAAGTGCGCGAAGGCGAACTGGTGTCGCTGATCGGCTCCAACGGCGCCGGCAAGACCACCACCATGAAGGCCATCACCGGCACGCTGCCGGCCGGAGCCGGCAACATCGAATTCCTGGGCCGCAGCATCAAGGGCCGCGGTGCGTGGGACCTGGTGGAAGAGGGCCTCGTGATGGTGCCCGAAGGCCGTGGCGTGTTCACGCGCATGACCATCACCGAGAACCTGCAGATCGGCGCCTACATCCGCAAGGACAAGGCCGCCATCGCGAGCGACATGGAGCGCGTGTTCGTCACCTTCCCGCGCCTGCGCGAGCGCAAGGACCAGCTGGCCGGCACGATGTCGGGCGGCGAGCAGCAGATGCTGGCCATGGGCCGCGCGCTGATGGCTCGCCCCAAGGTGCTGCTGCTCGACGAGCCGACGATGGGCCTGTCGCCGATCATGTGCGACAAGATCTTCGAGGTGGTGCAGACCGTGGCCTCGCAGGGCGTGACCATCCTGCTGGTCGAGCAGAACGCCAACCGCGCGCTGCAGCTGGCCGACCGCGGCTACGTGATGGAGTCAGGCCTGATCACCATGAACGGTGAAGCCAAGGCCCTGCTGAGCGACCCGCGCGTGCGGGCCGCCTACCTGGGCGAATAAGCAAGCCTCCTACCCCATTGCCGCCGCCGCAGCCTTGATGGCCTCGCGGATGCGGCCGTAGGTGCCGCAGCGGCACACGTTCTCGATGGCGTCGATGTCGGCGTCCGTCGGGTTGCGCGTGCGGCGCAGCAGGTCCACCGCCGCCATGATCTGCCCCGGCTGACAGAAGCCGCATTGAGGCACGTCGAGGTTCATCCAGGCCTGCTGCACCGGGTGCAGCGTGTTGCCGTTGGCCAGGCCCTCGATGGTCGTCACCTGGCGGCCGCGCACGTCGGACACGCGCACCGAGCAGGTCGTCACGGCCTTGCCGTCGACGTGGCAGGTGCAGGCCTTGCACACGTTGATGCCGCAGCCGTACTTCGGGCCGGTGATGCCGAGCTTGTCACGCA
>Ga0207709_10002688_pt1 | contig 11007 bp, 10 predicted proteins | sample KBSM34metaG_FD_184397 | JGI IMG/M metagenome (GOLD analysis project Ga0207709, IMG submission 184397) | Miscanthus rhizosphere microbial communities from Kellogg Biological Station, Michigan, USA - KBS M3-4 metaG (SPAdes) (version 2) | ecosystem: Host-associated > Plants > Roots > Rhizosphere >...
AAAAGGGACGCGCCCTTGATACCGCCTCATTAATTGAAGCGATTTCGAAACAAGGTAAGCCTGCCTTTGCTCTGCCCGATGCGGATCAAATCGTAGCGCACATTCGACCGGAGCTTCGGTCGGGCGACGTGGTGGCGATAATGTCCAACGGGGGCTTCGGTGGGATTCATGACAAGGTGCTGCAAAGCCTGCGGGCGGGTTGAGCTTTGTTCCTGGATCTTTGTACTTGGTACTTGGGTCTTTCAAAGTACAAAGTTCCAAGCTCAAAGTACAAAGCACACTTTAACGAAATCTTCGTAACGCTCTCGCAGTCTTAGTCCGCTAAAAATGGGCTTCCCTATTGAGGCATGGAGGCCCCCGCAGTGAAGAACTTTTCGATTTTCGAGCAGGCCCTAAAGCACTCCGGCGTCGAAAACATCGAGAATATCGGTGAAATTGCCAGCCTCACCCGACGCGATTTCCTCGATCATGAGAGTTTCGTCTGCCACACCACCACCGCATCGGTCGAATACGGATGCCTGATGATCGAGAACTCGATTCTGCTTCGCACGAATCGCTCCGGAAGAGTTTACGCCGGGGTCGAAAAGCTCTCAGCGTTGCAGCCAATCATCGATCGTTACATGCGTATCGCCGATGTGTCGGAAACCGTCTATCTGTTTGGACAGGACGATTGGAGACCACCACGACATCCAAACATCCGGTTGATAACGCTCAAGCAGGACTTCCGTTTGGCGCGTGAGTGGTTTGTAATTACACATTCAAACTCACTCAATGGCGCCCTCGTCGCATTTGACGAAACTTGTACTGACACAATGCCGGAACAAGTCAGATACTGGGCTTTGAAGACGAGTAACGCGGATTTGGTTACTTCGCTCGCCAACGGGGTCGAGGGTGTGATCGACTGGTGTCTTGCAGCCTGATTATTACTGAACCGTCTGCGATTCTGCGACTGGCCGTTCCACGAGCAACGGCGTTGCCATCGTGCCGGTCTTTCCAACCGGAGTATTCGGCGCTTCAACCTTTGAGGTGAGCACGCGCCGGATTTTCTTCGGTAGCAGTCTGGCTGCGACGAGGGTGGCAGATCCGATTAACTCCACGACGTCGCCACCACCGCGCCAGTGCTCCCGCACGACGCGAGGATCGGTGACGCTCATCAGTCGCAACAATGTCAATCCAATCAGATAAAGGTCGTCAACCTGGCCCACGAACGGCAGCATGTCGGGAATGAAGTCGAGCGGGAGGAACGCGTAAATGATTGCGCCTGCAACCAGCAATCTCTCTTTCGCCGGCACTCTCGGATCGACCATCAGCCGCGCGCACAGCAAGAGCAGATTGGGTATGACGAGCAGCAAATTGGTCATACGACTTCTGAGGTTCAGGTCTGACATATGGAGGATTATACAGATCTGGGCTGATCCGTGTAATCTGTGGCAACATAAACATCCATGGACATCCTCGACCGAATTCGCCAGCGAGCCGCGTCAAGGCCGCAACACATCGTCCTGCCAGAAGGAAATGATCCACGCACCGTCGTCGCTGCCGCGGAGGCTACCAGTCAACGCATCGCACGGATCACTGTGCTCGGTGACGAAGAAACGATTCGCACGATCGCGCGTGACAACCGGCTCGATCTTGGTGGCGTGGCGATTCTCGATCACAAGCGTGCCGCCGATTTCGATCGTGTGGTGTCGCTCTTTCACGACTTGCGCAGGGCGAAGGGACTCATGGCTGATGAGGCACGGACGCTCGTGTCTGATCCTTTGTACTACGGCAACTTGATGGTGCGATCGGGGCTCGCCGATGGTTCCGTGGCAGGAGCGACAAACACGACCAGTCACACCGTTCGGGCGGCGCTTCACTGTATCGGCGTAAGATCGGGATTCAAACTGGTTTCGAGTTTCTTTTTAATGGCGTTGCGCAATAGCGAGTTTGGTCACGATGGCGCGATGATTTATGCAGATTGTGGGGTCGTGATTGAACCGAGCGCAGTGGAGCTTGCAGAGATCGCGATTGCCGCAGCAGATTCGTGCAAGGCGTTGCTCGGCGCTGAGCCTCGAGTGGCGTTGCTCTCGTTTTCGACGAAGGGAAGTGCGAAACACCGGCTTGTAGACAAAGTTGTCGAAGCAGTGCGAACCGTGAAAGCGCGCGCGCCGGAGCTAATGATCGACGGCGAACTACAAGCCGATGCCGCGTTGATACCCGGAGTCGCGCAATCAAAAGCACCGGGTTCACCCATCGGTGGGCGTGCAAACGTGCTGATCTTCCCCGACTTGCAATCCGGAAACATCGCGTACAAGCTAACCGAGCGTTTGGCGGGCGCCACGGCAATCGGCCCGATTCTCCAGGGCCTCGACAAACCCGCGAATGATTTATCCCGCGGCTGCACTGCACGCGACATCGTCGACGCCATCGCGATTACCGCAGTCCAAGCCCAAGCACGAAAGACTGGGGCGTAACTGTAGGGCGGCCCTCCGTGGCCGCCCGGCGTGGAACTCGATCTTGGCAATAAAGGCAACGTAGGATTTTCAGCGGCATCAAAGAGCCGACTCCTAAATGTTTTGGCTAAAACGCACAACCGGGCTTGTGGTCATCGTGGCGCTTTTGTCATTTGCCGCCACGCAGAGCTCCAGCCAGGAACCTGCCAAACCACAACCTTCACCTTCGCCTTCGCCAACTCCTGAGCAGGAATCAGTTAAAGTTTTCACTGAAGAAGTCCGGCTTCCGGTCGTCGCTTTCGACTCGTACGGTCATTACGATCCCACACTCGAGCTCAACGACGTCCTGGTGCTCGAAGATGGCGTGGCGCAACAGCTCCGAAGTCTCAGGCACGTTCCGGCTAACGTTCTGTTCCTGCTGGATACCGGTGGTGAGTTGAGCGGGCTCGGCGGCATGTCCAAGAGCACAAGTCTCACGCGCGACGTCGCATCACGATTAGTGACAAAACTCGAAGATGGCGCATCGATCGCCGTAATGCAATCGGGGAATGCGACGGAGATGTTGCAACCATGGACCACCGACAAAGCTGCTGTCCTGAAGACACTCAAGAACAAACTCCTCTCAACCAAGCGATCGCGCATCTCCGATGCAATTGCGAATGCAAGTGTGCAGTTGAAAGATCGTCCGGAAGGAAGTCGTCACGTTGTTATGATTACGGACGGTGTTGATTCACCCGGCGGCAAAGTCGATCGCGGGGAGGCCATCCGGAAACTGATGACCGCGCGGGCTACAGTGCATATCATCAGTTACACGGAATTTGTGAGACAGAAGAATCCCGCGAATAATTCCGCAGTCTCAGTTGGTCAACGGCCTAAAAGTTCAGACCCGATCGCCTCCATAGATCCCACGATGCCTCCAGGGCAGACTCGCTCACCCTCATACGGGATCAGCATTCGATTTGATCCGGCGATGAAGCGCCAGCGCAAAGCATACGAAGCTGAAGTGAAGAAGAGTCAGCAGGCGTTGAAGAACATCGCCGACGAGACGGGCGGCAAGATGCTGCTGCCGGTCGACAGTATGGAAATGTTGGCCCAGGCAAACGACGTAGCTCGCGCGATCGGAGCTGAATACGTTGTCACCTATCGTCCTAAACGACCTCTTGCCGAAGCCCAACCCGGCGAATATCGTCGCATCGAAGTAGCCTCACGGCGCGTCGGCGTCAGCCTCCAATCACGTCGCGGCTACGTCGTGCCACTGCCGAATTAGCCACAAAAAAGCACAAAAGGCACAGAAAGAGATTTCTTAAAAATGGTTTTCTCTTTTTGTGCCTTTGTGCTTTTTTGTGGCTAGATCTTCTTGTGGCTTCTTGTGGCTAAAGCGCGGCTTCGAGGCGAGCTTCCATCATTTGCATCACCTGGCGCACGTCAAACTGATCGGGCTTCGGCATCAACGATTGCCGGTGCAACTCTTCCCAATCTTCCTTGGGCACACGATGGAAGGCTTCAACAACTTTCGGATCGAATTGTCGCCCAGCCCAATCGTCAAGTTCCTGTGATGCTGCTTCATACGACTTGCCGCGACGATAAACACGATCGCTGGTGATCGCGTCAAGAGCGTCAGCCACCGAAAAGATGCGCGCGCAGATGTCGATCTCTTCTTTTCGCAAACCGAGTGGATAGCCAGTGCCGTCCCACTTTTCGTGATGCTGGGCCACCACCCGCGAGGCACCCTGTAGAAACTCGATGCCACGCAGAATTTGTTGACCGTGCAGTGGATGTTCGCGCATGCGCACCCACTCTTCTTCAGTGAGCTTCGCCGGCTTGCGCAAAATCGAATCAGGCACTCCGATCTTGCCGATGTCGTGCAGCAGTGATCCAAACTCCAGCGCCTTCATCTCGTCACTGCTCAAACCGTATTCGCGTCCGAGTCGCAGACTGTAAGTGACCACGCGTTCCGAATGACCGTGAGTTTCAGAGTCTCTGGTTTCGAGTGCAGCAGTTAATGCTTTGAGGGTGGAGCGATAAGCGGCTTCGAGAGAGTTCAGAGCCTTATCGAGTTCGATGGTTCGTTGTTCGACTAGTTCTTCGAGGTGGTTTTCGTAGCGCTGCTTCGCAACTACCAGATCGTGATGTTCGAGCGCGCGTTTGACGACTGCCTCTACCTGCCGCAGGTCGAACGGCTTCATCAGGTAATCGAACGCGCCAAGACGCAGCGCACCGATCGCGCTCTCGACTGTCTGCATGCCGCTGATCATTACCACGACGGTGTCAGGCGCGATTTCTTTGACATGTGGGATCATGTCCAGGCCGCTCATACCGGGCATGGTGATGTCGCTAATCACCAACTGGAAATTGCTTTCCTGCAGACGCGTAAGCGCTTCCTCTGCCGATCCCGCTCGAATACATTCGTACTCTTCACTGAGCAAATCGGCGAGGATCTCGGTTATTTCGACTTCATCATCAACTATCAGAATGCGGGGCGACACAATTGTCGGCATTTGGTCTCTCCTGAAAATGGCAGGACATGGCGGCTGAAAGATTAGTAGAGCTCAACCAGCAACGGTGAGTGAACGCGGGTAAGGGGCTGGGTAAGGCCCCGCCAAAACCTGGCTCAGGCATTCTAGCCCTTTTGCGACTCGGGTGGCAAACATGTTTTTACGTTAGAGTTAAGTGACTGAGGGACAGTTGTTTAGCAACAACGATTCGCGATAGGAGATCGTGTTTTGTATCAAGATGTGATTAAAACCGGACCGGGAAGTGAGTGTTGCACTCCGTTCGAAAGCACCGTATCATGTGCATCCCTTCACGCCGGAGTGGCGAAATTGGTATACGCACCAGACTCAAAATCTGGCGTCCGTCAAGGACATGTCGGTTCGAGTCCGACCTCCGGCACCACTCGTCTTCAGAAGCGATCCAATCTGTTTTTCCGTTTTAGCCTTTGTTCATGACCTTTGTTCATGAGCATTGACTTTTGGTACACGTAGTCCTATTGTCACGTTCGTTCCGGTATACTACTTCACGTAGACGCCGCTTCGTGCGACGTTCCTTTGTCCTCTCAATGATTACTCATGTCGTTTGTTCACGATATTGTTCCGTCCGGATAACCACTTACCCGGCACTCACCCGTCCGCCTTATCCCAAAGGAGAAGGAAAATGTCAGAAAAGGAAGTGTACGAGTTGACGCTGATTCCTCAAGGAGAAGATACCCTCATTACAACCAGAGAAGAATTTGAAGCGCTCGTCAAACAGGTCTTTGAAGAAGAGGGGCAAGGTGATCTTCTCACCGATGGCTCGGTGACGATGCGCGCACAGAGACCATTTCCCGGAGCGGATCTGGGCCTCATTGTTCTTATTTGGATCGGCAAAACGGTCGCAACAGAAATTTTCAAGCGTAAAGTACTTCCAAAACTCGAAACGCGTTTTGAAGCGTGGTGGACCAAAAAGTCCAGCGATACGCCGGACACATCGGATACGGACCCTAAAAACGCTTCGTAGTAAGACGTGACGTAATGCTGTCCTCCGAGCACGTCATCCAGTTTGATGTGTATACCTTGTTCTGCCATTACATGATGGAGCACTTGGAGTCTCTGTATCTGGCCTGTGATTTAAATAAGGGTGAGCCAACAGTGAAGACTTGCCTTGCTTCTATTGATACCGGACTTGAAGCAATGTTTAAGCTCAGAACCACCGATAGGCAAGTGGCTCTCAAAATCGTCACCTCACATTTTCAAACGAGCGCCTTGGAAATTGGCGCCTCAAAGCCAGAGGCGGGGAAAGAGATCGTGCTGGCAATGGAGGAAGCTCTCGATAACCACGCATCATGGAGTTATCAAACCGAGATCGAAAACTGGCATGAGCAGGGACGGTATTTGGCGTCATTGTTTTTTGAAAAATCAGATTGGGAGACGACGAGGAAGAAGCTCACCCGGCGGGCATCGCTGGAGTACCAATTCGGTGATTCAAAAACGGCTCCGTTTTTTAGAGATCTGCGAAATATTCCCGACACGCCACAAAGCCAAAAACTTATAGATTTACTGGTTGCCAACAAATTACGGGAAGAGCGAAAGAACTACGAAGGGATCCCTGGCGCCCTGTATATGATTCAGCACGAGGATTCGGAAAAGTTTTCGATCAGGGTCCCACTAACGACGCGGAATGATCTGATGCTCTTCGTCTCTTATCCCTTTCTCTTCATGCATGAGTATTCAGCGCATATTTTTTCGGCCGATCAGTTCAACGACAGATTCAATGATGGCTGGATGCTTTATGCGGCAAGCCGGTATCTGGTGAACAAATGGGCGGCGGATGAGGAATCTCCTAAGCTCAATAGACTTCAAGCATATGCCTTTAAGCGCCACCTCTGTTTCACCCTGTCAGATGAAGCAGCCGTACACCACGACCTGGCCGAAGACTTTCATGATTTCTTGTTTACCTGGGATCGAGACAGATTTGATTTGATCACCTACGAGCTGGCTGCTTATGAGCCCACACCACTAATGGAAGAATCCTGGCCGACGCTGATCCTGACAAACTTGAATGCTGATCTACGAGACAGACAACTACTGAAGGAGCGAATGTCTGACGCGCTCACGCTCGACGCTCTTTATCCCGATTTAAAGACAAAACTTTCCACAGGCAGGATCGTATGAACGAACATTATTTCGTTACTTGACTATTAATTAGCCAAGCGTTAGTATTCCGACTCTTCGTGGCGAGGTAAAACCAATTGGGGTAGTTAAGTCGAGCACTTGCAACGATTTGAAGCATGGATTTTCGCGTGAATATTTCTTTACTTGACGCGTAATTCAGTCAGCTCTTAGGATGGGAGGTCGCGCTACCGGCCGATATTTCCGCCCGGGTACCCCTGAAACGAAGACTTTGATGACGGTAACAACTAAAAGAAGTCCATTGAATTCCGTGAAGATTCTCGTCCGAGAGAGCGCCCTTGAGATGCGAGAGTTTGATGTGGAAAAAATGGTGAGGGCCACAGGCTGCAAGCTGACGAGCGTCAGCAATGAGATCCGCCACATGATTGAAGATGGCTATCTGACTTCTTTAAAACCAACTGGTCCGCACTCCAGACGCGGAAAGCCTATTTCGACTTATCGTTTGGTTGACGATGAGGAAAAGATTGAACGACTGCTCGCGGAGGTACGAACATTTCGCCCGCAACGCTCGCAGGGGAAACCTGAACCGCAAAGTCGCAACTATCAAAGGGCCCGGGAATTTCTCGACCAGGCGGCTAACACTGAGCACGAGGCGGAAAAAGAAGGATTACTTAAGCAAGCTGAAACCCTGCTGAAAATCGCGCGGGCTGATGAAGGTGAACCCGAATCGGTGAAGAGCGCCTTCTTGCAGTTTGAACTGGGACGGCTCTTTTTTCTGAGAAAGGATTATCAGCTTGCCGACAAGCTATTGCGCCAATCCGCTCAAACTTTCGGCCAGTCTGAAGCCTACGCCACGGAGTTTTCAAAAGTACTCCATCACTTGAATTCCAATACTCTCCAGCAAGTAATCAGTCAAACGCTGGAACAATCAGTGCCGAGTAATCCCCTCTCAACTGGACAGTTGGTGAACAAAACACCTGCTAGCAGCTTGGTGTTGAAATTGGCGCAGGTAATAAAACAAAACGCCGGTTCGGTTTCTGAGTCTCCGCTGCCACATGTTGTTGCAGACGGTCTGGAGAAAGTTGTCGAAATACATTCGCCAGGGGTTCGGCTGATGGGGACGTTGTGGGGTTCCGTGGCGGTAGAAACCACTGGTGGAACCCCACTACGACATGACCTGCGAAAACTTCAGTCATCAGGCGACTATTGTCGTATCACCTTTGAGCGGGAACCGGACGAAAGAATAAAAGTTGTTAGAGGCGCGCGCGTCATCCGCAAGAAGAGACGCGGAGAGCCTACCAACTCTGAAATTGATTTTGCGGTCAGAGGTCCCGTAGACCGGCGACGGGGTCTTATGTCGACGATGATGTCAAAGCCCTCAAAAGTACGTAAGCTAGTCCACGTTGATGTCGAAGCCCTCAAAAGCACGTAAGCTACTCTCCGAAGGTAGTTGACTTCGACTCGCTCACCGCCATGGCAAACGAAACAAAGAGCAGCCCGGGCGAGATTCTGATAGATGTCCGGGACCGGTATATCGATCTGGGAATCTCTCTGGAACGATCCGGAAAAATCCCGGAAGCCATCAAGGCATTTGAGGAAGCGGCGCATCTGGACCCCGCTTCAGATAATGCGTGGATTGGTTTAGGTACGACGCTCAACGATGCCGGCGAATACTCACAAGCTGAAAGGGCATTCCGCCGAGCACTCGAGGCGACAAACAGTTCCGACAAAAGTTTGGCCGCAGTCTTATCTAATCTAGGCATCGCTCTCTATCATCAAAATCGCTTCACAGAAGCAGTTGGATACTTGCGAAAAGCAATAAGTTTATTGGGAGATGGCCCAGCTGAGATCTATACGCTTCTGGGTGACTGCCTGTATCGAGCTGAGAACCAGGAAGAAGCTCTGCAAGCCTACGAACAAGCCATCAGCTTGAATGACCGTCTCACGCGCGCATGGCAGGGCAGAGGTGAAGTCTTAAGCTCACTGGGTCGCTTTGAAGAGTCTCTAAAGAGTTTCAATTCCGCACTTGTGTTGGAACCTAACGATCCGTGGATTTTATCAGGTAAGGCGCAGGTGCTTTGTTTATCGGGTCACTGCGCTGAAGCGATCCCAGTGCTGGATGCCGCTCTTGAGATCGAACCGGATTCTCCATGGTTATTGGCCGACAAAGCGGAGGCGCTCTATCTCCTTGGGGAAACTGGGGCGGCGCTGGCACTTTTCGATAGAACCATACATCTCGCGCCAGGCGATCTTAGTCTCCTTGCAGCGAAAGCACGGATGCTCATTGAACTGGACCGGGACGAAGAAGCGCTAGCGGTGTTGGAGAAAGTAGATGCAACCGGCCCAAATGTGGCGGCGATTCTTGGCGAGAAGGCTAATTTGCTGCTGTACTTCAGTCGTTATGATGAAGCAGCTTCTGCTTTCGACAAAGTGATCGAACTCCAACCTGATAATGTTTGGGCCATGGGTTACAAGGCCCACGCGTTGCGCTACATGAAGCGCTACGATCAAGCAATCAGTTTATATGATCAAGTGCTAAATAAAGACCCTCAGCTCGCCTGGATTGTAGCCGGAAAGGCCGAGGCACTATATCGGAAAGGGGACTTCGAGGGCTCTTTGGTGCAATGGACTAATCTAATCGAGAGGCAATCGGATAGTGCGGAGGCGTTTGCCAGACGGGCCGAAACTTTGAAGATGTTAGGGAGACATCAGCGAGCTCTGGCAGACATAAACGCTGCGATTGCGATTGAGCCTGAAGCCGACTGGTTCTGGTTCCAGCGATTTGCCATTCGGTACTTAATGGATGATGTTGCTGGTGCTGAAGAAGATCTCTTCGCCGCGATAGAAATTGCGAGGCAAACCCCAGATCCGGACGGCATGCAACCTCTCAATCTGGCACTCTATTTTTTAGCGTTAGGACAAACGCAATCCGCGATGCGTGTTTATGAGGACGCCATTCGCCAGGGAGTGTCTCGTTACGCTTTGGAAGAGGCGATACGCGACCTGGATGAAAACAAGGCTATCATTCCGGCTTCGTTTGAACAAGTAAGGAATTGGCTACGAGACAGATTAGAAACGAATCAAACGTAAGATTTGCGTTATTCGGTGTTGGCCCACCTCCACTCACAATTCAATAAAGTTACAACTTCCGGGTGACGCTGTGGCTTTCGATGGTCTGAGAGTGGGAATCTCCAAGAGCCACAAAAGGGGTGTCACTGATTTCCTGTAATTCTGCATCACAGGACGCAGCTAACTGCGCGATTAGATCCAAGCGCTCGAATCCGGATCCCATATAAGGATGGTTGTATTCGAGGATCGTCGAACATTGCAAATCACCGTTGGGTTTTGATTGAGGAAACGTCGGACGCCGAGACACTCACGTCGACGACCATGATCTGGCAGACGACACCTTGATCCCACTATCAAGCGCCAACGAGTAACAGAGAAGCTTTATTAGCGAATGAGGAGGCACTTGATCTTATAGAATCTGTGTAATCTGTGGATACTGGTTGATTTGAATGCATAACGTTAAGGATAAGCGGACACGCCAGCGGATTCTCGAGGTTGCGTGTGAACTGATTGCACTACGCGGACTCAGGGGCGAGGTATTGAGAGACGCTGCGGTGATGGCTGGGTATCCAATCGAGCGGGCCGAGGTTTTCTTTCGCCGCGACGAAGATCTTGTCATCGCACTCTACGCCCGACTCGCAGCGCAGCTCGAGTCGCGAGTCACGGAATTACCTGAAGGCGATGTTGCCACGCGATTTAGGGCAGCGATGCTCTTTAAGCTGGAACTCGTCGCTCCTTATCGCGAGACCATCGCTTCCCTGTTGGCGACTCTGCTTGATCCGCGACACGAGCTGGGAGCGTTGAGTCCGCAAATGGAAGTCATTCGGACTCGCGTGATGGGTGTCTTTTACTCAGTAGTGCTCGGCGCAACCGGTGCGCGAAAGAATAGCGCCGAT
>Ga0207709_10002691_pt1 | contig 10998 bp, 10 predicted proteins | sample KBSM34metaG_FD_184397 | JGI IMG/M metagenome (GOLD analysis project Ga0207709, IMG submission 184397) | Miscanthus rhizosphere microbial communities from Kellogg Biological Station, Michigan, USA - KBS M3-4 metaG (SPAdes) (version 2) | ecosystem: Host-associated > Plants > Roots > Rhizosphere >...
TTGAAGTACACGAAACCCGACAATTGTAGAAACACCTCACCAAGCGCCAGTTTCGATATACCACCGGCCGCTAGCAGAATAAGTAACCGGATCCAGAAGTATAGCACCCCACACCATCACCCGACCAGAGAAAGAGAGGGGCCTCAAAATCTCCTCAACAAGCTCAGCTCAACCTTATGCTGGCAAAGGGGGTCTTTTCCCCCGTAGGTCTTCCACAACTATCCACCAGCGATTGCAGGCAAAATGCTGACCTCATCCCCATCCGCGACAGGTGTAGCCCTTTCTTGAAGGAACCGAATGTCTTCACCATTGACAAAAACGTTAATAAAACGGCGAACGTTTCCACTTTCGTCGCAAATGCGTTCCCCAATGCCTGGATAGGTCTGATCGAGTTGAACAAGGAGCTCAGCGATGGTAGTCCCTTCTGCAGTAACAACATCTGCTTCCGCAGTCAGTTTACGTAACGGAGTGGGAATACGGATATGAATTGGCATGGGAGCAGATTGCAAAAATCGGAGCGCGCAGGAAAGAACTATTTGTAAATTAATCCAACATAAAACACTTATCAAATGCAGAAATAGAGGGATCAATGACGTGAACTGTCCCGGATTTTTCGTTAAGAACCTCCTGAGTTTTCAGTCCATTGCCAGTAATACAGAGGACAATTGTGCTATTACGCAAAATGCTGCCGTTTTCAATGAGTCTCTTGGCACAAGCAATGGTAACACCTCCTGCTGGCTCGGCAAAGATGCCTTCGTATTCTGCGAGAGATTGTATACCTTGGACAATTTCCTCATCAGTAACATCCTCACAGTTTCCCCTAGTCTTCCACATGGTATGGATGGCATAGTAACCATCAGCTGGGGTGCCGATAGCCAGAGATTTTGCAATAGTCTTAGGATGGGAAACTGGCTTGACGACATCGGTATTCTGTCTAAAGGCCGTGCTGATGGGGGAACAGCCTGTAGCTTGTGCCCCGTGGATGGAAAAGGGAGCTTCCTTAACCAGCCCGGTGAGAACGGCTTCTTGGTATGCTTTATAAACCTTAGTAAGCAAGGAACCGCTAGCCATACAAACTACCGTGTGATCGGGGATGCGCCATCCGAGTTGTTCCAGAATTTCAAAGCCCATCGTCTTAGAACCTTCAGCATAATACGGGCGGAGATTGACGTTAACAAACCCCCATCTATACTTCCCGACGATTTCCGAACATAGCCGATTCACGAAATCATACGAACCTCGGACACCGATGACTCGCGTTCCATACACAAGGGAGGCAAGCACCTTACCCTGCTCTAGGTTATGGGGAATAAAAACATAGCTTTGCATGCCAGCTGCAGCAGCGTGAGCAGCTACAGAGTTCGCGAGATTTCCTGTTGAAGCACAAGCAACCACCTGAAATTCAAGTTCCTTGGCACGGGAGAGTGCTACTGATACCACACGATCCTTAAAGGAAAGAGTTGGATGATTGACGCTATCATTCTTAATCCAAAGTTCCTTGACGCCCAAGAACTCAGCTAATCGAACAGCTCGGATCAGTGGCGTAAACCCTACTTGAGTACCAACTGTTGGCTCTCCTTCAATAGGAAGAAGCTCTTTGTAACGCCACATGGAACGTGGCCGCCCCTCAATAACAGAACGACTAAGAGTCTTTCCGATTGCTTGATAGTCATAGACGACCTCTAGTGGTCCAAAATCAAACTCGCAGACGTGTATCGCCTCTTTTGGATAGAGGCGGCCACACTCGCGGCATTTCAGATTTCTAAAGTAAGACTCCCCGCTTGGCCTCATAGAACGTCGTGCATTCCAATTTTACAAAACCACTACACGAATAATACATCATCTACGTTATCCACATTGCTCAAGGCAGAGGCCTGATGCCAGCCAGAAATCTCTCGACCTCTCACTTTCCTCCTGATGCACCAACAAGTTGGTAGCAGATAGTTTCCTCTTCACGGTAAGAGAACGACCTGCGGGAGAGTCTATCGCAAGACGACTAAGGCAGCAAGCCACTTCTGCTGGCCACTGTATAAAAAAAGTAAGCGAGAACTGGACTACTCTCACATTGCTGAGCTATTGGAGCTTCTTGAAATGGATGCGCAAGACACGCCGCCCGTCCGTGGCAGTAACGGTAGCTAGGTAGTTACCAATGCGGATGTTTTCTCCCTTAAAAGGAATATGACCAAGTATAGAAGTAATATACCCTCCAATAGTGCTTACCTCTGAGGTCCCAAAGTTAAGACCGGCCATTTCCGCGAGTTCATAAAGGGCAAGGACTCCATCTACGGTAAATTCTTGTTCGCTTATCTTCTGAAATTCTTGTTTCCTGGTGTCGAACTCGTCCTGGATGGAACCAACAATTTCTTCCAAGACATTATCTAAAGTGACGATGCCCACAGCGCCGCCGTATTCATCTACGGCGACAGCCAGATGTGCATGTTTGTTAAGAAAAAGGCGGAGAAGTTTTTCTAGTCCCATTATTTCCGAGACATGGAGGACATCCCTACGAATTGCCATCCAATCTGTTTTACTCTCGTATACCGAGGCAAGTAGGTCCTTAATATGGACAAGACCAAAGGAGTTATCTAGATGCCCACGGCAAAGGGGGAGGCGAGTGTGGCGCGAGGTAATGGCTCGACGTATTTCCTGATTGAAAGGTTCTTCGACATCAAGGTAGACCACGTCCCCGCGAGGCGTCATGATATCTCTGACCACACGTCTACGTAGGTCTAATATATTAATGAGGAATTCCTTCCCCATAGAGGTAACCTCCTCGGATTTTTCGCTCTCAGAGAGAATCATACGCAACTCTTCCTCACTATGGACAAGCTCTGAGCTTTGAGCAGGTTGGATATGCAAAATATGTCGCAGAAGCGCGCTGGATAGCCAGTTTAGTAGTTGGATGAAAGGGCGAAAAAGCCAGTAAAACCATTGGAGGGGGCGGCTGACAAAGAGTGTAATAGGCAAGGCTTTACAAATGGCTAGAGACTTTGGAGTCATTTCCCCCAGGACGATATGTACTACTGTGACTATAAGAAGCCCAAAGAGGGTTGAAGCACTGTGAATAATTGCTGGTGTCTGAATGCCTATCCTGTGAATGAGTGGGGCGATTATGCTGGCCAGAAACGGCTCGCCAATCCAGCCTAGTGCTAAACTCGCAATGGTAATTCCCAACTGAGTAGCAGAGAGGTAGGCATCCAGGCTGGAGGTAACTTTTTTTGCCTCTTGGGCCGCGCGGTTACCTCCTTCCAGGAGGGTTTCCAACTGCGTGGAACGTACTTTAACGATGGCAAATTCTGAGGCGACAAAGAAACTGTTCACAAGTACAAGGAGGAAAATTGCGCAGAACTTGAAAAAGATAAGGTCTGGAAAATCCCATTCTGTGGTGGTCCTTCCTGCGGGAACCAACGAAGATAGGTGGGCAATGGCTGGATTCATGAAGGCATTGAGGCGATGAAGGAGGAGCTAATGAGAAAGGGGGAGGGGCTTAGCCATGGCCAGCCAGAACTTCTCTTTTGGGAACCTCCCTTAGGAGCAACTCCGGAGAACATCTACATCTAGAAGAGTAGAGAATGCAACGCTCCCAGAGGCGTTTCGCGATGGGAGGGAGTTTTGCTACTAGCTTACCAGCTAGACCTTGTGACTCCTGGAATAAGACCAGCGGAGGCAAGCTCACGAAAGGTGATACGGGATAGCCGAAACCTACGCATGAAGGCACGCCGGCGCCCTGTAATCTGACATCGATTCACCAAACGAGTTGGACTGGCATCGCGAGGAAGCTGAGCCAAGGATGCATAATCCTTCCTGGCCTTGAGCTCGGCTCGCAGGGCAGCATACTTCTGGACCGTTCTGAGTTTGCGTTTATCTCGCTCAAGCCATGATTTCTTCGCCATAACGATTCTGGCACCGTATTTAAAGGAGCTCTCCCTTCCTTGCAAGGAAATTTTCACAGGGTGAGATTTCATGCAAAGCGTACTGACAGAACGGTCGGAGGAGGTTTTGCGTACCGGAATTAGCCGTTGGGATTAACCAGGAGGCTACTAACATCTTCCTTCCTTTACCAACTTTTTAGAATGTGGGCGAAGCTTATCTGCGAAATGGCTGAAGTCTCTAGTAAGAGGAAGAGGGGTAGAGGGATAAATGGGTGCACTACTATAATAGTGTTTTCGTGTTTTCTTGCTTTTCCGTGTGAATGTTAGTATACTGACACGTTCGTAAGGGGGGTGGTCAGCATAGTACAATGGAAAAAAAAGAAAAAAACCTGCACCTTGCAGCGCTTCCAGAAAATACGGATAAGGTCTAGCTACTCTGTTGTCAGAAAAGCAGCGGACAAATCATTGTTGCTAAGTAGAGCTCTATGAATTAGGGAGCCGGAGAGGCTTTGCATAGGTCTCAGGGGCGGACCACGGGTGGAAGCCGAATGCTTTTGCAAAGCTGACTGGCCGCGTGATCTTCCTCCATGCGGTTAAAATTGATTATAAGCTATGATGGAGCGCCGTTTCTCGGGTGGCAAAGCCAACTAGAAGGGGATACAGTCCAGGGCGCTATTGAAAGGGCTTTTCTCAAGATCGCCGGTAAGCGTGTTGTCGTTCACGGAGCTAGCAGAACAGATGCCGGTGTACATGCCCTAGCACAGTGTGCTCACGCGGATGTACCAGACGGAAAGATGGATCTTTCCGATTGGCGCCGAGCACTGAACGCTAATCTTCCTGAGGCAGTTCGTATCTTGAAAGTGTTACAGACTGCTTCTGACTTTCATGCACGATTTGCCTCCATTGGAAAGATTTATCGATATCGCGTTTGGAACTCGGAAGTGCTTCCTCCATTAGAGCGCGGCCGTGTCTGGCACGTGCCCAACTTTCTTGATTTTGGGATGCTACGTTCCAATGCGGCCCTCTTCGAAGGTCGACACAATTTTATTTCCTTCTCGGTTAATGGAAGAAATACAGACAGCACTGTGCGTACACTGTACACTGTAAGGATCAGCCGTTATCCTGGCGGGGAAGTTCGGTTGACCTTTGAGGGAGAAGGATTTCTCTACAAAATGGTCCGCATACTTACTGGTACCCTTGTACGGCTTGGACAGAAAAAAGAGGACATTGGTTGGATCTCTAAGTTGTTACTAGGTTCTTCAGTAAAAAAGAGGAAAAGTCTATACATAGCTCCGGCACAAGGGCTATACCTTGTCCGAGTCCTCTATGGAAGGAAACCGAGAATCTTGAAAGATTATGCTTAGCCCCGTGTTCTTTCTCCTACGTTCTGCCGGTGGCGTGTGCCGCCCTAATCCTTGATGGAAATATAGGATAACCCTCCAGTCGTAAGTTCCCTAACCTAGGTTCATCCGGTTTTGGGTTTCTACTGGTCATGAATGCAGCTAGTAACGAAGCGGGCATGCAAGAAAAAGGAGAGACTGGTGAGTTGGAATGCCACCGACGACTGAGGCGTTTTTTATATCAATATGATTGATTTATGATTGATTGTAACTCTCATGGAATTTTGGTCTCTGCATAGGTGTCTTTGTAAAAAAGGTGACTTGCTCTCAATGGGAGTCCTTCCTCCTAACAGGAGGTTAAAGGATATAAAATTATGAAAGACTACTGCTGGCACCGATTACAATTAAGAAAGCAGCCTTCCTGCTCTTGGAGGCTCTGGAAATCTGTCATACTCATCCCTAGTGTGTTGGCCGCTCTGTTGACTGGCAATGCTTCCTCCAGTTGTAAGCAGAACATCCCCTTGTCATCCTCTCCGATAGTTATAAGCGAGCAGAAAAGGAAGGAGCTCTTTCTTGCGATCCGGAAGGGTACGACCTGCCCTTCCTTACCGCCAACCGCTGCTTTGTCCGTAGCGGCAAAATCCGTAGCAGCAAAACAACCTCGCTTCAATTCCTACGGGAAGAATGACTTTGCTGTTGGGTGCTCCTCAGCAGGCTCTTGCAATAAGGCGCCTGTAGCTCAACTAACTTCTCCTAGAGCACTGTCCCATCAGTCAAGGAGTCGATTGGCCCTAAAAAAGGATGATTTTTCTACCACGACCGTCAGAACCGCCCATGCTGTTAGACCTGCTGCTCAGCGGAAGTCTGCACTCATTGTTAAAAGCGCCAAAAGCTCTAAGGGGAAGTATCGATATTTAACGCCCACTGTACGCCAGGCCATTGATCAAGCACCTATAAGAAAGGGGCGATGGAGGTATGTCATTGTGCACAATAGCGGAACTGAAAGAGGCAACGCTCGTGCCTTTGATGCTTATCATCGGCGAGTGCGCCGGATGAAAAACGGACTTGCCTACCACTTCGTCATAGGCAACGGCAGGCTATCTAGGAATGGGGAGATTGAGGTTGGAGATCGCTGGAGGAAACAGATCAATGGTGGGCATGTAGCAAGTGACCACTTAAACAATATTGCCATAGGGATTTGTCTGGTAGGAGATTTCAATCGACATGCGCCGACCCTACAGCAATTGGCTGCTTTTGAGGAGCTTGTTTCTTGTTTACAAGCTCGAGTTGGGCGCTCCAGGAGACGCCGGGCCATGGTGCTTGGTCATCTGGAAATGAATTCCAGGCCTACAGATTGTCCCGGTCGGAGGTTTTCTCTGCACCGGCTACATAGGAGATTTCCGAGTAAGTGAGGGATTTGCAATACAGGGGCAGGATTGATTACTGGACGTGCCATTAGTCTATCGTTTACCGTCTTCCTTGTCTCCTGAGAGTTGGAGTGAGGCCCGTGTGTGGGGGGGTATCCCCCCGGGAGAAGTTTGAGAGAGTTGGGCAGCGGTTTGTCGTTGAGATGCTGGGAGGGCTGTAGTACGAGAAATTTTCTCTTTTGTATCGTGAGCAACCAAGATGCTGTGACTCCTTTCCTTGGAGCAAATAAATTGGGGGCAGCGTTCTAAGTGAGCTAAAACAAGCGAAAAATTGACTAATGATCCTGCCAGATTTCGTTGCTTGCTTGGTATAAGGGCCCACACCACTCGACCTCTTTTTCGAACGAGCCGACTTGCCGGCTATAACGACCTCTGCAGATATATGTTGCCTCTCCTCCCATCTAAGTTTCTTGATACCAGAACGGGTGGGTTTTGTAGAAAAAACTCTCTCTCATCCATGGGATTTCCAAGTTGACACTAGATGAGAATGTCTTCAGGCTGCAGCCTGTCGATTTCCCTTTCATGAAACGCACTTATCAACCATCCAAGCGCACGCGTAAGCGGCAGTTTGGCTTCCGGGCACGTATGAAGACAAAGGCAGGACGGGCCATTTTAAGCAGTCGTCGGCAACGGGGGCGTAAACGCTTGTTGCCAAAAGGGGCCGAAGTTCCCTATCAACGGCATACTAAAGCCTAAAGTGGAGAGTCAGGTTTTGGAACTAGTTGCTGCCGCCCATAGTCAACCAAAGATTACACGGTTAACTTCCTCTAAAGACTTTCGTAGAGTGACAAAGTTCGGTAGGACGATTCGTTCTTCCTTCTTGCATATCTCCTATCTGACGGCGGAGGACGTTAGGGGGAGGGATACGTGCCACAACGGTTTACGGGTTGGACTGGTGGTATCTAGAAAAATCGGAGGTGCGGTGGTGAGGAACCGCCTCCGGCGTAGGCTGAGGGAGATTTTTCGCAAGCTTCCTCTGCAAGGTTCTTTCTGCCACTGGATGGTGGTAGTAGCACGGTCTGGAGCAGGTGCAATCACTTTCCCTACCCTGGAAAGGGAGTGTTTATTTCTTGCACGTAGGCTGTCGATTGCGCCTTCTTCCTCGTGAGAAAATTTCTTTTGCTCGCATTGAAGGGATACCACCTTCTTATTTCCCCTTGTCTCCATATCCTTATGGGTCCAGGTTGTGGGTGTCGGTTTGAGCCTACCTGTTCCAGGTATGCAATAGAGGCTATCCAGGTGTGCGGGCTTTTACGTGGGTTGGTATTAACACTCTTTCGTATTTGCAAGTGCCATCCTTGGGGCGGATGGGGCTATGATCCCATCCCGCAATCCCATCATAAGGCTTCTAAGGCTTCTGTTTCAAAATTGCATGGACCGTAAATCTTGGGTCGGGCTTGTTTTGTCCATCACTGGTCTAATCGCTTGGGAGTGGTATTATCTCAGGAACTTTGCCCCAGGACAAGACTACTCGGAGAAGTCCCCCCAGATAACTTCTACTTCATCCTCTTCAGTCTCATCTCCTCCACATCTTCCACCTTCTTCTGCACCGATTGCCTTCGAAACTGCCATGTTACGTAACACCATAGCAGACTACTGGTTTACTGGCTTTTTGGGTGGAATTTCCAAAATTGTCGTCCAAAAGCACTTAGGGGGCAACCACATGCCAATCTCACTCAACAGCGATTCTAAACTTCCTATTGGGGCTCTCTGGATAACTCCTACAACCATCATGGGGGGATTTGCGATGTCAATTAATAGGGCCGCACGCTCCGTAACTTTTACTAAGGTCTCTGAGAATGGTATACAAATCACTAAGCGTTTTTTTCTACTTCCCGATAAAGATTGGTCCAATCAATACAAAATCCGGCTTGAGATCACCTTTTACAATCCCACCTCTTCTAACATCCGCTGGCCCTCCTATTGGATTAGCGTTGGGAACTCAGCTCCTATTCATTCCAGTGATCTCCCGAGTTATACCCAATTTAGCTGGTCAAATGGCAGTAAATTAACTTCTATTGATGTAGACTGGTTCGGTGGCTCTAAAATTCCGCTCCTCGGGGTTGAGAGACGCGCGCCTGCTGAGTTCTACCAGCATAGAGTTCCCTCTGTTAAGTGGGCTTCTGTAAGCAACCAATACTTTTGTACCTTTCTTATAATGTCCGGTTCATCGGGAGGGGATGGTGTGTGGGCAAGCCGGATGCCCTTGCAGGGCAATTTAGAGTCATACGGAATTAAGGGAGGGATAGAGCTACCAGGATTTCGGCTAGCACCTGGAAAGGCGGAGGTACGGTCTTTTTTCATCTACTCAGGCCCCAAGGAATTGAACCGCCTACAAGTCATGGGTGGTGGACAAGACGGTATCCTGCAATATGGACTATTCAGGTTTGTCAGCGAGTGGTTGCTCTGGGCAATGAACTGGCTCTACGGTGTATTCGGAAACTACGCGTGGGCCATTATTACACTAACGTTGTTAATAAAACTAGTCCTCTGGCCTTTACAGAATAAGGCTACGCGAGCTATGCGGCAGATGTCCCTACTTGCACCCAAAGTTACTGAACTACGAGAAAAATATAAGGACGATCCCAAAAAGACGAACGAGGAAATGATGAAACTGTACCGTGAGTACGGCGTAAATCCTTTTAGCGGTTGTCTTCCTATACTGATTCAAATTCCAGTTTTTTTCGGGTTTTACTCTGTGCTGGGTACCTCCATTGAATTGCGAAATAGTTCGTTCCTTTGGATCCGCGATCTTTCTCAGCCAGACACCGTGCTGCATTTGCTAGGATTTCCGATCAATCTGCTGCCTGTTCTGATGGCAGCTACAATGGTATGGCAAATGGCTATTTGTCCAAAGAGTGGCGATGTGCTGCAGCAAAAGATTTTCTACTTTATGCCACTCATTTTCCTTGCATTCTGTTACAACTACGCCAGCGGCTTGGCGCTTTACTGGACCACTCAGAACGTTTTCTCCATAATCCAGCTTTATCTAACTAGGAATACCCCATTGCCCCAGCTCGAAAAGAAAGCGTGGACACTACGGAAGAGAGGAATTTTTGGTAGGTGACCAAAATTGTTAGCTGCCAACCTTTATTTGGAAGGTTATGCCAGCAGACGCTGTTCTGAAAAACAGCTGGTTGTGGCCTTCCGGTAGGACGTTATTTGGCCATCTAATCCAATCCTGACTGCCTGCTTCCTCAAGCGCGTGAGAGGTTCCTCTAGAGGTTCATACCTAAGTCGAAAGGTGCCATAGTGTATAGGGTAAAGACCCGAGCTCCCAATTCCTGAAAAAGTCTGTAGCGCTTGCTCTGGATTCATGTGTACATTTTTTTCTGTAGTAGGGACATGCCCCAATGGGAGGGGGTGCTGCACTCGATGGCGTAGCGCTGTCCACCCATCAAAATAGGCGCTATTGCCATAGTGAAAATGGTACGTCCTCTATACTCGATTAGCAAATCCCCCAAATCCCCGACGGGTGTCGTTATAGCACGCGTGCTCCAGTGGGAAAGCGGGCGTTAAGGTGATCTGTAATAAAACCGTGCTAGGACCTGCCATGTTCTTAACTCCTAGATTTTTGCAATCCTAACCCATGGACCAAGTTGCCAACATTAGTGGGCGCGACGATCGGTTGGTCAGCAGCAATGGCCCGTAAAGTCCAGCGGTCCAAATGATCAAAATGGGCATGAGTTACTAGTACTAAATCAACAAAAGGCAGATCATTGAGCTCAAGACTGGGGTGCCGTATGCATTAATAATTTTTAGCCATTTCGCCCAATTAGGATCAATTAATTAGGATGCTGTGTGCTCAAGTGTTTGAATTAAAAAGGAAGCATGAACCGATCCGGGTTATACAGATCTAGGATCTGGTTCCCAGTTAAAGCTGGAAAACGGATGACTCTTCGCTGCAACCCTTGTCGGCTTTCAAGCAAAGATGGGACAAGGATATCTCCTAGAAAACTCCTCTTGCGCCATTCCTCTCCTAGCCGCATACTCACTCAGCTGTGGTCTTGAGCAGAGTGGAATCGCGCTTCCTCTCCGATCTTCCCCGTCTTGCATCCTTCGGTAGGGCCTCTTGAGCAGTATAACTAATACTTACCTTGTCCATCGACAACTGCGGCGGGCCTCTTCTCTATAGGGGGAAGTTATTCAGCTAATTGACAGTGAAGGAAATGCTAGAAGAACTTGTGCGTGGGATATGCCCTGAAGAGCTCCATAGGCAGAAAGCGGAACTGAGAGCCTCTGCAAAGGTTATCTTGGCTCAGATGGGTCGTCCTGCTTTCCTACTGCATTCGGAGAAGATACGCGACATTCTTCGCACTTCTTCAGTGTGGAACACTTCCCGCTTCGTGCTAGTGTTTG
>Ga0207709_10002695_pt1 | contig 10983 bp, 19 predicted proteins | sample KBSM34metaG_FD_184397 | JGI IMG/M metagenome (GOLD analysis project Ga0207709, IMG submission 184397) | Miscanthus rhizosphere microbial communities from Kellogg Biological Station, Michigan, USA - KBS M3-4 metaG (SPAdes) (version 2) | ecosystem: Host-associated > Plants > Roots > Rhizosphere >...
GTTTTCGCTTATTTCTTTTAGGCTCCACGCCATGTAGGACAGGCTTTTTTCTGGGGCTGCTGGGGGTTTTGGGTCTGACATAGGCAAATCCTTCTTTAAATTGTTCAGTAATGATCATGATGCCGCCTTCACTTTTGCCGGGTGCTTGCCGGTCACTTTGATTTCCGGATAACCATGTTGAGCCGGATGCCATGATTGGAGGTACTCGTTTTGACGTATTGCTAATAAAACGTTACATAGCGTTTCATCGACATTTTCGTTAGTTTCTTTAATGGCTTTCAAAGTTTTTTCATATTTCAATAGGGAACCATGAATATAATTTGCAACATCGGCATTTTTTTTAATGTTATGTTTAAGTTTGAAAAGCGCAGATGCGAAAAAGTTTTTAGATTCTCTAAGCAATTTCTTATTGTCCTCATAGATCTTGTCTCCCGCTTTTTCGATTGTTTTTTTAAATTTTTCAACGTGCTCCGCTAGATCTTCAATTAATTTAATGTCTGCTTCAGATGGAATCGTCACTTTTTTTTTCTCTTTTTTCCGCCTCTCGCTTCGCTATATGCTATCGCTACTGCTTGCTTCGTTGGCTTCCCCGCCTCTTTTTCTCTTCTGACATTTTCTGAAAAGCCTTCGCGTGTTTTGGCTTTTGGTCCTTTAACTAACGGCATTCTTCACCTCTGATAAATACATTTAAATTTCTTTTTCCGTTCAAACCTTCCGGGAAGTCCTGCACCACGCCGATCTCGCTCACCTGTTCCAGCTCCTCTTCCGTAAGTATTAATTCCAAAAAATCTGAGTTCTCAACATTCTTCTCGAAAATCTTCCTCATGATACCCCAGCGGATCTAATTGAAGGATTGGGCGCACTTTGATCACTGTTTTGCTTTCTTCTCCGTAGTACTTGTATACGTGCTTGACGCATATTTGTTTATCATCCTCATAAACTAATTTCTTTAATGCATTTGTGATTAAATAGGAAAGATTATCTTCGTCGGGCACGATACAAGGTAAAATAATTCGATTGAGCATTGCTTGTCGCGTCTTGGAAGCTGTTGCGGCCGGAATTGGAAGGAAAAACCACAAAGAAAGTTCCACTGGGCCTTTGAGAGGTTCCTTAGGCGCTGTGGGGTTAAGCTGCCATTGGATGCGGGCGATGTGTTTCTTGGAGGGATTGTATAACCACTTTTTACACTTGTGATCAGCTGGGCAGTCGCAAGCCATATTCATTTGCTCTTGAGGAACTGGATCGCCAAAGATTTCGAATTGGAACATGCTTCGCTTAAATAACAGTTTAAAACTTTTATTTAAGCGAAAGGGAAATAATAAGGAATAGAAAAAATTAAGCTAATTTGATTTGACGATAGTCAAGATTTTTTATGTGTTTTTCCTTTTGTATAAGATCAAGAATGTCTTTTCTTTTAATGACAAAAGTAGTCCCAACCCTGGAAGCAGCTAATTGACCCGTTCTAATCAGATAGTAGACTCTCTGCATAGGAAAAGCACAATTCAATTCAAAGGAAAGAATCTTAGCTGCTTGATTTACAGAAAAACGGCCTTCTTCTATAGAAAAAATAGGTTTACCAGAAATTACACGAGAATCTCGATTGTATTTATTTAGACGGTAGCGATCGATTTCTTGGCGGCTGATCATCCATTTAGTTCCGAACTTTTTTCCTACAAGTCGACCCTTTTTCATAGCTGCATAAATGGCAGGTCTTCCGATATGTGCATATTCAATTACTTGTTTTATATTTAAGTAAACTTCATTTTCATCTGACATCGAGATTCAATAGCTCCTCAACACTAACTTCGCCTTCAGTTAATTTCTCAATATGCTTTGCAGTTCTCAAATGCATTTTCTTTCCAGAAAGATAGCGGTAAATGCTCGAAATACTGATATTGGCATTAACAGCAAATTCATCTGGTTCAATTCTATATTTTAATAGGTATTTTTTCAATTTCATTCTTCACCAAATAATAATAAGTTAGACTAACTTTGCTCTTGATACTACATTGTGTACGTGATAAAATCAACGTTAAATTCATTGGAGGAAATGTGATCATTAAAGATGGAAAAGAGTACGCGCGAGTATCAGAGATTTTGAAACCGTTTACAGATTTTTCTCATATTGATCCTGATGTACTGGCTAACAAGTGTCGAATCGGAACGCAGGTTCACGAGGCTATTGCTGCCGAGATTCGTGGAGAGTTCCCCATCCTAGATGCTGATTCGTGGCCCTATTTCAAGAGTTTCTTGCGATGGCGCGACGAACTCAATCCCTTCTTCGAACAATCCGAACAACGTTACTTCGATGATGAACATATGATAACGGGCCAGATTGATGCTCTCGTGAGATTTACACCTAGTAATCCTCAAATATTAATCGACTTTAAAACCTCAGCTCAAGAAGGAAAAACTTGGCCAATGCAGGCTCAGCTTTATGATTTATTGCTAACCAATAACGCAATAGAAATAGAATCTATATACTTGTTCATAAAACTCGATAAAATGGGAGGAATTCCCCAAGTTTTTAGTTATAAATTTGATTTGAATTTTCATAGTAAATGCTTGAACGCCATACAGATGTACTGGAAAGAAAAAGAAAATGATAAAAAGTGATTCCAATTTAATATCAGATTAGATATGATGGAGGCATCAACATAACCAACATAAACAAAAAACCCCTGAGTACGAATCAGGGGCAGATATACAAGAGGAAAGCTATGAATACTTTCGACAACGTCAATATAACGGATTTTGAAAAATCTGTTCAATCAATTTTGCAGTGTCAAGAAAATATTATAAACATAGAATCAAAATCGGCCGAGTTTCGTTCTGAGTTAATTCACACTTTGATCGACGCAGTCAACGCCGTGGAAAGGAGTTTCTCATGCTAGATATTTTCTTAGAGCCTCAACCTGATATTTATTGCCCTTTATGCGGTCAAGAAGCCGATTTAACAAGGGGTAAAATCGATTGCAGTAGATGCAGTGAAAGTTTTGATTATGATGAGGAGGCTTGCTATGGCTATTGATATATTTTCGGATGAAGTTCCGATCAGTCTAGAAACAGGAACTCTAGAAGTTAAGAAGGTCATTGCAGATATGCTAGGATTCGCAACGGCCCTAGTCGTGGACACAGATCAGGCTTATAAAAAGATGACCTCGTTGTATTCACAGGCTCGCAACTGGAAGAAGGCCGTAGACGAGAAACGCAAAAGCATGACCGAACCGCTACGCAAGCAAGTCTCTTCGATTAATGATAAGGCGAAAGAATTAACAGATCCTTTGGACGCAGTCATTGACATCGCCAACTCCAAGGCCATGGGTTATCAGAGGCTGTTGGAACAGAAGAGGATCGAGGACGAAGCGAAGCTCCGAGCGGCAGCGGAACTATTCGACGCGGCCGACGAGGTGTATGTACCCGCTCTGGAAAAGGTGATTCGGGGCGAAGGGGCCTCGGCGGTGACTAAGGTTGAGAAGCGCTTTCGCGTCATTGACGTGTCCAAAGTACCCGCGAAGTATCTCATGATCGACGAAAAGAAACTCATGCAAGATATTAAATTAGGAATCAATTCTGTAGAAGGGATTGAAATATATGAAGAATCAATAACATCATTAAGGGTACGTTCATGAATAATTTAGTTAAATATCAAGAACAACAAAATAAAATAAAGACATACAAAGAATTGGCAACGATCGCTGTGCGTTCGGGCTGCTACGGAAGTATGTCGGTTGACCAGGCCACGAATGTCATGCTGAGCGCTGCGGATCTAGGTGTATCGCCCATGAAGGCTCTAAACGGAGGTTTTCACGTCATTAAGGGAAAGATAACGATGGCAGGACACTTAATCAGCGATCGCATCAGAAGCGCGGGTCACAGCGTCAAAGTAACAGAACACACAAGAGATAAATGTGTAATCATTGGAGTGAGAAAGGACAATGGAGATTCCTATAAATCAGAATTCGACATGGAAGACGCGAAGTTGGCAGGTCTTCTCGGATCGCCCACGTGGAAGAGCTACCCAAAAGACATGCTGTATAATCGCGCAATTGCAAGGCTCGGGAGAGTTCTTTTCTCGGACGTTGTCGGTGCATGCTACTCAGAGGATGAAGGCCATGACATTGCAGGTGTTGACCCAGAAAATCGGCCGTGCGAAGATCCGGATGTTATAACCATTGTTCAGCCACAATTTTCGGGAAAAGAGCCGTCCACGATCTGTAAGGGATCACTTGAGAGCCTAGAGGAGCATCTAAAGTCAGACGGCATCGATGTAACTGCGTTGCAACAGTACCTTAGCGAACTAGCGGCCAAGAAGAATAACGAGCCTGATGTAATCATTCAGTCGGCCTTGATTCCTGAGCTTCTTCCTAAGTTCAAATCTGCGTATCAGAAGTTTTTGGCTCGGATTTTGGAGGCAGAGCAGATTCCTCTTCCGGATGCCGTGATTTCCGCTTAAACGATTTTGAGGGCGCGCCAGCGCTCTCTTCTTTCTCCTTTAAAAATTCCTTCATATGACAAAATTCAGTATATATACGGGAATTGTCCGCCTTAATATCCCTGTAAAACGCTTCAATGTCGTAATTAATATCTTTATAAAAACTATCTAGATAATTATTAATTATGGTTAGTGTTTCTTCTCTTTCTTTCTGATGAATTTTAATTAAAAGATTTAAACACTTTACCATTTTAGTGACAGAATAAATCGTAACGCATAATGATGTTATTGCAATCAACAGCAAGACGAAAGTCATGAAACCCTAACTTGCCGTTTAACGTCTGTATTCGTAACCGTCGTTATTGGCATCGTGAGTCTAACATGTTGTTCTTTCATCTTGCTCCAATTGAAAATATCCATTTGAACAGTGTTAAATTTCTTGTTTTCTCTTGCAAGTCGACGCATTTCAGTCTTTAGCCATTTGGTTTGATGAGACCAATCCAAAAAGTTTTTATCGGAAAAGTATTTGCCAACCAGGTAGACTAGAAAAGAAGATTCCTCCGGTCCAAGGAACCCGTCGCGTAAGCATCGCTTGATTAAAATTAAGTAATCATTATGCTGAAATGGAACGGCCTGTGAAATGTTATCCAGTGCCAAAAGCTTTTTCTTGTGAACTAACAAATGCTGAAATTTTTCTTTAAACCCTTCGAGCGTGTCATTGATTTTAGCCATGACTTTGCCTCCATTTTAGGGAAAACTTTATGCTTCTGCAGGAATTTAATTCAAGAAATTTTAAAAGAAAAAACCCCGAGTCGTTGGACCCGGGGCAACTTTAATAACGTAAACCACAGCTTGCTAAAGGCTGCGTTGAGACTCAATAGAATCGACCTCTATGACCTCACAAATATTGCGATTTTAAAATCAAACTGCAATCAGGATCAAAATTTCTGTCTTGATCGTGTACCATCTTACACCTGATTGTATTTTTGTGCTAATTAAAATCGCAATAAAAAAAAGGTTATAGACAAATTCTTTGAGTCTCCAATAAAAATGGAGATTCTATGTTTATAAGAATTTTAGATCCAAATCGTCCAACACAAATCCATGACTTAGACATTCTAAAATATGGCTTTGAAAAGGCATATATTTTAGGAAGAATACCTGAAATTACTCATCCCGATGGAAGCCTACCTAAAAAACACGAATTACATACCTTTTTTAAAATATTTTCCAAAAAAAAATTTAACAGAGTGCTTCAAGAACTTATAGACTGTGGTGCTTTGTGCCAAAAAGAGGAGAATGAAAATGAATAATATTTCTTCTCAAGTTCATAACTTAAACGTGGCGGTAGCAGTAAAATATGGAGTTGATGAGTCAATATTGATTCATCATTTTCTACATTGGATACATTTCAACAAGATGCGAGAAAAGAATTTTAAGGAAGGAAGGACTTGGACTTATCAAAGTCGCAAAGATATGGCCGCTCATTTCCCCTATTGGAATGAAGATAGAATACGTCGTCTATGCGAAAATTTAGTAGAATTAGGCGTTTTAGTTCAGGGAAATTTCAATAAAAATACAATAGACAGGACATTGTGGTATGCGTTTGCTAATGAAGAGGAATGGGGATTAGATGATACTTCAATTAAAGAAATGTTTACGAAAGGCAAATCTGCCAAATGGACTGGCAAATCTGCCAAATGGACTGGCAAATCTGCCAAATGTATTATAGGATCACATAATGAAACAGATACTAAAGAAACAGATAAACACTCACCCCCTAGCCCCCAAAGGGGGGAAGAACCTAGCGGTTCGGGTGAGCGTGTTGACTTCGGCGATTTCGTCTGGCTTAGGAAAGAAGATTTACAGCAGCTCATTAGCGAACATGGAGAGAAATACATCATGGATCTCATTGAGGAAATGAATGACGAAGTTTCTTCGACTGGAAAGAGGTTCAACGATTATTCTGCAACCATTCGCAAGTGGATTCGATATCGAAAAAGAAAATCTTCCAAAATGCCGAAAAACGAAATATCAAATCACGCTAGAACGTGGTACCTTGAAAAACTCAAACCCAAATTAAAAACTAATCTCGTTAACGATAGCTACATTGATTTTCTAGAAATAACTATGCAAAATGGATCAAAAATTAAAGTTTTTTACAATGAGCCAAATTTTAAAGAATTGTTGAAACATGAACTTCAGAAAGCTGGAATCTTGAAAAGATGATTGAAGAAATCGCCACCAAAATGTGCACCTCCTGCAAGCAAACTTTCTTCAAAACCCTCTTCCCAAGCCTCAAGGGATCGGAGTGCCAAGAATGCATGCGTGAGAGAAACAAAAAATACCAAAAGCAATTCGGCCGCGATCCTAAACGCCGCTGGACCAATGGACGCCTTTTCGATAAAAACCCCAACGCCTTCGAATGGGAACGCCACTTGCACTTGAAAAAAATAACTTAATCCGGTACGGTGTTACACATGAAACAAGAATTTATTGAAACTTTGTTCGATCTTGCTAAGTGGATCATCGTCTGTCCTGGCCTCGGATGGGTATTTACCATCTGCCTCGTCAATGGAATCCAAGCAATGGGCTATGAAATTAAAAATTTAAAGGTAGCAAAGTTATGGGCTTACACAACACTGTTCGTGTTTGGATTATGCGTTTTATTGGAAGTTTATGTTTAACTTCCTTTGCCGTTTCTCCACTCGCGGCAAGCCAATTCCAAGACTGTAATGCGGAAAACTGGATTCAAAACCACGCAAAGAAAATTGAACAAGAAATCGATCTTCATGAGCTGGTCCAGTTGGTCACATCTCTGCGCAACTACGTTATCATGCAAGGTTGTGAAATTCCTGATCTAATGCCCTTTTTAGACCATTGCCGATCCTGTTTGAGTAATCAGGGGTTTTTTATCGATAACGCGACGTTTGATGCCTTAAAACGCGAAATTAGGGCATTGGAACACAGCACCCAGATCGACTTTATCAAACACAAACATCATAAGCCCAAAAAAAACAAAAAAGAATTGAAGATGAACTCCAAGACCGCGGTCGGGTTCCTCAAGTTCGTGGCCGGCACCCTGCTGTGTTTAGTTCCGGTTCCGATGATCCAAGGCGCGGGAATTGGGTTGGCTGTACTTGGCGTTAGCGAGATGGCCGACGGGGCTCGGGAGCAAGCCGATGAAAAAGATAGGCAAGAGGAAAACCAGAGGCTCAACCGACACTTAGGGATTGAAAATTAACATTCCGATGAAAGATAATAGCGCGACAGCCATCAAAAACCAATCACCTGGAGGTGGACATGTGAGTACTTGGCCCATAACCGTGTTCATGTTCAAGTCCTCTTAGGAGAAATTTATAAAAATTATCCGGCTGCTGATGAAATATGCATCCGCCCAAAGTAAGAAAAAACAAACTCATTAACAACGATCTCGTCATGATTTTGTAAGCGCTCTTGGCATTGGTGAAGTTTAATTTTTCCTCCCAGAAAGATTTCTTTGCCGATGCCTTTTTTAAAGTCCAAAGCATACAAATCCTACATACCCGGAAGAGCCGCTTAATCCAGTACCAAAAGTCAAAGAAAATACAGTTGAGGAAGAAATGGTATAATGAGGTACCGTATTTTGCGAGGATAGGCTTGCCAATGTCGTCACTACATAATTTGATGAAGAAAACCCGTTCGTTAATGTAACAGTGTAAGGACCGCCTCCCGTTCCACTTACAGATGTGACGTTAAATGAGCTTAAAATGCTCGTAAAGTTTCCTGAAGAATCAAATGCAAATTGCCCCCATGCTTTCGCGATTCCAGATCCCCCGCTTTGCCATGAGGGTAAAGCTCCCGCGCCGTTGCTCGTTAAGAACTGGCCAGCTGTCCCCACTCCCGAGACGTTTTGAAGAGCCCCTGTAGAGGTAGTGCCACCAGTTATGACCGAGTACGCCGTGAACGAAGTGTCTCCCGTGCCGCCTCCCTCCACAACGACTGTGCCGAAAGTCGGATCCGCCGAGGCCCCTTGACTGATGAGGGGAACTCCGCTAGTGGACGAAGGTGCAACTTTGGTAATAGTGTCCGTTCCCGCTCCAATTAACACGTTGTGGTTTGTCAATCCAGTCAATTGCGATGTAAGCGTGCTAGTACCTGGATTCCCAACGACAGTGACACTTCCAGATCCGACGGTATTGATGTTGCCACCCGTCGGAAGGACAGCCCCTCCGCTGTTTCCGGTTAACGTGTTAACTGTTTCTGAGCCAGTTGCCACAATAGTTATGGTTGATCCCGATCCCGTTGTTGAGGCTCCAGCACCTCCTAATACATTTAAATTTCCACCCAATGGCGTTGCAGATCCCGTATCGCATGTGTAAACTGTCGCTATGCTACCCGTTGTGGAGGCCGTTAAAGTATTAGTACCAGGATTGCCCACGATGTTGATTGTAGTAGTATCTCCCACGACGTGAATGATTCCCGAGGTATCCGGACTCACCGGCCCTCCCGAGTTACCCTCCAGCTGGTCGACGTGTTGAACGCCTGCAAACGCAGCCCAGTTCGCTACATTCAAGGGCTTGCCTAGCAATATAAATCCCGTCTCCGATGCCGTGTTGACCCAGACTGTGGGTACGTTAAATTGAAAATTCGATGTAGTGGGATCAGAAGTTCGGTTTATGAAAGGGACGACAACTTGTCCTTCATAACTTAAAACGTTGGGAGGAAGAAGACCGCTCACCTGTTACCTATCTTAAGCATTTCGATTTCTTTTTTTAACTTTTGAATTTCCACGAGTAGAAAGATGGGCAATTCATGATACTTTACAGAATCAGGATGGCCTTCTTTATCATAAACAACCAAGTGGGGCATCACTTCCTTGACCTCTTCGGCGATCAATCCATACTGTTGAGTGTGATTAAGATCGGCTTTATAAGAAAAAACAACAGGCCGCAGATCCAATACAGGAGAGTATTTCAAGTCTTCAACATTTTCTTTATACCTAATAGAAGAGGCCACAGTGCCCAGGTTGCCAGTATTGTCTATTAGGACGGCTGTTGTGCTTCCCGCATCACTAGTGGTTGCTCCAAAAATTCCTGCGATAAAACATGTATTTTGCTGTCCAGAGCTAGAACCTTGAGTGCCTATGCGTATGACATTGGTTTCAGCCGATACCCCTACGTTTCCTATGGTTATATTGCTTGATCCTGTTGAATTGGATGATCCTGCTGATGCCCCTAGACAAATGGTAGATCCGCCACTTGGCCCCACGGCAGTTGATCCTATAACAGTATTGGATGCTCCATTAGAATCGGTGGTAGAATTTCCTATACATATGGAAGTTGACCCTCCAGTAGTTGCATTCTTTCCTATGGATACTGAATTTGTAATGCCTGTTACGGATGCTGAAGCTTGATATCCAAGAAAGACACATCCTGTACAAACGGCAGATCCAATTCCGCTCTGATAACCAATAAAGGTGCAGTTATTTGAACCCCCAGCACTAACGCCAGCTTGATACCCTACAAATGTAGAATTTGAACTTCCTGCAGAAGAACTCCCAGCTTGATAACCTAAGAATACCGTATTACCAGAACCCCCAGAAGCAGCGCCTGCCTGCCATCCCACCATGACACTGTTATCACAGGCAGCAGAAAAAGCACCCGCAGTAGTACCCAAGTAAGTACAGTTATTTAAAGTTCCTGAACCGTTGCCCGCGGAATTTCCAATCATTGTACTGTCATCCGAATCGGTGACCTGCAAAGTTAATTCCGTTGCACTGGTGGCATTAAATAAAACCGAAGCTCCCGCGCCAAAAGAAGCAACATTTGTAAAAATTTTCACTGTCGAACCGCTGACAGATCCACTATCCCCATCAATGGTAGTAATTCCTGAGCCTCCAGCTGAAGACACAAACCCATCCGCATCAACCGTGAAATCTGCAGAGTTAAATGCAGCAAGACCTATCTTAGTCGCATCAGCAGAAGCAATGGCTTGTGAAGTTTGTACTTCCAGAGCCATGGTATTTGGGCCTGTTCCATCGGTTCTCACAGGATTGGTGCCAGCAGCTACAACAGCGCCATTGAATGTAATGGTGTTGCTTGCATCGGCCACAACAGGTGATGTTCCCGTTTGTACAGCTATTTTCTGTACATTGGTGCCCCCACCCGATCCGCTGCCGCTTAATGCACCTGCTTGGCTCATAATCTGGACTCCAGTTTTTTAATCCTTTCATTCAATATTTGTATCTCTTTTAATAGCAATGCAGGCATTTCATGGTATGCAACCGTATATAATTCATTGTTAGAGTCGTAAATACATAATTCTGGAATCACTTTTTCCACTTCTTCTGCAATCAATCCAAAATGCGTTCGCTTTTCTTCTTCTTCTTTGTAGTTGAAACAAACGGGTACCAGATCCAGAAGACGAGTGGATTGAATTTCTGTAATATTTTCTTTAAATCTTTCAGAGGAAGGAACTGTTCCCAGCTGATCACCAGTAGAACATAGAACGGCCGCACCTGTTACCGTCGCTCCGGATATTCCACCAATGAAACATTTTGACTAAGT
>Ga0207709_10002702_pt1 | contig 10966 bp, 7 predicted proteins | sample KBSM34metaG_FD_184397 | JGI IMG/M metagenome (GOLD analysis project Ga0207709, IMG submission 184397) | Miscanthus rhizosphere microbial communities from Kellogg Biological Station, Michigan, USA - KBS M3-4 metaG (SPAdes) (version 2) | ecosystem: Host-associated > Plants > Roots > Rhizosphere >...
TGTCGGGCGTGTACCTGGCCATGCTCACGCTGGCCTTCGCGCAGATCACCTGGGCCATCGTCTACCAGTGGGATTCGTTCACCGGCGGCAGCAACGGGCTCACCGGCGTCTGGCCCTCGGAATGGCTGTCGGACAAGCGCACCTACTACTGGCTCACGCTGGTGCTGGTGGCGGCCGGCATCCTGATGCTGCGCCGCGTGCTGTTCTCGCCCTTCGGCTATGCGCTGCGGGCGGGGCGCGACTCGGTGCTGCGGGCCGACGCGATCGGCATCGACGTCAAGCGCATGCAGTGGACGGCCTTCGTGATCGCGGGCGCCGCGGCGGGGCTGGCGGGTTCGCTCTATGCCTTTTCCAAGGGCAGCATCTCGCCCGAGAGCCTGAGCGTCGACAAGTCGGTCGACGGCCTCGTGATGGTGCTGCTGGGCGGCATCCAGACGCTGGCCGGGCCGGTGGTCGGCGCCGTCACCTTCAGCTGGCTGCACGACACCGTGGCGCGCAACACCGACTACTGGCGCGCGACATTGGGCGCCATCATCCTGATCCTCGTGCTGCTGTTCCCGCAGGGGATCGCCGGCTTCGCGAAGCAGATGACCGAGCGCCTGCTGCGGCGCAAGGCACCGGCCACCGAGGTGAAGGAGGCCAAGGCATGAGCAACCCCACCGCACCGCTCCTGAAGGTCGAGAACCTCGGCAAGTCCTTCGGCGGCGTCAAGGCCGTCGACGGCATCAGCTTCGAACTGAAGGCCGGCGAACTGCTGGCGCTGATCGGCCCGAACGGCGCCGGTAAGTCCACCACCTTCAACATGGTCAACGGCCAGCTCAAGGCCGACCAGGGGTCGATCCTGTTCGACGGCCACGAGCTGGTGGGCCAGAAGCCGCGCGCCATCTGGCGCAAGGGCGTGGGCCGCACCTTCCAGATCGCCGAAACCTTCGCCTCGCTCACGGTGGCCGAGAACGTGCAGATGGCGATGCTCTCGCACGACGGCAAGCTGTTCTCGATGTGGCGCCGCGCCAGCGAGCACAAGCGCGACGAAGCGCTCGCGCTGCTCGACCAGGTCGGCATGAAGGCGCAGGCCGACCGGCCCTGCAGCGAGCTCGCGTACGGCGACGTCAAGCGCGTGGAGCTGGCCATCGCGATGGCCAACAGCCCGAAACTGTTGCTGATGGACGAGCCCACCGCCGGCATGGCGCCGAAGGAGCGCAACTCGCTCATGGCGCTCACCAAGGACCTCGTGATCCAGCGCGGCCTCGCGGTGCTCTTCACCGAGCACAGCATGGACGTGGTGTTCGCGTATGCCGACCGCATGATCGTGCTGGCCCGCGGGCGCCTGATCGCGCAGGGCAAGCCGCTCGAGATCCGTGACCACCCGAAGGTGCAGGAGGTGTACTTCGGCAGCGGCAAGACATTCGAAAAAATCGCCGAGAAGGCTGCGGCCGTGTCGGCGGCTCTGGGAGAAACCGCATGAGCGGAGGAGAACTGTTGCTCGAAGCGAAGGCGCTGTGCGCGTGGTACGGCGCCGCGCAGATCCTCTACGACGTCGACCTCGAGGTGCGGCGCGGCGAAGTGGTCGCGCTGATGGGGCGCAACGGCGCCGGCAAGTCGACCACGCTCAAGACGCTGATCGGCATGCTGGCCAAGCGCCGCGGCGCGGTGCGCTTCCTGAGCCACGATATCTCGAAGAGCGAGCCGCACGTGGCGGCGCGCCTGGGCCTGGGCTTCGTGCCCGAGGACCGGCGCGTGTTCACCGATCTCACGGTGATGGAGAACCTCGAAGTCGGCAAGCAGCCGGCGCGCCGCTGGACCGACGGCACCGACGCCCCGCTGTGGACGCCCGAGCGCCTGTTCAAGCTCTTTCCCAACCTGGGCGAGATGCCGACCCGGCCGGGCGGCCGCATGAGCGGCGGCGAGCAGCAGATGCTCACCGTGGCGCGCACGCTGATGGGCAACCCCTACCTCGTGCTGCTCGACGAGCCCTCCGAAGGCGTGGCGCCGGTGATCGTCGAGCAGATGGCCAACATGATTCTCGAGCTCAAGGCCCAAGGTGTGAGTATCCTGCTGTCGGAGCAGAACATGCACTTCGCCGAACTGGTGTCCGACCGCGCCTATGTGCTCGAGAAGGGCCAGATCCGATATCACGCCACGATGGCCGAGCTAGCGGCCAACGAAGATGTTCGCCGCGCCTACCTGAGCGTCTGATTTTTTCAACCCTACCGGAGTCCGCACCATGCATCGCAGAATCGTCTTGAAATCCGCCGCTGCCCTTGGGCTCGCGGGCAGCCTCGGCAGCGTGGGCCTCTCCGCCTTCGCGGCCGGCAAGATCAAGCCCGGCAGCAAGGCCGCGCTGATCGTGGTCGATGTGCAGAACTGCTTCCTCGAAGGCGGCACGCTCGCGGTGAAGGGCGGCAACGAGGTGATCCCGGTCATCAATGCGCTGGCCCCGGCGTTCGAGAACATCGTCGTCACGCAGGACTGGCACACGGCGGGCCATGCGTCCTTCGCGAGCACCTATTCGGGCAAGAAGCCCTTCGAGACGACCAAGCTCAACTACGGCACCCAGGTGCTGTGGCCGGACCACTGCGTGCAGGGCACGGAGGACGCCGCACTGGGCAAGGAACTCAAGGTGCCGACCGCGCAGCTCGTCATCCGCAAGGGCTTCCACAAGGAGATGGACAGCTACTCGGCCTTCGAGGAGGCCGACCACAAGACGGCGACGGGCCTGGCCGGCTACCTCAAGGCGCGCGGCATCAAGACCGTGTTCGTCACCGGCCTGGCCACCGACTTCTGCGTGGCCTGGACCGCGATGGATGCGCGCAAGGCCGGCTTCGAGGCCTACGTGATCGAGGACGCGACGCGCGGCATCGATCTCAATGGCTCGCTCGCTGCAGCCTGGAAGCAGATGGCGGCCAAGGGCGTGAAGCGCATCCAGTCCGCCGATATCCAAGCCGCCTGACCCGCCGGCACAACAACGACTACAACGAGAAAAACGACGCATGAAGCTCTCGATCTCAAGGCGCGCCATGGTGGCGGGCAGCGCAGCCATGGCCCTGGGCCCCGGCCTTTTGCGTTCGGCACGCGCAGAGAATGGCGTGACCGACACCACCATCCGCATCGGCCAGTCGGCCGTGTTCAGCGGCCCGGCCAAGGACTTCGGCGTCGATTACCGCGCGGGCATCAAGCTCCACTTCGACCGCGTCAACAAGTCGGGCGGCGTCAACGGCCGCAAGATCGAGCTCGTCACGTACGACGATGCCTACGATCCCGCGAAGACGGCCATCAACACGGCGAAGCTGATCGACGAGGACAAGGTCTTCGCGCTCACCGGCTTCGTCGCCACCGGCAATCTCGCCGCCGCCATGCCGCTCGCGGAGAAGGCGGGCGTGCCGATGTTCGCGCCGCTGGTGGGCACCACCTCGTTCCGCACCAAGGTCAACCGTTTGCTGTTCCACGTGCGCGCGGGCTACGACCTCGAGCTGCGCAAGATCATCAGCCACCTCTCGACCATCGGCATCTCGTCGATCGCCGTGGTGTTCCAGGACAGCCCCTTCGGCAAGTCGAACCTCGCCACCTGCGAGCAGCTCGCGGCCGAGCACAAGGTGCAGGTGGTCAAGACGCTGCCGCTGGCCATCACCGCCGAAGACGCGAAGCAGGTCGCCGCCGGCCTTGCCGATGCGAAGCCGGGCGCGGTCGTGATGATCATGGCCGGCCGCATGGTCGAGATCTTCATCCGCGACTACCGCGCGAACGGCGTGGGCGCCCCGCTGTACACGCTGTCGGTGGGCATCACCGATGCGGCCGGCTCCGCCAAGCGGCTCGACGGCAAGCTCGCGGGGCTGGTCACGGCCAGCATCGTGCCGCCGCCGCAGGCGCAGCGCGTGCCCATCGTGGGCGACTACCAGCGCGACCGCGCGGAGTTCGGCGAGAAGATCGACAGCTACACCGCGCTCGAGGGCTACATCGTCGGGCGTGTGATGGCCGAAGGCCTGCGCCGCGCGGGCAAGACGCTCACGCGCGACAGCTTCATCGCGGGGCTCGAAAGCATCGGCAGCACGCGCTTCGGCGATTTCCCGATCGACTACAGCGCGAAGAACCACAACGGCTCGACCTTCGTGGACCTGGAGATGTACACCCGTGACGGCCAGTTGCGGCGCTGAGCCGCTGCACCTGCAGGTCAACGGCCAGGCCCGTTCGTTGTCGGGCGTTTCACGCGAGGCTTCGCTGCTGCACCTGCTGCGCAACGACCTGGGCCTCAACGGGCCCAAGTACGGCTGCGGGCTGGGACAGTGCGGCGCGTGTACGGTGCATGTCGACGGCGTGGCGGCGCGGTCCTGCGTGATTCCCGCGCACGGCGTGGCGGGCCGCGCCATCACCACGCTCGAAGGCCTCGGCACGCGCGACCGCTGGCATCCGGTGCAGGCGGCTTTCGAAGACGCGCAGGCCGCGCAGTGCGGCTACTGCCTCAACGGCATGGTGATGCAGGCCGCCGCGCTGCTCGCGCGCGATCCGCAGGCGAGCGAGGCGCGCATCCGCGGCGAGCTCTCGGGCAACCTGTGCCGCTGCGGAACGCACATTGAAATTCTCGACGCCGTGCAGCGTGCCGCCGCGCGCATGCGAGAGATGGTGAATCCATGAGCGGCCGGTCTTGTCCCCTCTCCCTCTGGGAGAGGGCCAGGGTGAGGGCATCGGCCTTCACAAACGCACTGCCTCTGCCATCGCTGCCGGCGCTCACCCCAACCCTCTCCCAGAGGGAGAGGGCGCCAGAGCCGTGACGCGCCGCGCCGATCTGCCGCAGACCCGCGCGGCGTTTCTGGTCGCCGACGGCGTGCTGCTCGTGGTGCGCGAGACGCCGCCCGCGCCGGCGCCTGCGAATGGGCAGCCTGCGCTGATCGCCGGCAACCCCCTCGAGGGCGACGAGATCCTGCTCGCGGTCTGGGACGACGGCAGCGCCTCGGCGCTCAATGGGCACGTCGACCTGGGCACCGGCATCCAGACCGCACTCGCGCAGATCGTGGCCGAAGAGCTCGACCTCGGCATGCCCTGCGTGCGCATGATGCTGGGCGACACCGCACGCGCGCCCAACCAGGGCGCGACGATCGCGAGCGCATCGATCCAGATCCACGCGCAGCCCCTGAGGCTGGCCGCCGCACAGGCGCGTGCGTGGCTGCTGGCGCGTGCGGCCGAGCGGCTGGGCGTTGCGGCCGACGCGCTGCAGGTGCGCAACGGCGTGGTGCGCATCGCCGAGGCACCGGACCGCCACGTCGGTTATGCGGAGCTCGTGGCCGGCCAGCGCACGGTGCTGCGGCTGGACCCGGCCGCGCAACCCAAGGACCCGGCCGACTACCGCATCGTCGGCACCCGCCAGGCCCGCGTCGACATTCCCGCCAAGCTCGCGGGCGATCTGGTGTTCGTGCACGACATGCGCGTGCCGGGCATGCTGCACGGCCGCGTGGTGCGTCCGCCGTATGCGGGCGCGGACCACGGCGAGTTCATCGGCAACACGCTCGAGTCGGTGGACGAATCGTCGATCGCGCACATCCCCGGCATCCGTGCCGTGGTCGTGATCCGCGATTTCGTCGGCATCGTGGCCGAGCGCGAGGAGCACGCGGAGCAAGCGCTGCGCGAGTTGCGCGTGACGTGGAAGCCCTGGCCCGGCATGCCCGACCTGGGCGACCTCGCACAGGCCCTGCGCGACAACCCCTCGACGCAGCGCCTGCTGGTCGATGAAGGCGATGTCGATGGCGCCCTCGCCGCAGCCGCACAGCCGATGCAGCGCACCTATGTGTGGCCGTACCAGATGCACGCCTCCATCGGCCCGTCGTGCGCGCTGGCCGACTGGCAGCCGGCCGATGGCAGCGGCATGCAGCTGCGGGTGTGGGCCGGCTCGCAGAACCCCCATGTGCTGCGCGCCGATCTCGCGAAGCTCATGGGCGTGGACGACGTGCAGGTCGATGTGGTCCGCATGGAGGCCGCGGGCTGCTACGGCCGCAACGGCGCCGACGACGTGGCGGCCGATGCGGCCCTGCTCGCGCGCGCCGTGGGCATGCCGGTGCGCGTGCAGCTCACGCGCGAGCAGGAGCATGCGTGGGAGCCCAAGGGCGCCGCGCAGCTCATGGAGATCGACGGCGGGCTGATGGCCGACGGCCGCGTCGCCGCCTACGACTTCGAGACCTCGTACCCGTCGAACGGCGCGCCGACGCTGGCGCTGCTGCTCACGCGCACCATCGAGCCGGCCGCGCAGGCCTTCGAAATGGGCGACCGCACGGCGCGCCCGCCCTACGGCTACGACAACCTGCGCGTGAAGGTCAACGACATGGCGCCGATCGTGCGCGCCTCGTGGCTGCGCGGCGTGTCGGCACTGCCGAGCTCGTTCGCGCACGAGTCGTACATCGACGAGCTGGCGACCGCGGCAGGTGTCGACCCGGTGCAGTTCCGCCTGCGCCACCTGAACGATCCGCGCGCGGTCGAGCTGGTGCAGGCCACTGCGCAGAAGGCCGGCTGGCGCATGCGCACGGGGCCGCAGGAGAACGCCGACGGCGGCCTGGGCGAGGGCGGCGACATCCTCTTCGGCCAGGGCTTCGCCTATGCGCGCTACATCCACAGCAAGTGGCCCGGCTTCGGCGCCGCGTGGGCCGCGTGGGTGGCCGATGTGGAGGTGAATCGCAAGACCGGCGAGGTGCATGTGCGCCGCGTGGTGGTGGGGCATGACGCGGGCCTGATGGTCAATCCCGCGGGTGTCGAGCACCAGGTGCACGGCAACGTGATCCAGACCACGAGCCGTGCGCTCATGGAGCAGGTGCAGTTCGCGCCGCAGCAGGGCGCGGCGGCCGGCGGCGCAAGGTTGCCCGGCGTGCTGCCGACCGGCGTGGTCGCGAGCCGCGAGTGGGGTAGCTACCCGATCATCAACTTCCGCGACGTGCCGGTGATCGAGGTGATGCACATGCCGCGGCCGGGCGAGCCCTCGCTGGGCGCGGGCGAGTCGTCGTCGGTGCCGGGGACCGCGGCGATCGCGAATGCGATCTTCGATGCGACGGGGGTGCGGTTCAGGGCGCCGCCGTTCACGCCGGAGACGGTGCTGGCTGAATTGAACCGCGGTTTGCTCCCTCCCCCTCTGGGGGAGGGCGGGGGTGGGGGCGAGCGGCGCTCGGAGGGTGACGCTGCCGTGCCCCCATCCCAACCTTCCCCCAGAGGGGGAAGGGGCAATGCGGGAACCCTCGGGCCCCAACGAAAAGGCCTCTGGGCCACCGGCGCCGCCCTGTTCATCGGCGGCATCGGCCTCATCGCCGGCCTGCTCGGCTGGCGCTCCGCCATCGCCCCGGTCTCGCTCAGCGCGCCGGTCTACAGCGAGTCCACCATCGAACGCGGCCGCGTGCTCGCCGCGCTCGGCGACTGCGCGGTGTGCCACACCGCGCCCGGCGGCGCACCCAACGCGGGCGGGCGCGCGATGGACACGCCCTTCGGCACGCTCTACACCACCAACCTCACGCCCGATGCCGACACCGGCCTCGGCCGCTGGTCCTTCAGCGCGTTCCAGCGTGCGATGCGCGAAGGCGTTTCGCGCGACGGCCACTTCCTGTATCCCGCGTTCCCGTACACCGCGTTCGCGAAGACCAGCGACGACGACCTGCAGGCGCTCTATGCGTACTTCATGTCGATGCCCGCGGTGCGCGCGGAAACGCCGAAGTCCGCGCTCAAGTTCCCGTTCAGCGTGCGGCCGCTGATGGCCGGCTGGAATGCGCTGTTCCACGATCCCGCGCCGCTGCAGCCTGTCGCCGCGCAAAGCGCCGAATGGAACCGCGGCGCCTACCTCGTCAACGGCCTGGGTCATTGCGGCGCCTGCCACACGCCGCGCAATGCGCTGGGCGCGGAGCAGGGCGGCAGCGCCTTTCTGGCGGGCGCGATGGTCGATGGCTGGGAGGCGCCTGCGCTCACCGGCCTTTCGAAATCCGCGGTGCCGTGGGATGCCGACGAGCTGTACCGCTACCTGCGCACCGGCCACACGCAGCGCCACGGCATCGCCGGCGGGCCGATGGCCGAGGTGGTGCGCGAACTCGGCCAGGTGTCCGATGCCGACGTGCGTGCGATGGCGACCTACCTCGGTTCGTTCAACCCGGCGCCGGCGGCAGCGCCGCAAGCCGTCGCGCAGCAGGTGGTCGAAACCGCCGCGCGCACGCAAGGCCAGCTGCTCGGCCCCGCGCAGCGCATGTTCGACAGTGCGTGCGCGTCATGCCATCACGACGGCAACGGCCCCACGCTGCTCGGCGTGAACACGCCGCTCGCACTCAACAGCAACCTCACGAGCGCGCGGCCCGACAACCTGCTGCGCACCATCCTCGACGGCGTGCGCGATCCCGCGAGCCGCGACATCGGCTTCATGCCGGCCTTCCGCGAGGCGCTCGACGACCGGCAGATCGCCGAGCTCGCCGGCTACATGCGTGCGCGCTTCGCGCCGCGGGAGCCGGCGTGGACGGATCTGCCCGCACAGGTGGCGCGGGTTCGGGCGGCAAAGGCGCACGGCGCCGGGCATTGAGCGCACCTCCGACGTACGATGCAGCGTCGCGCATCCGCGCACTGCATCGCACCTCACCGGAGACACACAGCGCCATGTCCTTGAACCTCTCGACTTCCAACAGCCTTCCCCGCGACGCCGAGCGCGCCACCCTGGTCGGCCGCCTCTGGCAACCCGGCGTGGGCCCGGTGCTGGTGGCCGTGCACGAAGGCGGCCTGCACGACCTGTCGAAGCTCGCGCCGACCATGAGCGACCTGCTCGAAGGCAAAAAGCCGCCGGCCGAGGCCGTGCGTGCCGCACTGCAAGACGGCCAGGCCCCGCGCATCGCGGCGCTCGATGCCGTCCTCGCCAACAGCGACGAGGCCGCGCGCGACGCCGGCAGGCCCTGGCTGCTTGCCCCCTGCGACCTGCAGGTCATCAAGGCCAGCGGCGTGACCTTCGTGGCGAGCCTCCTCGAACGCGTGATCGAGGAGCAGGCGCGCGGCGATGCCTCGAAGGCCGAGGCCACGCGCGCCGCCATCGGCCAGGTGCTCGGCGACAACCTGGCGGACATCGTGCCCGGCTCGCCCGAGGCGGCGAAGGTCAAGGAGGTGCTGCTCGCGCAGGGCGTGTGGTCGCAGTACCTCGAAGTCGGCATCGGGCCCGACGCCGAGATCTTCACCAAGGCGCCCGTGCTCGCCGCGGTCGGCACCGGCGCCGACGTGGGCATCCATTCGGGCTCGGTCTGGAACAACCCCGAGCCCGAGGTCGTGCTCGCGGTCAACAGCCGCGGCGAGACGCTCGGCGCCGCGCTCGGCAACGACGTCAACCTGCGCGACTTCGAAGGCCGCAGCGCGCTGCTGCTCGGCAAGGCCAAGGACAACAACGCCTCCTGCGCCATCGGTCCGTTCATCCGCCTGTTCGATGCGCATTTCGGCATCGCCGACGTGCGCCGCATCACCGTGGCGCTCGAGGTGACCGGGCCCGAAGGCTTCACGCTCGAGGGCTCCAGCTCGCTGTCGAAGATCAGCCGCGATCCGCTCGACCTCGTGTCGCAGGCGGTCGGCGCGCACCATGACTACCCCGACGGCTTCATGTTGTTTCTCGGCACGATGTTCGCGCCGACACAAGACCGTCACGGGCCTGGGCAAGGATTCACCCACGTCGTCGGCGACCGCGTGTGCATCGCCGCACCGGAACTCGGCGCGCTGTTCAATCGCGTGGTGCATGCCGACCAGGCCCCGCGGTGGACTTTCGGCGTGAGTGCGCTGATGCGCAATCTGGGCGGGCGCGGTCTGTTGTAAGCGTTCCGTGTGACGTTTAAAAGGAGATGTACTCCTTTGGGATTCATTGCCTGCGCGTTGCACGCTGTTGCTGTTGACCGTAACTCTGGTTCCCCTCAAGATCAACATTGTTGAGAACGGTTAATTCAAAGGGGGACCCGGTTGTTGCCGAGTGAGATCGATCTGTTGCAGTTGCCTGTCGAAGGCCCGCTTCCGTGCGGAGAAGATCTGGAATACGACCCCGATTTCATGGCGCTGCAACAAGCGACGACAGGCAAGCGGGAGCAGCAGTTCGGCGCCACGATCATTCCGGCCGAGCCGCCCGACTGGGCCCGCGTGGAACGCATCGCCAGGCAGCTGTGCGACCGCACGCGCGACCTGCGGGTGCTGGTTCCATTGACCCTGGCATGGACCGAGACGCGCGGCCTGCCCGGCTATGCCGACGGGCTTCGGCTGGTCGATGCCGTGCTGCAGAAATTCTGGGACGACGTGCATCCGCGTGTCGTCGACGATGGCTTCGAAGACCCGCTGCCGCGCATGAATGCGCTGGCTGCGCTGGCCGAAGCCGAAGGGCTCGGACGCAGCGTGCGCGATGCGCGCCTGCTCGATGACGGCGGTTCGTCGGTGAGCCTGCGGCAGGTCGAGGCCTTGCTCGATTCGAGCAAGACCGATCAGGTCGATTACCCGGGCGGCATCGGCCGGCTGCGGGAGGCGGCGCGCCGCGCACAGGAGAAGGCGGCGCCGCCGGTGGTGGCCTTGCGTGCGGCGCTGGCGTTGCTGCAGCGCATTCGCGAGACCTCCGAACGTGCGCTGGGCCAGAGCTGGGCGCCCGATTTTTCGCGGCTCGAACGGTCGCTGCGCACCGTGGTCCAGTTGTTGCCGGAACAGGCGCAGCTCGATCCGGCGGAAGGCATCCGGCCTGAAGGCGATGCGCATGCGGAGGGCGCTGCACAGCCCATCGCTTCGAACGTGCAGGCCACGGCTGCCGGTGCTGCGAATGGCAGTGCGGGCTTGCGCACGGCGGGCATTAAAGAGTTTGAAATATCGAGTCGTGATGATGTGCAGGTGTTGTTGGAAAAGGCTTGCCAGTACATGGAGCGCACCGAGCCCAGCCATCCGGCGCCCATGCTGATCCGCAGAGCGCAAAGGCTCCTGGACCTCAACTTCTTCCAGATCATCGAAGAGCTCGTGCCCGAGGGAT
>Ga0207709_10002703_pt1 | contig 10965 bp, 9 predicted proteins | sample KBSM34metaG_FD_184397 | JGI IMG/M metagenome (GOLD analysis project Ga0207709, IMG submission 184397) | Miscanthus rhizosphere microbial communities from Kellogg Biological Station, Michigan, USA - KBS M3-4 metaG (SPAdes) (version 2) | ecosystem: Host-associated > Plants > Roots > Rhizosphere >...
GGGACTTGAGAATCTCAATCCCGGTGGCCTCGAAGTATTTGACGCAACGCTCGAAGAGTTTGGCCAGGCAATCCGCGAGAAGAATCACACCTTAAAACGCGCACTCACGGATCCGCGCATTCTCAGTGGCATCGGTAACGCTTACTCCGATGAGATTCTCCACGACGCGCAGCTCTCGCCGTTTACGCTCACACAAAAGCTCAGTGATGAAGATGTTGAGAAACTCTTTACGGCAATCAAGCGGACGTTGACGGATTGGGTTGAGCGTCTGCGAGCGGACTCGCGCGAGAATTTTCCGGAGAAGGTCACGGCCTTTCGGCCTGACATGGCCACGCACGGAAAGTATGGCGAACCGTGTCCACGTTGCGGAAACAAGATTCAGCGCATTCGATACGGCTCAAATGAGACCAACTATTGTCCCACCTGCCAAACAGGCGGCAAACTCCTCGCCGACCGCGCTCTTTCTCGTCTGCTGAAAGACGACTGGCCACGCACTCCCGAAGAGCTCGAGATGATGACAAAAAAGTAGCCACAGATGAACGCGGATGAACGCAGATCAGCGTTTATCCGCGTTCATCTGCGGCTTATATAATTCGTCGCTGCCGACGTCGAAGACACGATTTAAACGCGCACGATAATTCTCGAAGGCGAGTTGACCGCCTAGTTGCAGCAATTGCTCTTCGGAAAATTTCTCGCGTAGCCGCGCGTAGAGTTCGTCGGAGATGTTCGAAGGCGTGTTGGCCATCGCGTCCGCGAGTTCGATTACCAGCAGTTCGTCCTTTGAGAACACTGAGAGGTCGTTCTTTACAACGGCCAGCAATTTCTCATCAGTCAATCCAGCTTTTCTACCGACGGCAGAATTGATATCAACTCAAAACGGACATCCAACACGCGCCGCCGTCCGCACTTTTCCGAGCTGAATAAACCGCAGCGACACTTTCCGTTTTCTACCGAGCCCTGCTTCCATCGCGATGCTGCCCCAGACCATGCCGGGCACTCGCATCTGCTGCTTCACCGGCGTCAGGTCTTTGCCAAACATCTTGCGCATCGTGGTGTAAAACCAGCGCAAGTGCCAGGGCGCCTGACTCTTCTCTAAACCCGCAATCCTGTTCATTACTTGATCTTTCGTTCTGTACTCTCGAGGTGCCGGGTCGTTTGATCGGTGACGCTGAAGTTTGTGGGGATGAACTCACTCGTATCCGCCGCACGCAGACCCCTTGCGGGCACGCCTTCTGACAACGGCATGTTTCTCTGCTGCTCGCGTTCAATCACCTGAACCATTTTCTTGCTCACCACCAGGCCGTTAATGATCAAGGCGAGTCCAACCATGAACGGAATGACTCCCGCAAGCCAGATACGTGACAGCAATTCCGCATCGCGAGGCTCCTGATGCGCAAGCGCGCCCATTAAGAAATAAAGAAAGATCGACACCCCAATCCCGACACAACTCACGATCACACCGGCTTTGATTTCGTTATATCGCTTCACTTCGGGCGTGATGCCGAGACGACGCTCCATCTCCTGCTTGCGCACTTCAGCCATCTGGCCCGACATAAACATATCGGCCACCCAGGTGTTGCTCCAGTCAAACTTCTTACCTTCGGGCGTGTCGAGTGCCTCCCTAACCGCCTGCAGGTTAGCTCCGCAAGACGTGCAGAACTTTATGTCGTCACCCTGATTCGAGGTACAACGTGGACACAACATATGCGGTCGCTCCTATAGTTTAGTCAGTTGAAGATACGACAATTCTACGATGCCGGTTCTAATTAGGGAATCTTCTTGACGCCAAATCTAGTACAATTGTCGGTCCCTCAGATGAAGCCCCTGCCGGTTAAAACCATTGCTCACTACCGGATCGTCGAGCCTATCGGCGCGGGCGGTATGGGCGCGGTCTACAAAGCTTTCGATAACAAACTGCAGCGGATCGTCGCCCTCAAGCTGCTTCCTTCGGAATACGTTTCGCAACAGGATCGCCGCCGGCGTTTCTTTCAGGAAGCGCGCGCAGCGTCTGCACTGAACCATCCGCACATTCTTACGATTTACGAAGTCGGCGAAGACGACGGCAAGCCGTATATCGCGATGGAGTACGTTGAAGGTGAGACGCTGCGGCAGAAGATCAAAAACAACGGCCTGCAACTCAGAGAGGCTCTGGACATCGCGATTCAGATCGCGACCGGCCTCGCTCGCGCACACGAACTGGGCATTATTCATCGCGATCTCAAACCCGAGAATCTGATGCTCAGTCGCGACGGCTTTGCAAAGATCCTCGACTTCGGACTTGCAAAACTTGTCGCCGAAAGAGAACGCGCTCTAGTTGCAGACAGCGAACAGAAGACGCTCATTCGAGGTATCGAGACTGAATCAGGCACGTTGATGGGCACCGTCAACTACATGGCGCCGGAACAGTTGTTGGGCCAGAGAGTCGATCGTCGCTGTGACGTGTTCTCGTTTGGTGTAGTACTGACGGAGATGCTCACCGGCACGGCGCCATTTGTTCACGACAATCGCATCGACACGATGCACGCGATCCTTCACCGGGATCCGCGTTTTCCTGCAGATGGTCGGCCAGAGCTGCCGTTTGAAATGCAGCGAATCCTCACCAAAGCGCTCGCCAAGACACCGAAGGATCGTTATCAAACGATCACCGACCTGGCCGAAGAGCTGAAGACACTCAAACGCGAGCTCGAACTGGGCAAAACACTGCCGGTAACTCCCAGAACGAAGCTGGTGTTGAAGCGCACCAGCGCCAGTGCGCGTGTGGTTGATTACGAGAAAGAACTTAACGAAGCGCAGTTCAAAGCCGTCACAACCACCGAAGGCCCGCTGCTGATCGTCGCCGGGGCGGGCACAGGAAAAACACGCACACTCGTTTATCGCGTGGCTCGCCTGGTTGAGATCGGCGCGAAGCCGGAGTCGATCCTGTTACTGACGTTCACGCGCAGAGCTGCCGCAAGCATGCTCACACGGGCCGCAGCCCTCGCCGACGCGCGCTGCCAAAGAGTTTCCGGTGGCACATTTCATTCGATCGGCCATTCGATGTTGCGCAAGTTTGCCGATCACGCAGGCGTGCAGAAAAACTTTACCGTTTTGGACCAAAGCGACACGGAAGACTTAATCGACCTCCTGCGCCGACAGATCCGCATCTCGAAAGCGCAACACTTTCCGCGCAAGCGAACGATTGGCGCGATCTTCAGCATGATGGTCAATAAGGTGTTGAGCCTGAAGCAGGTGCTCAACCAGCACTATCCGCAGTTCGTCGACGAGCGTCCCAATCTCGAAACGTTGTTCAGTTCGTTTGAGGAATTCAAGCGTAGCCGTCACATGCTGACGTATGACGACCTGCTCGTGCGATTCCGGGAGGCGCTCGAAAACAGCGCCGAAATGCGCGAACAGATTTCAGACCAGTATCGCTATATCATGGTCGACGAGTATCAGGACACGAACAAGCTTCAGGCGCAGATCGTGAAACTCATGACCGCGCGGCATGACAACGTGGCGGTCGTGGGCGACGAGTTTCAGTCGATCTATTCGTTTCGAGGTGCAAGCCACCGCAACATGCTCGAGTTTCCGAAGCTCTTTCCGTCAACACAAATAATCAAGCTCGAAGAGAACTTTCGCAGTACGCAACCGATCCTCGATGTCGCCAACGCGATCATTGCGGACGTGAAAGAGAGTTATAAAAAGCGTCTCTACTCTCGTATCGAAGGTGGCGAAGCTCCCGTAGTGGTGAGCGCGCGAGATGAAAACGAACAATCGCGGTTTGTCGCGCAGCGAATTGCAGAGCTTCGCGAAGAAGGTGCGCCGCTCAGTGAAATCGCAGTGCTGTTTCGTTCCAGCTCACATTCGTTTGATCTCGAGATCGAACTCGGCAAACAAGGTATCCCGTTCCGGAAGTTTGGCGGGATCAGGTTTGCCGAGTCGGCGCACATCAAAGACGCGCTCGCGTTTTTGCGCGTGATCGTGAAGCCGTCAGACACGCTTTCGTGGTTTCGCACACTGAAGCTCATCGATCATATCGGTGATGCAACTGTCTACCAGATACTCGAACACCTCGGCGTCGAGCAAAGAGAGGTTCGCTCGGCACGAACCAAAGCCGGGCTGTTCAAGAAACTTGTTCGCTTCCCTGCTCGCGCTGCTTACAAGGCGGAACTGCTGCGTCTCGCTCGTGTGTTCGTCACGATGCTCGAAGGCAAAACTCCGAGCGAACAATTGTCGGCCGTTCTTCGTTTCTACAAACCACTGTTGAAGAATAAGTACGACGATGTGCAACGACGTGGCCGCGACTTGGAACACCTGCAAACTATTGCGAAACGTTACAAATCGACCGCCAAGTTGCTCGACGACATTGCGCTTGATCCAACTGAAGCGGTGCAGAATGATGCGCCGCGCCGCAGCAGTGGTTTTGTGACGCTTTCGACAGTGCACTCTGCGAAAGGACTTGAGTGGGACAACTTGTTTGTGATCTGGATGACTGATGGCTGGTTTCCGTCGAGCAGGTTTCAGGACGAGTTTGACGATTATGACGAGGAGCGCCGGCTGCTGTACGTTGCGACAACACGCGCGAAGAAGGAATTGCACTTCGTGTATCCGGCGGTGGACGTTTACAGAGGTCCTGAAGCCGACGGCGGCGCACCAACGCTCTCGCGCTTTCTCGAACCAATACCCCCTTCGATCCTGCCGCACGGTTCATTATCAGGCGAATGAAGAAATCCACAGATTACACAGATAAATTTGTATAATCGGCGTAATCTGTGAATTCTGCTATGACTCTAGGAACTGAATGGTTGATTGAGGCAAGCGGGTGCGACGCGGCAGCGCTTGCAGATCTCGATCGCCTGCGTGCAGTTTTCAATCGAGTCATACACGATCTCGACTTAAACGTTCTCGGCGAGATCCAGTGGCGCCAATTCGATCATCCGGGCGGCGTCAGTGGTCTGGCACTGCTCTCGGAATCGCACCTCACCTGTCACACCTATCCCGAATTTCGCGCGGCGACTTTCAATCTTTACTGTTGTCGCGAGCGTGCTTCATGGACGTGGGAAACAACCCTTAAAGAAATGCTCGGCGCCACCGAAGTGAAAGTGCGCGTGTTCGAACGAGTCATCCAGGAATCCGTCGCGGGAGCCGCTAAATGAGTGCTCTCGTGGCGACCTGCCCGTCGTGTGGCGCGCCGGTTGAGTTCAAGAGCGGGCAATCAATTGTCGTCATCTGCGGGTATTGCCGCTCCGCCATTGCGCGCACAGATCGTGAATTGAAAGATCTCGGCAAAGTCGCCGAACTTGTCGAAACCGGCTCGCCTCTCGATGTCGGTTTGCGCGGCAAGTGGAAAGACGTTCCGTTTGAACTAACCGGACGCGCACAACTCGGTCACGAGATGGGCGGACAGTGGGACGAGTGGTACGCAACCTTTTCGAACGGTTGGCTCGGCTGGCTGGCTGAAGCACAAGGCCGCTTTTACATCACCTTCCAGTATCCGATTCCTGAAGGCGCGCAGGTGCCGTCGTTCGATCAACTGCAACTCGGACAGCAAGTGCCGGGTCTGCCATGGCCCACGCCATTGATGGTGGCTGAAACGGGACGTGCCACGGCTCTCGGAGCCAAGGGCGAGATTCCGTATCTCTTAACGCCCGGTGAGACTTATTACTACGCCGATCTGTCGGGCGTTAATAATTCGTTTGGCACACTCGACTACAACCAGTCACCGCCGCTCATCTTCCTGGGCCAACAAGTTACTCTCGCCGAGCTCGGCATCACCACCACGCGCACACCCGAACGCGAAGAGCGACGAGTCGGTGCTGCACAGATGGGCTGTCCACACTGTGGTGGTCCACTCGAACTGCGCGCGCCTGATAAAACAGAACGAGTCACGTGCCCCAACTGCAATTCGCTGCTGGACGTCAACCAGGGACAACTTCAGTTTCTCAAAGCTCTCGAGAAACCAGCGTTTCAGCCGTTGATTCCACTCGGCACTACCGGCGACGTGCCGGAAGGAAAGATGATGGTGATCGGCGCGATGGCTCGCAGCGTGACCGTCGAAGGCACGCAATACTTCTGGAGCGAGTATCTTCTTTACAACCCGCAAATCGGATTTCGCTGGCTGGTCCATAGTGACAATCACTGGAACTACGTGCAGGCTGTGCCGCCCGGAGAAGTCTACGAGATAGCGAGATCGGCCACTTATCGCGGCAAGCACTACAAGATTTTCCAGGACGCTCCGTGTCGAGTTGAAGTCGTGATCGGTGAGTTTTACTGGAAAGTCGAAGCTGGTGAACAGGTGCGTGGCGTTGATTATGTTGCGCCGCCTTACATGCTCTCGAAGGAAGTTTCGACGGTTTATATTTCCGACGACGCGGGGAAGAAGAAACGCGCCACCGGCGAGATCAACTGGTCGCTGGGGACGTACATTCCGGTGCAACAAATCGAGAAGGCGTTTTCGGTGAGCGGTCTGCCACGTCCTTCGGGAGTTGCGCCCAATCAGCCGTACAAACACTGGTGGGTTTACAAGTACTGGCTAGCGTTTCTCGTCGTCGTGCTGTTGGCGGGCTTTCTCGCGTTCCTCGTTTCCGGATCGAGCAAGCAGGTGTTTTCTCAAACGGTGAACTTCGCTCCGTTGCCGAATGAAGATGGCACACAGGTCTTCTTCAGTGAGCCTTTCGAGCTAGCGGGAAGACGCAACATCAAGATCATCGGCGAGTCGCCGGTGCAGAATACGTGGGTTTATCTCGAGGGAGATTTGATCAACGATGAGACCGGTGTGGTCCAATCGTTTCCGATCGATATTTCTTATTACCAGGGCGTTGAAGACGGCGAGTCGTGGTCTGAAGGCGGGCAAAACGACTCGGCATACACGTCGTCGATGCCGGCGGGGAAATATGTGTTGCGTTTGGAAGGACAGTGGGAAAGGTGGCAGCAACCCGCGGTTGTCTCGATCAGGATCGAGCAGAACGTCACGCATGGCATTAATCTGCTGATCGCGCTGGTTGTTTTGTCTATTGGTCCGGTGATCATGGTGATTTATCACATCGGATTCGAACGCCGTCGCTGGTCGGAGAGTATGTTTGGCGGCGGCGATGACGATAGTGATGACGATGATGAGTAACAGAGGATGCTCCTTGAAATCGGGTCAGTACCGTAACGCGGTAGCGTCGGGTCGGCCTTAGAAGACAGAAACTACCCGACGCTACCGCGTTACGGTACTGACCCGATTCCAAGATTCACTTTTGAGGTTTTGCTAAATGCTTAAAGCACTCTACACAATCTTCGGCGTCGGCGTGGTGAGTTTGTACACCGTCGCTGCGATGTTGGGCTGGGAGATTAGCGGCGGGTCGCGACGGCAGTTGCCGCCCGATGCGCGACAGAATGGCTACCGCTCGTTCCACTTCTGGCACTACGGCTTACACGGAGGAAAATGATGATTGATTCAATTGCCGTTTTAGGATTGGCGATCCCGCTCGAAGGATTGCTGCCTGTGGTAGTCACCACGTTGGTGTTCGTCTTCATCGGTCTAATCATCTTTGCCCTCGCATTTTTCATAATCGCGAAGGCGGCGCCTTTCTCGGTACGCAAAGAGATCGAAGACGATCAGAATATCGCGCTGGCCATTGTGATCGGTTCCGTCATCCTCGGCAGCGCCTTGATCATCGCCGCGGCGGTCCACTGATAGGTGAAACGTCCTCCGTTACTCTTTCTCAACGTTCTCATCGTCGCGACCTGCGGACTGATCTACGAGTTGCTTGCGGGCACGCTCGCAAGCTACGTTCTCGGCGACTCCGTCACACAGTTCTCCCTCATCATCGGCATCTATCTCTTCGCGATGGGAGTCGGTTCGTGGCTCTCGCGCTTCATCGATAAAGGACTCGCGCGACGCTTTGTCGATATTGAGCTCGCAGTCGCGGTGCTCGGCGGCTTCTCGGCGCCACTGCTGTTTCTCACTTTCTCTCGTGTTGGCTATTTCTACGCCGTGCTCTACTTCCTCGTCTTCGCGATCGGAGTCTTTGTTGGTCTCGAAATCCCGCTGCTGCTGCGCATACTTAAAGACGAGATCGAATTCAAAGAGCTCGTCTCACGTGTGCTCGCTTTCGACTACATAGGCGCACTTCTCGCTTCGATCCTGTTTCCGATTCTGTTCGTGCCGAAACTCGGCCTGATCCGCACGTCGCTCATTTTTGGAATGTTGAATGCCGGTGTGGCGATGTGGGGCACGTGGTTGCTGCGACCGTTGATCAAAGGCCCGATCGTGGCATTGCGCGTGAAGGCAATACTCGTGATTGCGCTCCTGCTCATCGCATTCGTGAAAGCAAACAAGATCACTTCGCTTGCTGAAGATGAGATGTTTGCGGACGAGATTGTCTACACGAAAGACACGCCGTATCAGCGCATCGTGATCACGCGCGGGCGCGCTGGGTTTCAGTTGTTTCTAAACGGCAACTTGCAGTTCAGCTCGACCGATGAATATCGCTATCACGAAGCGCTCGTTCATCCGGCGATGATCGTGTCAAACAGTCCGCGGCGCGTGCTCGTGTTGGGTGGGGGTGATGGACTCGCGCTGCGCGAGATTCTGAAGTATCCGTCGGTCGAACACGTCACGCTTGTCGATCTCGATCCGGAGATGACGAAGCTGTCGAATCGTTTTCCGCTGCTCGCGAAGTTGAATCAGCAGTCGTTCAGCGACCCGCGCGTTCAGGTTATCAACGAAGATGCGTTTATCTGGGTCGAACAGACGAACGAGCCTCTGTACGACGCTGCGATCGTCGACTTTCCGGATCCAAACACGTTCGCACTCGGAAAACTCTACACCACGCGCTTTTATAAATTGCTGCGAACGCGATTGACTGAGAATGCGGCAGTGTCGGTGCAATCAACGTCGCCGATGTTTGCGCGCAATTCGTACTGGTGCATTGTTCGGACGCTCGAAGCCGCAGGTTTCGTCGTGCGACCTTATTACACCGCGGTGCCGAGTTTCGGGCTCTGGGGGTTTGCACTTGCGCGATCGACACCGTTCGACGTGCCGCGAAATCCGATGGCGGGATTGAAGTTTCTCGACGACCAGACACTCGCCGCGATGTTTACGCTCTCGAAGGACATCGAGCCCGTGCCCGTGGAGATCAACCGCCTCGATAACCAGGTGCTGGTGCGATATTACGAAGGCGAGTGGAAACGATTTGAGTAAAAAAGGAAGTTTCACGCAAAGGCGCAAAGGCAAAACAGGAGCCGCAAAGGAGGAACTTTCTCTTTGCGCCTTCTTCACCCTTTGCGTCTTTGCGTGAACCTCTATGAATCGCCGCGAACTCTTAGCTGCATTTCTTGGACTTCCCGTGGCGCTTGCGGCGTGCCGGCGGAATGAGGAACCGCCACTACCTGCTGGTGAGATTGTCGGGGCGTCGGATGTCTTTGGGCATCGTCTGCGCGATGGAGCGCGTGTAGAGGTGCCGCAGGATGCATGGTCCAAGGTGCCTGTTGTCATCGTCGGTGGCGGTGTTGCGGGTCTCACGGCGGCGTGGCGTCTGCAAAACTCCGGTTTCAAAGATTTCGTGTTGATGGAGTTGGAGAGTGCGCCCGGTGGCACGTCTCGCTCCGGCTCGAATCGGCTGATCTCCTTTCCCTGGGGCGCGCATTACATTCCGGCGCCGATGAAAGAGAATGTGCCGCTCGTTTCGCTGCTCGAAGAGATGGGCGTCGTCGAGGGCAAGGACAAAAACGGCGAGCCCGTAATCGGCGAACAGTTTCTGTGCCGCGATCCGGAGGAACGCGTCTTCTATAAAGGACGCTGGTACGAAGGACTCTATCTCCATGCCGGCGAAAGCGAAGACGACAAACAGCAATACCAGAAATTCAATACCGAAGTGGACCACTGGATTGCGTGGCGCGATGGGAAAGGTCGTCGCGCGTTCACGCTGCCCGTGTCTGCGTGTTCGGATGACGCCGAGGTAACTGCGCTCGACCGGCTTTCGATGAGCGCATGGATGGACCAGCGTGGCCTAACGAGTCCACGCCTGCGGTGGTGGGTCGACTACGCCTGTCGCGACGATTACGGCATGACGCTCGATCAGACAAGCGCCTGGGCCGGACTGTTTTATTTCTGCTCGCGCGTAGTCGCGCCGGAAAACGAGTCGCAGTCGCTGATAACGTGGCCGGAAGGCAATGGACGCCTGGTCCAGCATCTGTTTGAGAAAGTCAAAACCAATATTCAACTCGATCGCGCGGTAGTTGAGTTGATCCCAACGAACGATGGCGTCGATGTGGTTACTATCGATCGCGACGGGCGTACACCGCGCGGTTTTCATGCGAGCCGTGTGATCTTCGCGGCGCCGCAATTCGTCGCGCGTTATGTCATACGCAGCTTTCGCGAGAATCCACCGCCACATATCGCCGAGTTTCATTTTGGCGCGTGGATGGTGGCTAATCTAACCTTGAGGGATCGGCCCAAAGCCAATTCGCCTCGCGACTTTCCACTCGCCTGGGACAACGTTCTGTACGAAAGTCCGTCGCTGGGCTACGTCGTGGCCACACACCAGCGCGGCCTGGATCGTGGTCCAACCGTGCTGACTTACTACTATCCGCTTTGCGATGAGAACGCGCGGCTCGCACGCACGCGGTTGCTGGAGACTGACTGGCGCGGTTGGGCTGAAATCGCGCTCACTGATCTTTCACGGGCTCACCCGGACATTCGTAATCTCGTCGAGCGTCTGGACGTGATGCGCTGGGGCCACGCGATGATTCGACCGCGAACGGGATTCATGTGGGGAAACGCGCGCCGTGAAGCCGCAAAACCGTTTCGGTCGATAAGCCGCGCCAGAGAAGTGGGGCCGCATGGCGGTCCTTGCAGCGCCGTTTCAGGAGCCGCCCGCATGACTGCGATCACTGACGTTATTGCGCGCGAGGTCTTGGACAGCCGCGGCAACCCGACGGTCGAGGTCGATGTGGTGCTGGAGGACGGCTTCCTGGGCCGTGCCGCCGTGCCCTCGG
>Ga0207709_10002705_pt1 | contig 10964 bp, 13 predicted proteins | sample KBSM34metaG_FD_184397 | JGI IMG/M metagenome (GOLD analysis project Ga0207709, IMG submission 184397) | Miscanthus rhizosphere microbial communities from Kellogg Biological Station, Michigan, USA - KBS M3-4 metaG (SPAdes) (version 2) | ecosystem: Host-associated > Plants > Roots > Rhizosphere >...
CTGGCGGGGCGCCGAAGGACGGAGCGAGCTTAGTAGAATCCGCTCCTAATCCTCATCCGTCACAAACGCCACCCGCACCATGTTGGTGGCGCCGCTGGTGCCCAAGGGCACCCCGGCGGTGATCACAATCCGCTCGCCGGCCTGGGCGAAGCCTTCCTGGCGGGCGATCTGGCTGGCGCGCTTCACCATATCGTCGAAATCGCGGATGTCTTCGGTGGTGACGCTGTGCGTGCCCCATACCAAAGTCAGCCGCCGCGCCGTCTCGACCGACGGGGTGGGGGCGATGATCGGCGCCGTCGACCGTTCGCGCGCCGCGCGCATGGCGGTGATGCCCGACTTGGTCCAGCATACGATGGCGCGCGCTTCGATGGTTTCCGTCACTTCATGCACCGCCGCCATGATGGCGTCCGGCGTGGTGCGCTCCGGCGGGCCGCGCTGGGCCTCGATGAAGGAGTGATAAAGCTCGTCATCCTCCACCGAGCAAGCGATGCGGTCCATGGTCTGCACCGCTTCCACCGGATAGTCGCCGGACGCCGATTCCGCCGACAGCATCACCGCATCGGCGCCGTCGAAAACCGCCGTCGCCACGTCCGACACCTCCGCGCGGGTGGGCATGGAGGATTTGATCATGGATTCCAGCATCTGGGTCGCCACCACCACCGGCTTGCCGGCCTTGCGGGCGGCGCGTGTGATCTGTTTCTGCAGGCCCGGCACCCGTTCCAACGGCATTTCCACGCCCAGATCGCCGCGCGCCACCATCAGCGCATCCGCCAATTCCAAAATGCCGTGCAGCGAGGCCAACGCTTTGGGTTTTTCGATCTTGGCCAGCACGCCGGCGCGGCCCTGCACAATCTTCTTGAGCTCGGCCACATCCTCCGGCCGCTGCACAAAGGACAAGGCGATCCAGTCCACGCCCAATTCCAAGGCCGCATCCAGATCGGCGCGGTCCTTGGGCGTCATGGCCGACAAGGGCAGCAGGGTATCGGGCATGTTGACGCCCTTGCGGTCCTTGATCTCGCCCGCCACTTCCACGATTGCCTCGGCAAAGGTGTCGGCCTTGCGCAAAAGCCGCAAGCGCACTTTGCCGTCGTCGATCAGAAGCGCGTGCTTCTGCTTGATCGCCTGGAAGATCTCCGGGTGTGGGATCGGCACCTCTTCCGGCTTGTCGCTGGACTCGCCCAGCACCAGGCGGATGCGTTCGCCCTCCTTGAGCATGCGCGGGCCGCCGCCAAGCTTGCCCAGCCGGATCTTGGGTCCCTGCAGATCGCACAGGATACCGATGGGACGGCCGACTTCGTCCGACAGTGTCCTGAGATCGCCCACCAGCTGGCGCAGCATGTCATGGCTGGTGTGACTCATATTGATGCGGAAAACATCCACGCCCGCATCGAACAGCTCGCGCATCATGGCGGGCGTGTTGGAGGCCGGGCCGAGGGTGGCGAGAATCTTCGTCTTCCGGCGGCGGCGCATAACAGAACCCTAGTTGGAGAGCGATTGTGTCCAATCGGGCTTCTTGCCCGTATCGACTTCGAAAAAGCCGCGCCGATCGAAGCCGCGCTTGGCGCAATCGCCGCGGCCCACCGAGCGGAAGCGCTTGTCGGGTGCGACGCAGAAATAGGTCTTGCCCTCCCAGGTCCCGGCGGCGCCGTCACTGGCATAGAGGTAATAGAACCGTCCCTGCAAGGGGCCGTGCAGCACGGACTCGCAAGCTTTGGGCTGGATGGACCACCAGCCCTCGCTGGTCCAATTGGTGCCGTCGAACCGGCCGATGGCGGTTCGGACCGGCAGATCGCTCTTGTTGCAGACCTGGAAGGCAGCAAAGGCGGGGCCCCCGACCAGGGTCAGGCCCAGAAGCACGGCAAGCAGCAGGGACGTGCGACGCATTATCTATCCGGTTTGGCCCGAAAGTGACTTCTCGTCAACCGGGCGCGGGCCTTTTGATTCTATTATAACCGGCACATGACGGAAAATGCTTTTGAAGCCATCGCGGGCGATGGTCCGCTGCTGTTGTTGTGCGATCACGCCTCCAACCGCCTGCCTGAAGGGAATCTGGGACTGGACCCTGGCCTGCTGGCCACGCACATCGCATACGATATCGGCGCGGCACAGGCGACCCGGGCGCTGGCCAAAGCCTATGGCGCTCCCGCCTTTCTGGGCGGCTGGTCGCGGCTTTTGATCGATCTTAACCGCGGCGCCGACGATCCAACCTTGGTCATGAAACTTTCGGACGGCAGCATCATACCCGGTAACAATTTGGGCAATCGCGAAGCCGACGCTGCCGAAGTCGCGCGGCGCGTTAAGACTTTTCACGCCCCGTATCACGCCGCGATCGATGCCCGGCTGGACCGCATGGGCCCGGATGCGGTGATCGTCTCCCTGCATAGTTTCACGCCCGCCTGGAAAGGCCGTCCGCGGCCTTGGCAATTCGGCGTGCTTTACGACCGTGACACCAGGCTTTCGGAACCCCTGATGGCGCGGCTCAAAGAGGCAGGGTTTACCGTTGGCGACAACGAGCCCTATAGCGGCGCGCTTGAGGGCGACACCTTGTATCAGCACGGCACGTTGCGCGGCTTGCCGCATGTCTTGATCGAGATACGGCAGGACTTGATTGCCCAACAGGAGGCGGCACAAGCTTTTGCGTTGCGCCTCAAGCCGATCCTGGATGCCGCGCTTGCGGACATGGATGGGGCTGTTCATGCACAGGCAAGGGTGACGAAATTCTGACGGACGCGTTGCGGAGCTTCCCGCGGAAAGGCTAGGGTCCCCGGCTTTTGAAATTTCGGAACGACCAATGGCCAAATCCGGCTTTGCCAAAGACCAGCTCAAATCCTTCATCAACCGCATCGAGCGGCTGGAGGAAGAGCGCGCCGCTCTGTCGGCCGACATCCGCGAAGTCTATTCCGAAGCCAAAGGCAATGGCTTTGACACCAAGATCATGCGCCAGGTCATTCGCATGCGGAAATTGGACAAGGCCGATTTTCAAGAACAAGAGGCCATGTTGGACCTCTATCTCACTGCTATGGACATGAGATAGGCTTTTCCAAGGGCGGCAACCGAGCCGCGCGAGGGAGGGGCGTCATGAGCGAAGCCTTGCATATCGGTCCGGTGGGCCAGATCGCGCGCCGGGTGAAAGACATTGCCGCCGCGCGGCAATGGTATGGCGAGGTGTTGGGCTTGAAGCACCTTTATTCCTTCGGTGACCTGGCCTTTTTCGATTGCGGCGGCATGCGGCTGTTTCTCTCCCAGGACGGGAGCGCGGAACAGCCGGAATCGATCCTCTATTTCCGAGTGCCGGACATCCAGGCTGCCCATGCCACGCTACTATCGCGCGGCATCGAATTCATCCACGACCCAAGGATGATCCATCGTCACGATGACGGCACGGAAGAATGGATGGCCTTTTTCAAGGACAATGACGGACGGCCACTGGCAGTTATGGCGCAGGCGGCGGCCAGCGGATCGCGCTAGGCGGACTTCCGCAATTCGTTCTGTTCTTCCTCCGCCACGTCGCCTTCCAGGCCGAATTCCTTCAGCTTGCGATAGAGCGTCGAACGCCCGATTCCCAGCCGGCGCGCCACTTCGGACATATGGCCGTTATAGCGGGTGATCGCCATGCGGATGATCTCCGACTCCATCTCCACGAATTTGCGGATATTGCCGGCGGCGTCGGTGACATTCAGGCCATAGGCATTGCTTGAGGCCCGTGCCGGCACACTTTCGGCGGCAGGATTGGCGGGAGCCTGACGCGTCACCGCCTCCATGCCCATGGCTGCGGCGATCTGGGGAAAGTCGCAGACATCCAGCTGCGCGCCGTCGCACAGCACCACGGCGCGGAAAATTGTGTTCTCCAGCTGGCGCACATTGCCCGGCCAGGCAAAGCGCTCGAGCAGCTGGCTGGCTTGCGGCGTCACGCCTTCGACCTGCTTGTTCTCTTCCGCGGCGAAGCGGGCAATAAAATGGCGTGCCAAGGGAGCGATGTCACCCGAGCGGTCGCGCAAGGTCGGCACCGTCACCGGGAAAACATTCAAGCGGTAGTAGAGGTCTTCACGGAACGAACCCTCGCGCACCATGGAACCCATGTCGCGGTTGGTGGCGGCGACGATGCGCACATCCACTTTCACCGGACGCTTGGAGCCGACGGGATCGACTTCGCCTTCCTGCAACGCGCGCAGCAGCTTGACCTGCATGTCCAGGCGCAATTCGCCGATCTCGTCCAGGAACAGCGTGCCGCCATCGGCCTCCTGGAACTTGCCCAGATGCTTATCGCTGGCGCCGGTGAAGGAGCCTTTCTCATGCCCGAACAAGATGGATTCGATCAGATTCTCAGGGATAGCGCCGCAATTCACCGTCACGAACGGCTTGCCCGAACGCGCCGAGGTGCCCTGGATGGCGCGGGCCACCAGTTCCTTGCCGGACCCGGACTCGCCTTCGATCAGCACCGGGATGTCGGACTGAGCCGCGCGCAACCCAAGCCGGATCACCTGCTTCATTTCCGGTGAGATGGCGATCAGGTCGTCGAAGGTGAGCTTATTGTCCTGTTTCTTCTTCAGCTGCTTCACTTCGCCAGACAGGGTGCCGATCTTGAGCTGATTGCGGATGGAAACCGTGATGCGTTCCGGGCTTGCCGGCTTCACCAGAAAGTCGTTGGCGCCCGCCCGCATGGCTTCCACCGCGGAGTCGATCCCGCCCTTGGCGGTGAGCACGATCACCGGCAATTCCGGATGGCTGGGACGCAACCTTTCCAGCACTTCCAGGCCGCCCATGTCGGGCATCACCAGGTCCAGCATCATCAGGGTGATCTGTTCGCCACGCGGACCATGGATCAGGTCCAGGGCCGGCTGGCCTCCCGGCGCGGTCACCACCTGCATGCCGGCGCGGCCGATGGCCGTCTCCAACAGCCGGCGCTGCACCGGATCGTCGTCCACCACCAAAATGGTCTGCGCCATGACCCCAAAGCCTTTTGAAATGAGACGGGATTTTGCGCGATCACAGGTAAATGCGCCGTTTAAGCGTGTTCCTTTGCGGCACAGGCGGTTGGGTTGGGAATCGATGGCTAATGGGCGTTAAGTCCCCCAAAAACCGCATCAGAAAGGGGCAAAAAGGCCTCCAAACGTCATTCCGGAAAGGTCCGATAAACCAAGGTTGCCGTGGGGCGCGCCTTTGCTATATTCCGCCCCAATTCAGGTTAGAGGGGGTAGGCCAAAGCCGATCGCCCCCTCAAAAAGGGGCCATTATGGCGGACGAATCCGATTACCAGCCGGGATCCATGGACATCAGCGCGCACAAGAAGGCCTATCAAGGCTTTCTGACCGGCTCCAAATGGACCTTCGGGTTCATCATGCTGATCATGATCCTGCTCGCCGTTTTCCGTACCCACTAAGCCCCAAAGGCTTCCTCCATGCGCCTCGCGGTCCCGAAGGAAACTCGAGAGGGAGAAACGCGCGTCGCGGCGACGCCGGAGTCCGTGAAGAAATTCAAGGGACTCGGGCTCGAGATTGTGGTCGAGGCGGGAGCCGGGTCCGGCGCCAAAATATCCGACGCCGATTACACCGCCGCCGGCGCAATAATCGCGCCGGATGCGGCTTCTACCTTCAAGGATGCGGATATCGTCCTGAAGGTGCGCGGCCCTTCCGCGCCTGAAATTTCGCAACTCAAGAGCGGCGCCGTGCTGGCGGCGCTTTTGGCGCCCCATGCCGAAGGCGATGCCATCCAGGCTCTGGCCGGCCAGGGTGTCACGGCCTTTGCCATGGAGCTATTGCCGCGCATCAGCCGCGCCCAGTCGATGGACGTCCTGTCGTCCCAGGCCAATCTGGCGGGCTACAAGGCGGTGATCGATGCCGCCGCCGCTTACGGCCGGGCCATGCCCATGATGATGACGGCGGCCGGCACCATCGCACCGGCGCGGGTGCTGGTGATGGGCGTGGGCGTCGCCGGCCTTCAAGCCATCGCCACGGCCAAGCGGCTGGGCGCCATCGTCAGCGCCACCGATGTGCGGCCCGCCACCAAGGAGCAAGTGGAATCCTTGGGCGGCACCTTTGTCGCGGTAATGGACGAGGAATTCAAGAACGCCCAAACCGCGGCCGGCTATGCCAAGCCGATGAGCGCCGAGTATCAGGCCAAGCAGGCGGCTTTGATCGCCGAGACCATCAAGAAACAGGACATTGTCATCACCACGGCTCTGATCCCCGGCCGCAAGGCGCCGATCCTGGTAAGCGAGGAAATGATCGCCAGCATGAAGCCCGGTTCGGTGATCATGGACCTGGCGGCGTCGGCGGGCGGCAACACGCCTTTATCCAAGCCCGACCAAGTGGTCGAAGCGCATGGCGTCACCATCATGGGCCCCAGCAACCTGCCGGGCGCGCTGTCCGGGGATGCGTCATCGCTTTATGCCCGCAATCTTTTCAACTTCGTGTCGCTGATCGTGGACAAGAAGTCCGGCGCCTTGAACATCGATTGGAATGACGAAATCGTAAAAGGTTCGGCAGTCACAAGAGATGGCGCCGCGGTAGCCAGGGGTTAAGCCATGGAAATGATCGATCCCTTCGTTTTCCGGCTTTCGATTTTCGTCTTGGCGATTTTTGTCGGTTATTTCGTGGTCTGGGGCGTGACGCCCGCGCTGCACACGCCCTTGATGAGCGTCACCAACGCCATTTCCTCGGTGATCGCGGTGGGCGCCCTGGTGGCGGTGGCGGTGCCGGTGATCGGCGCCGAATCCTGGACCTCAAAAGGGCTGGGCTTTGTCGCCTTGGCCTTGGCGTCGGTGAATATCTTCGGCGGCTTCCTGGTTACCGCCCGCATGCTGGCGATGTACAAGAAGAAAGAAAAGAAATGAGCGCGAACGCCAATATCGCGGCGCTGCTTTACCTCGTCGCCGGCTCGCTCTTCATTCTCGCCCTGAAAGGCCTGTCATCGCCGGCTTCCAGCCGCGCGGGCAACCGTAACGGCATGATCGGCATGGCCATCGCGGTCCTGACCACTTTGTGGATTTCAGGCGTCAGCGATCTTTTGACCTGGGGGCTGGTGATTGGGGGCCTAGCCATCGGCGGCACCATTGGCGCGGTGATGGCCAAGCGCATCGCGATGACCAACATGCCCCAGCTGGTGGCGGCGTTTCACAGCCTGGTCGGCATGGCGGCGGTTCTGACTGCAGGCGCGGCGCTTTATTCGCCCGAAGCCTTCGGTATCGGAATGGCCGGCGCCATTCATGCCCAGAGCCTGGTTGAAATGAGCCTGGGTGTCGCCATCGGCGCCATCACCTTCTCCGGCTCGGTCATCGCCTTCGCCAAACTGAATGGCAATATGAGCGGCGCTCCAATTCTGCTGCCTGCGCGTCATCTGCTGAATCTTCTGATCTTCCTGGTCATCATCGCCCTGGTTGCATGGTTCACTATGGACCAGGCCCACTGGATGTTCTGGGTCATCACCGCACTGTCGCTTCTGTTCGGAATCACCCTGATCATCCCCATCGGCGGCGCCGACATGCCGGTGGTGGTGTCGATGCTGAACTCCTATTCCGGCTGGGCCGCTGCGGCCCTGGGCTTCACCCTGGAAAACACCGCGCTGATCATTACCGGCGCGCTGGTGGGCTCTTCGGGCGCCATCCTGTCCTACATCATGTGCAAGGGCATGAACCGCAGCTTCGTAAGCGTGATCGCCGGCGGTTTTGGCGGCGAGACGGGCGCGGCGGCCGGGCCCAAGGAAACCCGGCCCGTCAAGCAAGGCTCGGCCGACGACGCCGCCTTCATCATGAAAAATGCCGCTTCGGTGATCATCGTGCCGGGCTATGGCATGGCGGTGGCGCAGGCCCAGCATGCGGTGCGCGAAATGGCCGACAAGCTGAAAAAGGAAGGCGTCAAGGTGTCCTACGCCATCCATCCGGTGGCCGGCCGCATGCCCGGCCATATGAACGTGCTGCTGGCCGAAGCCAATGTGCCCTATGACGAAGTGTTCGAGCTGGAAGACATCAATAGCCAATTTGCCCAGGCCGACGTCGCCTATGTCATCGGCGCCAATGACGTCACCAATCCCTCCGCCAAGACCGATCCCAAATCCCCCATCTACGGCATGCCCATCTTGGACGTGGAAAAGGCCAAGACCGTGTTGTTCATCAAGCGCGGCATGGGCTCGGGCTATGCCGGAGTCGAAAACGAACTCTTCTTCCGCGACAACACCATGATGTTGTTCGCCGATGCCAAGAAGATGACGGAAGAAGTCGTCAAGGCGCTCGACCATTAGCGCCGCCGCGATAAGAGAAGCCCGGCTTCCCGCCGACGAGCCGGCAATCCTGTCCTTCATCATCGGACTGCAGGACCATGAAGCGGCGTTCGAGCCCGACCGCCGCCGCGACCCGAGCTTCGCTATCGAACATTGGCGCGACTTGCAGCATCGCTGCGCCGAAAAGCACGGCATCATGCTGATCGCCGAAGATGCCGGGAAGCCGGTGGGCTGGGCCTTCGCCCATGACGAAAGGGCAGAAGTCTTCGTGGTCGAGCCGGAGCGCCGGCACGGTTATTTGACCGAGCTTTTCCTGTTGCCGGAAGCCCGCGGCAAGGGGCTGGGGCGCGCCTTGATCGAAGCTTGCGAAGCCTGGGCGCGGGAACGCGGCCACCGGCTTCTGACGGTCGGCGTGCTGTCGCACAACCGGTCCGCCATCCGCGCCTATGAAGGCGCCGGCTATGCGCCTTATGTCACGATTATGCGGAGGTATCTGTGAAACAGCTGGCAGCCCTCCTTGCCTTGCCCTTGCTTGTGGGCGCAGCGGCGCCTGAGCCCGATCTTTCCGCCGCCAATGTCCGCGCCCATATCACATATCTCGCCGGCGACAGTTTGCGGGGACGCGAGGCCGGCACGCCGCAATTCGATCTTGCGGCGCGCTATGTGGCGGCGCAGATGAAGGGGCTCGGCCTGCAGCCCATGGGCGGCGACGGCACTTTTTTCCAGCCGGTGCCGCTGGTGGCGTTTCGCACCGTTGACCAAGGCGCGCTCAGCCTGAAGAGCAAAACAGGCGGCGTCACCCGCCTGGTGTTCGGCAAGGATTATCTGGTGGGCGGCAACCCGCTCAATCCCAAGCTGGAACGGGATGCGCCGCTGGTGTTTGTCGGCTTCGGCCTGGTGGCGCCCGAGCATGGCCGCGATGACTATCGCGGGCTGGATGTGAAGGGCAAGATCGTGGTGGCGCTGTCGGGCGCCCCCAAATTCCTGCAGACCGAGGAGCGCGCCTATTACCGCAATGCCCGCGTCAAACTTGCCGCCGCGGAGGCGCGGGGCGCGGTGGGTTTTGTCTCGGTGAATACGCTCACAGGGGAAAAGCTCTACCCCTTCGCCAATGCCGTGCGCCAGTATCAAAGCTGGGGCATGACGTGGCGCAAGCCCGACGGCAAGCCTTTCATGGCCTCGTCGATCCCGACACTGGCCACCGTCAGCGTGGCGGGCGCGCATAAGCTGTTGGGGCCGGACACCGACAGGATTCTGGCCGCCGCCGAAACAAAGGAAGGCGAGGTCAAGGGCGTTGAATTGCCCCTCTCCCTGCATGCGGTCCTGCACAGCGAAATCCGCGCCGTGGAAAGCAAAAATGTCGTGGGCCTTCTGCCGGGAACCGATCCACGGCTGAAGAACGAATATGTCGTGCTGTCCGCGCATCTCGATCATATCGGGGTCACCCCGCCGGTGAAAGGCGATGCCATCAACAATGGCGCCCTGGACAATGCCTCGGGAGTCGCCACGACTTTGGAAGTGGCGCGCCTGCTACGCGCCAGCAAGCAGGACTTGCGGCGCTCCGTGTTGTTCCTGATCGATACGGCCGAGGAAAAGGGCCTGATCGGCGCGGAATATTTCGCCCGCAATCCTCCTGTGCCGAAATCGGCGATTGTCGCGAATGTCGATTTGGATATGCCGATTCTCACCTATGACTTCACCGATGTCGTGGCCTTCGGCGCCGACCGCTCCAGTATCGGGCCATCGGTCAAGCGCGCCGCGGCCCGCATGAATGTGAAGCTATCGCCGGATCCGACGCCGGACGAAGGCCTCTTCACCCGCTCGGACCATTACCGCTTTGTCGAGCAGGGTGTGCCCGCGGTGTTTCTTGCCACCGGCTATGCCAATGGCGGCGAGGCGGCCACCAAGCTTTTTATGGCCGAGCACTATCACAAGCCCAGTGACGACCTTTCCCAGCCCATCCGCTATGACACGGCTGCGAAATTCGCGCGGCTGAATTACGAGATCACGCGCGAGCTGGCGGATGGTCCCCGGCCGTCCTGGAACAAGGGCGACTTCTTTGCCGCCAAGTTCGCGAAGGGGCGCTGAGCTAGAGTCCACTCATCCTGCAGACTTCCTTCCACTCCGCCGGCGTCACCGGCTGCACCGAGAGGCGGAAGCTGGTCACCAGGCTCATCTCCTTCAATTTCGGATTGGCTTTGCACTCGGCCAAGGTGACGGGCCGGGGAACGTCCTTCATCGCCTTGACGATCACCATTCCGAACAAGCCCTTCTCGTCGCTGGGGTCTGGGCGATACTCGCCAATGATTTCGACGATCCCCACCACCGCCTTCTCGTCGCCCGAATGGTAGAAGAAGCCCAGATCGCCTTGTTTCATTGCCATCATGTTGAGCTTGGCGGTGTGGTTGCGCACCCCGCTCCAAGGCTCGCCCCTGGCGCCTTTTTTCTTCTGCATTTCCCAAGACCAGGTCTCGGGCTCGCTTTTCAACAGCCAATATTTCATCGCGGGCCTTTGTCGTTATTCCACGGTCAGCTTGCGGCTCATCAGCCGCATCACCGCCTCGCCCAAAGGCAGCGCTCCGCTCAGCAGGTCCGCCATCGCCTCCGCGATGGGAAGTTCCACGCCTGCAGCGCGCGCGCGCCGGACAAGTGCGGGCGCGGTATCGACGCCTTCCGCCAGGGCCGCGCCTGGCCGCGTTCCCGCACCCAAGGCCGCGCCATAGGAAAAGTTGCGCGACGATTTGCTGGTG
>Ga0207709_10002707_pt1 | contig 10955 bp, 12 predicted proteins | sample KBSM34metaG_FD_184397 | JGI IMG/M metagenome (GOLD analysis project Ga0207709, IMG submission 184397) | Miscanthus rhizosphere microbial communities from Kellogg Biological Station, Michigan, USA - KBS M3-4 metaG (SPAdes) (version 2) | ecosystem: Host-associated > Plants > Roots > Rhizosphere >...
AACCGTAACCTTCGTGTCGACTGCTAAAAACTTCGAGCCCACACTCGCGCTTCTCTCGGACATGATGCTCAACTCGACTTTTCCAGCGGAAGCACTCGAACGTTTGCGAGGCCGGACACTGGTCAACCTGACGCAGGCGAAGGATCAGCCGACGATTATCGGCTCGCAGGTGTTTGCCAAGATTCTCTATGGCGATGCCCATCCTTATGGCCAACGGACAACCGAAACGTCAGTGAAAGCGATCACGCGCGATGATGTGGTTGCGTTTCAGAAGGCGTATTTCCAGCCGGGACGCGCCATCATTACTGTCGTGGGCGACATCACTGCGCTCAAGGCCAAGGCGGCCGTAGAGAAAGGTTTGGCAGCATGGGCCAAGGCTGGTGAGAAGCCGTCGTTCGACTATCCGAAACTGCCCGAGCTGCAGACTGCGAAGATCTACCTCGTCGACAAACCGGGCGCGGCGCAGTCAGTCTTCAATATCGGACTGCCTGGTCCACCACGTAACACACCCGATTATTTCGCGCTTCAGGTGCTGAACACGATTCTCGGCGGACAGTTTCAGTCGCGACTCAATGCGAATCTTCGTGAGCAGAAGGGCTACAGCTATGGCGTCCGGTCAGCTTTCGGTTACGGCAAAGGACCGGGAGCGTTCAACGCCGGTGGCTCGATCTTTACTGCCAAAACTGATGCTGCGTTGATAGAGTTCATGAAGGAGTTGAAAGGGATTGTTGGCGAGAAACCGATCACAGATGAGGAACTGAAGACGGCGAAAGAATCGCTGATTCAGGGCTTGCCGCAGCGCTTCGCCTCCGTGTCCGCGATCAGTCAAGCAATAACTTCGCTGACTCTCCAGGGCCTGCCGGATGATTACTATCAAACGTATGCGAAGAACGTTTCGGCAGTGACGAAGGAAGATTTACTGCGGGTCGCGAAGCAGTACATCGACCTGAATCACCTCGCGATCGTGATCGTCGGGGACCGATCGCTTATAGAAAGTCCTCTCAAGGCAACGGAAATTGCACCGATCACCTACATCGATCTCGAAGGCAATCCTGCGGGTGGTTCGGCGCCATCAAGCAACTAGACCAGCGTCGTAGTCAAACACGATCTTCATCAAGCTACGGGCGATTGATGCGGGCACGAGAGCGAGCGCGGTTTTGCGTAAGCCTCGTGCCCATACATTTTCCCATTGACCAACGGCGCCGTAGTAACGTGAGTATCTCGTGATCGTTGCGGTGCGTTTGAAACGAAGACGTTCGTAGGTGCGCAGTGCCTCTTCCGTTGCGCCGTGCTTCTTGAAGCATCTCGCCAATACCAGCGCATCCTCGATAGCGAGACAGCCGCCCTGACCGAGGTTGGGTGTTGTCGGATGAATGGCGTCGCCGAGCAGAGTCATTCTCCCGTCGCCCCAGGTTTTATTTGGAGCGCGATCGAGGGCGCTTGTTTTAAGAACAGACTTTTTCGGAGTTGCTTCGATTAGTTTGAGCACAGGCCGGTACCAGCCGGCGAACAGTGACGACAGATCGTCAGTGTCGGAGACGTTTGCAGTGGCCCACCAGCCGAGTCGTCCGAGACCGACTGGACCAATACCAAAGCGTTTTCCGCGTCCGTGAATTTCGATTGCGGTCGCCGGAGGGATTAGACTCGGAATCGCTGGCGAAATACCACGCCAGACTGTGTAGCCACGATTAACCGGCTCGCCATCCTTGATGAATTGCGCACGGACGTCTGAGTGAATGCCGTCGGCGCCGATCAGAAAGTCAGCCTCAACAGAATTGCCATTCCCGAACGTCACGATCGTTTTATCGTTACGTTGTTGGTAGCTGACGAATGAGTGGTCCAGGTGAATCGACTCTGCGGGAAGTGAATGCAGGAGCGTGCTCTGTAAATCAGCGCGGTGAAGAGCAACGGCAGTCTTCTCAAGCGAAACACGATTGACCAGAAATCCATCTTGATCGAGCCATCTTATCTCTTCAATCACGCCGGCTTTTTCAAGAATCTTCTCCGATAGCTGCAACTCTTCAAGCACGCGCATCGCGTTGGGCCAGAGCGCAATTGCAGCTCCGACGTCGAGTAAAGCCGGCGCTTGCTCGAAGACTTCAGCCTCGAAACCGAATTGTCTGAGTGCGAGTGCCGCAGTGAGACCACTAATCCCTCCGCCGATGATCGCGATCTGCGCCACAAGAAGAGGTTGCCATAAAAAGGCCACAAAAGGCACAAAAATCACAAAAGGCACAAAGGCGGGCATTAATTCTTTGTGCTTTATGTGGCTTTTTGTGGTTGAGATTCTGCGAGGGATTTGATGTGTAACAGAACTCGGTTATGAATGCGGTGAATGATGTAGTCGGACCACAAGCGCCAGTACGGCGCGGGCCAGAAGCGGTTCTCGTACCAGGTGGTTCCTTCCAGCAGCGTGGTACCGTCTGGCAGGGCTTTCAATTCAAACTGTCCCTTTCGCGAGAGGAAGTAGTTGTCGAGATGTGGAGGTCGCAAGTCGTTATAGAGCGACAACTCCTCCATCGCCCTCGGTTGCTCGGTAACATCGAATGCCAGGAGACGAGGTTCGTCCCACACCGTTATTGGTTCTACGAATGGGCCTGTCGAGAATATGCAGTGTCTCACTGCCCCAACACCTCGACCGCTTATCTCCGCGCGCATCGGATATGCGATTCCAGTACTGAATAACGCTTCGTTCGGTCGTGGTAATTCTGAAAACGTCACCACGTGAGTCCAGACTGTCTCGGGCTTGCTCTTAATAACAACCGATGTCTTCACTTTATAGAGCGGGGCTGGTTCTCCAAAACTATGTTCAAGAAGAATCAGTCCGGGTATTAAAAGAAATCCGACAGAAACGACGTTCAAAGCGCTCGGCGCAAAAGACGGACGCTTCTGAAGCACCCATGCGATGAACGAACCAAACAACGCAAGGATGAGAGCGAGTGGCAGAGCCATCGCCAGGCAGATGATTCCTTCGACGGCTAGTGCAAATAGAGTCGCTCCCAGCAATCCTGTTGCAATCGTTGCGACCAACAGGCACATCCCGAGTGAGCGCGGCCGGTGGAAGCTGTAGATCATGGTCGAGCTCAGTCCGAGAAAAAATGGAATGCCAACGAAGAGTCCCCACCCGTAATTGCCGAGACCATTGGTGGTGAAAACAATTTCCAACGCCGTGAGGAAAACGGTGGCTACAACGCCAAACGCAGCGCTACCAAATTCGCCTTCCGGGATCAACCGTCCGATTCGTGCAGAAAACTTCGATGGTTTATCGGAGGACGGACTTGATGGGACTGCACTGAGGATTCCAAAAAAGATCAGATTGATGAGCGGTAGAAAGAAAAGTACGACGAGCCATTGCGGCAAATCTGCGTCTCTGAGTCGTCGCAGCGTCATTACTGTGCCGACCCAAATGAAAGGCAATGCAATCAACAACAGCACGATGTAAAACATCGCATCGTTTGACTTTACTCTCGCTATGCCTTCCTGGAAGTCAAACACCCAGTAATTAAAAATTCCCCATGGATAACCATAGAGTGCCGCCACGAACCGATCGATGTTGTGTTTCACGGCGAGAAGGACGAGGCCCGTCACGAGGTAACGCGCGCGACCAACTCTGCCGTTCCAGGTCCAGATGTCGAAAACGTGGCTCATAATGTCCTCTCTCTTAAGAACACCAGCGCAGGTCGCCTACGCAAAAAGGCTTCGGTTGAGGTAACCCGTTGCGGATCTGTTCGGCGGTGAAGCGGCGCGTTGGCACCAGATCGTATGGGAGAGGCACGACTGGTGAGCCGGCCTCAACAACGCCTTCCGATAGGATGCGAACCTGCGCGAGTGATGTGAGGGGAACCTTCATCGTCAGTTCAAAGACGTGGGCCATCAACTCGTGGCAGAAGATCGGGAGGGGAAACATCAACGGCCGTTTGCCGACAACTTCAGCGACACGGCACACCGCTTCACTCAAGTAGACCTCTTCCGGACCGAGCAGTGCGATCGTTTGCCGTCTCATGCGTCGATCGACGATTGCGGCACGCATTACGTGTACAAGGTCTTCAACTGCGAGCGGACGGACGCTTTTCTCTTTGAGACCGACAAGAGCAAAAACCGGGAAGGTGTGTAGAGCATGGCTCAGGTGATCGAGCATGTGATCGCCGAGACCGTAGATTACGCCGGCCTTGATGATCGTGTAGTCGAGTCCGGAGTTGCGCACGATCTCTTCCGCTTCCCACTTCGACTCGTGGTACGGCGAACCGCAATTTGCTCGCGCACGCAGGAAACTAATCAGCACAATCTTCTGAACACCAGCGGCGTTGGCAGCTTCGACAACGTTGCGTGTGCCATCGACGTGAACCCGCTGGTAAGTCTGTTTACGAATCTCACGATTGATACCCGCACAGTGAGCAACCACCTTGCAGTCTCTGAACAACTCTCTGAGTACGCTGGCGTCTGACAGGTCATGGGCGAATATTCGATCGTCCTTCCGTTGCCGTCTCGAAATCAGGACCAGTTCGTGTCCCTCAGATTCGAGGCGATGAGTCAAATGTGTACCGACGAACCCGTTTGCTCCAGTGATGGCGATTCGCATGTTTTCTCTCCTTACTAAGCAACACGTTGCTGCCATTCCGTGAATCTCGATCCGAGACACTCATGATCGAGGTTCTTTGCATATGCAATCGATTTCCTGTCGACGATATTCAGCGATGGTGCGGGGTTGGTCTTTGCGCTAAGTCGCGCAACCAGAAAGATCGTCCACGCAACGATGAACGAGCTGCATACCAGGAGGTTAAAAAGTGGTTCGCCCGACCGAGGATTTCTGAGGTAGTCTCTGTAGCAGGCAACGCTGAGTAATATCACTGGGAAATTCGACACGAGTCCAAGAACAAACAGGGCTATCTTCCCAGGAGATCTGAAAGTCAGGTATGCACTGAATAAGGGATAAAAAAGAAGAACGGTAAGGAACAAAGTTACTAAAAGGATTCGATCAATGTCGTATACCTCGATTTTTGGAGTAGCGTAAAGCAGCAAAAGTGCAATAGCGCCGATACTCATGAATCTGAGCGGAAGCGTTAGTAAGGTTCTCAGGATGTTGCTGGCAGGCGACTGCTTATTGACCGTGGCGCCGGCAATACTGCCGAAAGTAAAAACCTCCCAGGGTTTCACTCGCGATCCAACTAACAAGGCTACGGGAATTCCCACCGATAGCGACCAAATCAGGCAGCCAGGAAGAAAATTCTCATCAAAATCAAATTGCCTTCCAAGGACGGCGATGATTAGAGACGCCAGGATGCTCGTTACAGCAACTCTTGTGAAGGCACGATACTGAATGCCGGTTAAACGGACTACAGCCCACATTAGTGTCGCTTTGATCACTCCAATAATCGCACCAGTAAAAACAGTGAGATTCGTGAGCTCAAGTGTCCTGACAAAGTCAGTTTTACGCCACGCTATCGCGCCAATGAGCGCAGCGACGTATCCTCCCAGCACACCTCCCAAGGCTCCCTGCATAAGAAAGGTACCGGGAACACTTTTTTCGAGTTGAAAAGCTCCGGACTTGTTGTTCATATGCTCCTCGCAGTCTCTTCGCCGACAAAACCAAAGGACGGCTCGGAATTAATCTTCGCGTTGAGTCGCGCGATCAGAAAAATTAGCCACGCAAAGACAAATGAGCTGCAAAAAATGGCGGTTATCGGCGGTGTGTCATGAAGCCAGTATGAACTGATGTAGATGCGATAGGAGAAGACGCCGATGAGCGCGACCGGAGCATTGAGCACAACCGCAATCGCACAGAGAGATACTTTACGAGGTGATCTAAACGTTATGTATGCGCTGAACGCCGGATACGCTCCAAGAAACGCGAGTAGTATAACTGTGCCCTGGGTCTGAAGAATCGAGCTGACAGGTTGTATTTCATCAATAATCCTTAGCAGGATATAAGCTGTAGTGCCGATGCCAAGAAATCTCAGTGGCAGGCTTCCAAGCGTTCCGAAGATGCTTCTGGAACCTGATCGATGGTCGACCTCGCCAACGACAATGCTCCCAAATGTGAACAACGCCCAAGGCTTTACGCTTGATCCAACTATCAGTGCAACGGGTATTACCAAAGACAAGATAGGGACTAAGAAATCAGCGATTTGATTCTCTTCGAATCCAAAGTAAAGTGCGATAAACGCGAGCACTAGCGGCGATAGAAATGTCGAGGTTGAAATTCGCGCCAGCGCCGGCAAAGTTCTACCAATTGCGCGGTAAAAACTCCACATGATCGTGGCTTTGATACATCCCAGGAGCGCGAACGTTACAAGGAAGACGGGAAGAAAGGAGATCGCATAATTGAAGTTCTTTCCACCGGTCTGGGAAAAACTAATGACGAAATAAGTAAAACCTCCCAACATTCCTCCCGCAAACCCTTGCATGATAGAAAGCGCGAATTTGATTCTCTTTTCTTCAAGAGTTTTCATCTCGACCTTACAATCTCAGGCGGCTTCGCCTGGACCATCATCGTCATCGAGTGACTCAGCCGCATCGCGCAGTTCGTCGACTAGTCGCAGTGCCTGCTTTCGCAGCGGCCTCATAAATGGATTACTCGCGAGATGGATCAACCTGTCGAGCAACTCGACCGTGGAATTGATCAGCCGGTACGTGCGCCGGTGCTTCGGCGATGAGTCATGAATCCAAAACAGAACGATGCCCATGCTGTAGACCCACAGGAGGTAGGGCAATTCGGTTCGCAGATCCTTTGGAATTCGTGCTGTTGAACCTTCCAGCACTTTGTCGAAGAGTTGAAGCTGCTGCTCGCGCACCGGATCCGACTCGTCTCCGAAAGGGTTTAAAGGACTTTTGGGATTGGCCGCAGTCTTGAAGAGCACGCCCGCAAACTGGTGATACGGTTTCATTGTGTCGAACTTTGTTCGCATCGCAGTCAGCAGGCGTGCTTTCAATGTCTTGTCATGTTCGAGTGCCGGTATCGCGGCTTCGATATGACTGTCGTGCAGGCGTTGATAGAAAGCTTGAATCAGATATTCCTTCGAGCGGAAGTAGTAGTACGCATTTCCGAGCGACACGCCGGCCTTTTGTGCAACGGCGCGCATCGTGGTTTCGTCGTACCCTCGCTCGCGAAACATCTCGAGGGCAGTTTCAAGGATCAACGCCTTCGTCTGCTCTCCCTTGCCGCTTTTGGTGGTCTTCGTTTTGCGCATTGCGGTTAACGGGTGAGTCGGTTCAGTCCGGTGACCCGACCGATCTGGTAACGGTTTTGAGAGATCATTGAAACAACACGTTTCGTGGTCGGCAACAGTTCCGGAGTTGCGAGTCGATACGCCCAGTCACGATACCGAACGAGGGACCAAAGGACCATCAGCCACGCCTTTGGACCAAAATAGACACCGCCATCGTCGCCCACCACTGTCAGATCCTGCTTAGTCAGATCGTGATTGAGTTGTGGATAGCGCCGGCGTGCTTCATCAGAGGCGCAGGGCACGAAGTTGAGTTCGACTATCTTCGACTGTTCCGCCAGCCACTCATGCGCGCGCCGGCACAACCCGCATTCAGGATCGTAAAGCACGGTTAGCGAGAACATGGCTTTCACGCCTCCTGCTGGACGGCTGTAAACGCGTCGGGAGCGATCGGAGGTGGCTGGTTGTGTTGGACTGAGCGGCGGCGCATACGGCTAAAGATGAAGAGGTTGAAGAAGTGCATCCCACCGAGGACGAGAAGCACCATGCCGACCTTAACGGACAGCGCTTCAATGCTTTGCTCAGCAGACGTGACGGCGTAGCCGAGCTTCAATGCGAGCGTAACGTAGCCGAAGTTGATGAGGTAAAAGCCGACGACGAGCAGGTGATTGACCGAATCAGCGAGCGCTTCGTGACCGTGAAAGACGTCGACCAGGAAGACGCGTCCGTTTTTGTGGAGTGTTCGGGCTACCCAGATAGTCAGCGCGACGCTGACGGCCAGGTAAATCAGGTATGTGCTTATTCCGATTGTCATGGTCAGTCTCCTTAGCTGAATTTGAACACGTTCAACTACCGGCAGAGTACGCTTGGTTGGGGAGGGTGTCAAGAACTTTTTTGAACAGGTTCAAAAATAGGACGAGATAGGTCCTATAGGTCTTATAGGTCCTATGTGTTAACCTGCACGCGCAGCAAAAAATCCGCAAGGAGAAACTGATTGGCAGCAGAAGATCTGATCCCCGCACAAGGTACCATCATCGATAAACAGCCCAACGCCTTCTTTAAAGTTCAGCTAGACAACAGTGAGCACGTGGTTTTGGCCGCTATCTCCGGCAAGATGCGCAAGAATCGAATCCGGATTTTGGTTGGTGATCGCGTGAGTGTAGAAATGTCGCCCTACGACCTGTCCCGCGGGCGAATTACCTACCGCTACAAATAATCTACTTAAGCTGGAAAGACTTGAGGTAGTTCAGGAACGATTCGTTCCATTGGGCTACCGTTTTTTCAGGCCCGACGAGTTTCACGAAGTACGAACCGTTTGGCGTCTCGACGACTGCAGCGCGCAGGCGATAGCCGGCGTTGTTGTGAAATGTGCCGCTGCCCGGAGCCGTCTCGGCGACATATGTTCCGGCCACGTCGACCGTTGTCACTTTCAATCCATTCGCTTCGAACTGTTCCTGCTTTGCGTCTTTTACTGCACTGCCATCCGCCTGCTTCATCTGGCCCACCCAGCGCTCGACATTCGCGGCAGTGGATCCGCCCTGATTCTGCCCGAAGTAATAAACGACCAGGGAAGCGTCTTCTGCATCACCCGCAGCCTTCGGCAATTTGTACTGCGCCACACGCATGCTGGAGCTTCTCGTCTCTTCAACCCAGCCTGTGGGAACAGTGAACTTCAGCTCACTTTTTTGCGACACCGCCAACACTTGAAGGCTCGCAGCACACACCAGCGTGATGAGAATCGCGATTACTGATCTTTTCATGGTGCTAATTTAAGCGCTCAAAGGGGTCTAATTGCAAAGGTTTGCCGTGACGGTGCCGATATTTGCGTGGTAGTATGCCTTCATTATGCGTGCCGATGTCGTCTTAATACGACTAATATTTACGGCAATTTTAGTAGTGGCGGGATACAAGCTGGCACCCGTCCGCGACGACCCATGGCTTTCGGCCGCGGCCGGTGCATTGATCGCCATCTGTATCATTGTTTTTGAGCTACGAATTCGCCGCGCAACTCTCAAGACGCTTATTGGCGCCGCAGTGGGTTCGATCCTCGGAATCATCGGGGCTTATCTGATTGGATCGCTGATCAGCCGCCAGGAATCGAGCGCACTTGAAGCGCCGATGAAGACGTTCCTGACTCTGTCCCTGACGTTCTTCATGGCGTACGTCGGGTTGATGGTAGGCGCTGCGAAGGGCGACTATCTGGATCTCTCAGCGCTCGGCGGAATCTTCAGCGACAAGGTAGCGCGACGCGATTTGAAGATACTCGATACTTCTGTGATCATCGACGGTCGTATCGCAGACGTCGCCGAAACAGGATTCCTAACTGGCTCGCTAATCATTCCCCAGTTCATCCTTCGTGAGTTGCAACAGGTAGCTGACTCGCCTGACTCTTCCAAACGCCAGCGTGGACGGCGTGGACTGGACATGCTGAACCGGCTTCAAAACAACAGTTCACTCGACATTCAAATAGTTGAGACTGACTTCCCATCAGTGCGTGAGGTGGATCTGAAGCTGATCGAGCTCGGCAAGCAACTCGACGCAGTGATCGTCACGAATGATTTCAACTTGAATAAAGTGTCCCAGTTGCGCGGAGTCAGTGTGCTCAACATTAACGAGTTGGCAAATGCGCTCAAGCCAGTCGTGCTCCCAGGCGAGGCGATGCGGGTTTTCATCCTGAAGGAAGGCAAGGAATACAATCAGGGCGTGGCCTATCTTGACGACGGCACGATGGTGGTGGTTGATAACGCACGCAGGCTGATCGGCAAGAACGCCGATATCGCAGTGACGAGTGTGTTGCAGACAACTGCCGGCAAGATGATCTTCGGCCGTCTCTGGGAAGAAGCGGAAAATGGCGGACACAGCGAGATTCATCGTACCAACGGTGCTTCGCGGCGCCAGGCGCGTGACTCGCGAAATACTCCGGCGCCGGTGCGCATTTCGGAGAGCGAGCCGATCACGGAGACTTAACTCCGCCGTCACAAATTCCTAACTCTCTTCATGAACATCGCAATTATTGCCGCCGCCGGCGCTGGCACCCGGATGGTGAGCGATCGGCCGAAGCAGTTTCTGCTTCTTGCAGGAACGCCGATAATTTTTCACACGCTTAAAGTGTTCGAGCAGTGTGAGAGTATTCATGAAGTGATCCTCGTCCTGCCCGCAGCGGAGTCTGCGGGCTTCCTTTCGCTCGCCGGAAAGCACGGCTTGCGAAAAGTCGCGCGTGTTGTTCCGGGAGGAGCGACACGTGCTGAATCGGTGAAGCGCGGTTTGCAGGCGATCCGTGCGGCGACCGCCGAGATCGTTGCGGTGCACGATGGTGTGCGACCGTTTGTGACTGTTGAAGAGATTGATGCTGTTGTTGCTGCGGCGCAGACCGATGGCGCTGCGATTCTGGTGGCGCCGGTTACGGACACGATCAAGCAGGTCCACGAGCAGCGGATCGTGCAGACGTTGGATCGTGCCGGACTGCGACGTGCTTTGACGCCCCAGTGTTTTCGTTATGACGTGCTGCGGCAGGCATATCAGGCCGCGGATGTTACGGATCCTTCGGTGACGGATGAGAGCGTGTTGGTAGAACAGCTTGGCATTCCCGTGAGCTTTGTTGAAGGAAATCCGCGGAATATTAAGATTACTACCGCCGAGGATCTCGCGATTGCTGAGGCAATCTTAAGATGATACGGATCGGAATCGGGACTGATACGCACCGGCTTGTCGAGGGGCGTGAGCTTGTACTTGGCGGTGTGCGTATCGCTTCCGATCGTGGCGCCGAAGGTCATTCCGATGCCGACGCGCTTG
>Ga0207709_10002709_pt1 | contig 10945 bp, 10 predicted proteins | sample KBSM34metaG_FD_184397 | JGI IMG/M metagenome (GOLD analysis project Ga0207709, IMG submission 184397) | Miscanthus rhizosphere microbial communities from Kellogg Biological Station, Michigan, USA - KBS M3-4 metaG (SPAdes) (version 2) | ecosystem: Host-associated > Plants > Roots > Rhizosphere >...
CGACCGCGACAACGTCCTCGCGGAACTCTCTGGGATAAGGACCGGGCATGATGACATCCTCCCCGCCAGCGCCTCCCGGCACTAACGATCAGTTGTCACCGATCCGTTCCTCACGCCCCTGCGATACAAGGGAGTGACTAGAGAATGTGGTTGTGCCTCGTCGTCACCACACCGTGCCGCAGCTGTACTTCTGAACAGGTGATGCTCGTCAGCCGCGACGAGCTGTCCCTAGCTCACCGAAGTGCGATCAAGAAGGCCATTGCGGCGGTGGGCTTCTACCGCATCGAGACCGAGGCTCTCGCCCGCGAGGAAGACAAGATTGGATTCGATCCGGAAGACGTCGAGGCCGCGCTAGGCAAGCTTGAGTCCGCGATGGCACCGACCATTCAGAAGCTCGTCGAGGGACGCTTCGCTGCCGTCGACGAAAACGACTGGTATCGGCTAATCCAGTTCACCGCTCTTCAGACGGTCCGCGGACATCGCTGGCGTAACGACGTCATCGCGTTGATCACCCAATCGGTGCGCACACGAGTTCTCGGCGACCTAGACGAAGAGAAGGCTCGTGCTTCACTTCCACGCCAGGGCAAACCCAGTACGGCCGCGGATGCGGCAACGCTCGTTGAGGACCTCGCGTCCTCAAGGTTTCCGCGCGTTGTCCCGCCGCAGGCACTGCTGGTCCAGGAAAGTCTCAAGATGGCGTTGGGCGATCCTCAGACCGATGACCGCGGACTCGCGCGGTATCTGGTGGGGAAGAAGATCGAGGTAATCGTCCCGAAGAGCGCCACAGTCCTGACCAGCGATGCGCCAGTGTGCTGGTGGTCGCCGAGGGGCGGCCCCGTCGAGTACGCGACGGCGCGAGTCGTATGGCTGCCGCTGTCGCCTCGGTTGATCGTCCAGTTTCGCGAGCCGACCTTCGACATGCCAGCACACGGGCTGCCCGATGTCCGATCCGGTGAAGCTCGCGATGAGTTGGTTGCGTTTGTGAATCGCGTCGTCGCCTCCCAGGCGGAACGGTGGATCGTCCATCATCCCGACGACGCACCGATCGTGGGCATGGTCCTCCCTGCGCGCGAGGTCTGGGGAGACGAGTTGGTGGCCGTGCGAGAGGACGTGACGACCCGTCGCGAGCTGTACGCCCATCACCGTTTGCAAGGCAGAGTGGAGCCGGGATGCGGTCGGAGATCTTGCTGATGCAGGCCCTCGACATGGCCGCGTGGGGTGCTGGCGGGGATCTGACGGGCGTGACGCATCACTCGGACCACGGGTCGAACTACATGGCGATGGTCTACACCGAGCGAATCGTCGAACTTGGCGCCGTCCCCTCAACGGGAACGGTCGGCGACTCGTTCGATAACGCGATGGCGGAGGCGGTGAACAACCTCTACAAGACCGAGCTGATCCGTCAACGCGGGCCGTGGCGGACGGTCGAGCAGGTCGAGCTCGCGACGCTCGAGTGGGTGTGGTGGTGGAACAACCAGCGGCTCCACGGCGAGCTCGACTTGCGCACCCCCGCCGAGGTCGAAGACGCGTATTACGCTGACCAAGAATCAGGCCAGCCGGCACCTGCCGGACAAGGCTCCCGATAGGAACGAAAGTCAGGCCGATTCAAAGTCGGCGCTCCCGCCGCCACCCCTGGTGGAACTGCAGAAATTGGCCGATCTGATACCGAATACAGCCGCCTCCGCCAGCCCGGTAGGCAGGTGAGCCGATCGCTTCGACGGCGTCTCGAACCTGCGCTGGTCAAGCAAGTCGTCGCCGAGTACGAGTCGGGCGCAACGACCCCGAGTCTCTGTGAGACCTACGGCCTATCGAAAACTGGCATCCTCCGCTTGCTTCGAGACGAGGGTGTCACACTGCGACGCAGGCCGCTCACGAGCGATCAGGTCCGCCCGGACGGGGCTATAGTTCGACCCGGGTTTCGGGTTCTCCCATGCCCGCCTGGGCGATGTCGGCCAGGCCGAAGGCGCCACTTCGACCAACCAAAGTACATCACCTGCTTTATTCACGAAGACGTGTACCATCTCCACATGTCCTCAGTGACCCTTACGGCTTCGGTGACGCACACCGCTGCACTCGCCCGCCTTGGCCACGCGCTCTCCGACCCAACGCGAGCCGGCGTGCTGCTCGCGCTGCGAGAGGCTCCGGCATACCCGTCCGATCTGGCTGATGCGCTCGGCGTTTCGCGGCAGGTCATGTCAAATCAGCTCGCGTGCCTTCGGGGCTGCGGCCTCGTGGAGGCCGCGCCGGATGGACGACGGACCTGGTACCGGCTCGCTGACTCCCACCTCGCACCCGGTCTGGACGAACTGCTTCGCGTCGTCCTCTACGTCGAACCGGGCTGCTGCGCCGGGGAAAGCTGCACCTGCGCATGACCACCACCAGCCCTCGCCCCACAGACGCCCGCCGTCACATCCTCCAACGCCGCATCAAGTGGATTGTCACCGCGACGATCGCCTACAACCTCATCGAGGCCATCGTCGCGATCACCGCGGGCACCGTCGCATCCTCCGCCGCCCTCATCGGGTTCGGGTTGGACTCCACCATCGAAGTCCTTTCCGCAGCCGCCGTCGCCTGGCAGTTCACCCGCCGCGATCCCGAGCGGTGGGAGAAACGCACGCTGCGCGTCATCGCCGTGGCCTTCTTCGCCCTCGCCACCTACGTCACCGCAACGTCGGTGCTGGCCCTGATGGGTCAGGTCGACGTGCAGCACTCCACGGTCGGCATCGTGCTCACCGCGCTCAGCGTCTTCATCATGCCGTTCCTCTCCCTCGCAGAACGCCGAGCAGGCCGCGAACTGGGATCGGCAACCGCCGTTGCCGACTCCAAGCAGACCCTCATCTGCACGTACCTGTCCGCCGCGGTGCTCGTCGGCCTCGTCGTCAACAGCCTGTTCGGCTGGTGGTGGGCCGACGCGATCGCTGGCCTGATCATCGCCGCCTTCGCGGTCCGAGAGGGCGTCGAAGCGTGGCGCGGTGATGCTTGCGCCACCTCGGTGGGGATGCTGCTCAAGGATGAGCAAGACGACCACCACGATCACCAGCACTGATCCAGATGCCGAAAAGCGCGTGCGAACGGATGTCGCGGAGGGCCGCGCATCGGGCGTCGGCCGTACACCCACGTTCTTTGTGGACGGGCTGCCAATCGTGTTCGAACGATAGAACGACCTCGTAACGGCGATCAGGGCCGCCCTCAGCCGCTGAGCGACAAGGAGCCCAGAACCGACCGGTTGGGAGCCTAGTGTTCGGGTCAGGCTGTCATCTCGATGGATAGACGCAGAGGAGGTGAGGAGAAACCCAACCGAATAGTTCGAGTAAGACCCGAGTCCTATCCCTGATGTAGCGGGAGCGGGGCTTGAACCCGCGACCTCACGATTATGAGTCGTGCGCTCTCACCAACTGAGCTACCCCGCCGCGCCGCACCCACACGGCGAGATGTGGATGCTGCGAGCCCCGAGTCAGGATTGAACTGACGACCCCTTCCTTACCATGGAAGTGCTCTGCCACTGAGCTATCGGGGCGTGCCACCCCTCGCGGGGCAACCAGAAAAGACTACCAGAGCCGGGCAGTCCGACAGAATCGGATTACCCCGCAGGATCAACCCACGGTGTGGCCGGGCTTGGTGTGCTCGGCCAGCCACGGCATCGGGTCGATGCGGGTGGTGCCGCCGAGCAAAACTTCGAGGTGAAGGTGCGGACCTGTCGCCTTACCCGTCTGGCCGACGCGGCCGATGACTTCGCCCGCGGTGACCTTGTCGCCCTGCTTCACCTGAAGCGAGCCGTACTGCATGTGGCCGTACCGTGTGGAGACCAGCTGGCCGTCGATGATGTGATCGATGAGCACGGTCACGCCGTAGTCGCCGCCGGCCTCGGTGGCGATGCGCACCGTCCCCGCCGCGACCGCGTGGATCTCCGCGCCCTCGCCAGGAGTCAGATCGACGCCGTTGTGCGGGGTGGAGAACTCCGACATGTACGCAACCGAACCGAACGCCGCCGAAATCGGCACACCGACCGGGAACGGGTACTGGATCGGCGAGGACGGGTCGTTGACCCAGGTGTTGGCGAACAGACGCACACCCGACTCCGCGGCGATCTCGGCCATCGATGTGACGTTGTAGCTCTCGGGGCGGTCGAGCGCCGTCGGCGCGTCGGTGCCGGAGGCGACGAACGCCTGAATCTGGCCGTCGGAACTCTTGGTCAGCTTCTGGCTGGCGACCTGAACCGGCTGCACGGACGACGAACGGTCTGACGGCGAGGCGACGGCCGCAGCCGGCGTCGTCGTGCCGACTGCGAGGAGCCCCACGACCGTCATGACACCGACGGAGAAGGATGCCGCGACCATGCGCTTGACGATCGTCGCACCGCGCGAGGGGCGCCGGCGGGCGAGGTGGGCGGGAGCTGCGGCCGCGGCCACCGGCTCTGCGGCATCCTCGGCGGGCCGTTGCACGGGGGTCTCGCCGGTGAAGGAGAAGAGACGGGCGGCGAACTCGAACTCGTCGAGATCGCAGTCGTCGGATGTCGCGCGCGCGGTGAACACGGATCCCGCGGGCAGCTGCTCGGCAACCGGAAGAGGAACGGCATCGACGTTCTCGGCGGCGACCGTGGTCTCGACGGCGATCGCGACCTCGGCCTCGTCGGCATCCGCCATCGCATCGAGGACGTCGGCGGCGTGGGACGCCGTCTCGGCGTCGGCAGCGACCGACTCGAAGACGGCACGGGCCGCGCGGCGCAGACGCCGGCGCGACGCTTCGTCGGGCTGCGCGCCCGCCACCGTCTCGGCAACGATTGCGGCCGCGACATCGGCGACGACCGTCTCGACGAGCGACGGCTCATCCGCGACGACCGGCTCGTGTGCAAGGAGTTCGGGCAGTTCCGGTTCGAGAGGCGAGTCGACGTCGGCCGGAGCGACGGCAGCCGGCGCAGCAACGGGCGACTCGGTCGGGGCCTCGACGCGTGGCGCGGCGGTCGCACTCTGCGCGGCCAGGCGCCGATACTCCGCCCGCGTCAGCGCACCCGATCCGTTCGGCGCGACGGCCACTTCGGGTCGCCGACTGGAGCGGCGCGATGGCGCGGCGTCTGCCGGGGGGGTGTCAGGGGTCACAGAGTATGGCTCTCGTCAGGCAGCACGGAAGGAGCAGCTCCGCGCGGCGACGTATTACGGGCTTCAGATCACTCTGCCGTTCGGGCCGACAAAGATAACGATCGGGTAAACACTACATGCTGGACGCTGGGAATGCCATGGACGCGCGGCCAGCATTCGCCTCAGGAACGGATCGCCGTTTCGTCGAGCAGTTCCTGCATCCGGTCGAACAATTCGGGACCCGCCGCGACCGTCATCTCCGCGCCCGGGGCTCCGCCAGGGCGACCCCCGACCCGTCCCCCGGCCTCGGTCACCAGGAGCGCACCCGCGGCGTGATCCCACGGCTTGAGACCGCGCTCGAAGTACCCGTCCAGCCGCCCCGCCGCAACGTAGGCGAGGTCGAGCGAGGCGGCACCCGCCCGGCGCAGGTCGCGCGCGATCACCATCATTCGACGCACGCGCGCGAGGTCGCCGTCGTGGGTGGCCGGGTCATAGCCGAACCCGGTCGCCAGAAGCGCACCGGCATCCGTTACCGACGACACCTGCAGTCGCTCCTCGCCCAGCCAGGCTCCGCCGCCGCGGTGGGCGTGGAAGAGCTCGTCGACGGCCGGGCTGTAGATCGCGGCGGCCTGCGCGGTCCACGTCGCAGGGGTGGGGTCGCCTGTCACCGCCGCGATGCTCACGGCGTACTGCGGGATGCCGTAGGCGTAGTTGACCGTGCCGTCGATCGGATCGACCACCCAGGTCACACCGCTCGTGCCCGGCTGCGGATCGGACTCCTCACCGAGGAATCCATCATCGGGGCGCACGGCCGCAAGCCGATCGCGGATGAGCTGCTCGACCTCGCGGTCGGCCTCGGTCACGATATCGGCGAGCGTGGACTTCGTCGCCGCGACGGCGACGCCTTCCGTCCTGCGCTGTCGCGCGAGCGCACCGGCCTCCCGAGCGATGTCGACGGCGATCATTTCCCACTGTCCGGCATCCACCATGCCTCCACGCTACGCGCACTACCGTGGGGTCATGAGCGCGCACCACGACGTCGTCATCGTCGGCGGGGGCCACAACGCGCTGACCGCCGCCGCCTATCTCGCCCGCGCCGGCAAGCGCGTCGTGGTGCTGGAACGGCAGGGCCATCTCGGCGGCGCCGCCGTGTCCGAACAGCCCTGGGCGGGCATCGATGCGCGCCTCTCGCGCTACTCGTATCTCGTGAGCCTGCTCCCCCGGACGATCATCGACGATCTCGACCTCCGACTGACGCTCCGGCGCCGGCGCTACTCCTCGTACACGCCCGATCCCGGCGATCCGGCCCGCGGCATCCTCGTCGACAACGCGGATGCCGCCGCCACGACCGCCAGCTTCATCCGCGCCACCGGCGACGTGCGCGAAGCGGAACGCTTCTCGGAGTTCTCCGATCGCCTCCTTCCTGTCGCGGCAACGGTCTTTCCGACTGTCACCGCGCCGCTTCGCCGAGGATCGGAGCTCCGCTCGCTCGCCCCGGATGCCGGCTTGTGGGACGCGCTCACTCGCGATCCCCTCGGACACCTGCTGCGCGAGAGCCTGCACACCGACATCGCGCGGGGTATCGCCCTCACCGACGGACTCATCGGCACCTTCTCGTGGTCGGACGACCCGTCACTCCGACAGAACCGCTGCTTCCTGTACCACGTGGTCGGCGGCGGCACCGGCGACTGGGATGTGCCCGTCGGCGGCATGGGCGAGGTCAGCGGGGCGCTCGAGCGGGCGGCCCGCCGCGCCGGTGCGGAGCTGCGGGTCGACGCCGACGCCACCCGCATCGACCCCGGCGGAGCGGTGGCCCTCGCGTCCGGCGAGACGATTCGCGCGAGCCTCGTGCTCAGCGGGGTCGGGCCGGCGGTGCTCGCCCGCCTGGTCGGCGGCACACCGCACCCCGCCGATGATCCAGAGGGCGCCCAACTCAAAGTCAACATGCTGCTGTCGCGTCTCCCCCGCCTCCGCGACGACACGGTGTCTCCCGAGGCTGCGTTCGCGGGGACCTTCCACGTGAACGAGACGATGACCCAGCTCGACGACGCCTTTGCGACCGCGGCGTCGGGCGGCATCCCGGCTCCCTTGCCGGCGGAGATCTACTGCCACTCGCTGACCGACCCCTCGATCCTCGGACCGCAGCTGCAGGAGTCGGGGGCGCAGACGCTCACGCTCTTCGGGTTGCAGGTGCCGCACCGGCTCGCCGCGGGCCGGTCGGACGACGACTACCGGGCAGCACTGGTGGATGCCGCGCAGCGCTCACTCGACGGGGTGCTGGCCGAGCCTCTCGCCGACTGCCTCTACACGGCGGCCGACGGCTCGCCGTGCATCGAGGCGCGCACGACGACCGATCTGGAGAACGCGCTCGGCATGACCGGTGGCGATATCTTCCACGGAGCGCTCGACTGGCCGTGGGCATCGGAGGACGAGCCGCTCGACACTCCGGCCCAGCGCTGGGGTGTCGCGACCGCCCACGACCGGGTTCTGCTGTGCGGTTCGGGGGCGCGACGCGGCGGCGCCGTCAGCGGAATCGGCGGGCACAACGCCGCGATGGCAGCCCTCGAACTGCTGGGCTGAGCGGGCGTTCCGCGGCGACGGGCGTTCAGCGCCGAGACGTCAGCTGTGCTGCTGCGGCGGCAGGGGCGGTGCCGGCGGGAAGCCGTCGTATCCCTGCGTGCCGGAAGGCGCGGATGCCGCGGGATCCTGACCGGACGGCCCCTGCGGCGCCGGGGCCGCCGCCGAGCGACTGAACCACATCTGGGCGCCCGGAGACGGCTGGCCCGTGTAGTACGCGTTCCAGTCGGGCGACCCGTCCGGGAACACCGGCAGGGGGGTCGTTCCGTCGGCGAACGTCGGCCACGGTGCGGATACCTGGGGCGCGGATGTCGCGGGCGTCGCAGCAGGAGCCGGGGCGGCAGGCGCGGCAGGCGCCGGCGCAGGAACGGATGCCGCAGGCTGCGGGTAACCCGCCGGTGCTGCGCCGTAAGGTGCCGCACCGTAGGGAGCCGCACTCTGGGGGGCCGACCCGTACGGGGCCGCGCCGTAAGGAGCCGCGCCGTACGGAGCCACCGCATACTGCGGCCGGGGCCGCTTGGGAGCGAAGAGCGCGTTCACGAGCGGAAGCAGGGCGGTGCCGACGGCCGCGAGGATGGCGAGCGCTACGACCACGCGCCAGTAGAGCGGGCGGTAGTCGACGAACTCCTCCGTCATCAGGGGCAGCACCAGCATGACCGCGAGGATCACGACGAGGCCGATGGTGACGTACGCGACGATCGAGGTGAAGGTCGTCTGGTGCCGCACGAACGACTTCAGGTACAACCGGGCGTGCAGCAGCGCACCCTGGATGATGAGCACGATCAGGATGAACTTGAACAGGCGCTCCGGGCCGGCGCCGAAGGAGCTGGTCGTCGGCATCCAGATGAGGAACGCACCGACGAGCAGAGTCAGCACCCACGAGATCATGCTGGCGAGCGTCAGCCAGGTGGGGCGCTGCGGCGCCAGATTCGACTCGGCGATCGACACGCCCGCGAAGCCTGCCAGCAGGAGGATCGTCAGGAACGCCTTGCCGACGATCCCGTTCGAGTCGCCGATGAGCACCCAGACGACGCAGACGATCGCGGCGGCGATGAGTGCACCGATCGCCACCCAGATCGTCGCGCGCAGAATCTTGCTGGACTGCGGTGAGCTCGTCGGTTCGGTCATGTCTCTCCCCTTCGTCGGGCTTACAGCCGTGCTCCCATCCTGTCACGCGGGCTCTGTCCACGGGGTGTCTGCGACCGACGCGGGGATGCCGCCGACGAGGACGAGAACGCATGTCGTATCGGCGAGCGTGAACACACCGACGGGATCCGGCTGAAGACCGCGCACGTTTCATCCGCTGAAGTCGCGTTGAGAGTGGCTCTATGCGAATTTGGGCCGCCAACTTCGCATAACGTCCCTCTTGATGCGAATTTGCCGGCCGCATCGGACGGGCGCTGGTGTCTGCCGTACTCCGCCGGCGCGGCGTCACCAGGAATGCCGTCGTCCCCCTCGCCGGCGGCCTCCTCGCCCGTTGCGATGACTACTTCGACGCGCTCGGGGAATATCGCCTCGGCGATCCAGCCCGACTCATCCTCCTGTTTGCGCAGTCCGCGCGCGTGGCGGCCACCGCATCCCGGGACACCCTCGCTCGCCTCAAAGGGATGCCCGACGAGTGGCGCGATGAGCCGCATCCGCGACCCGGATCCGTCGCCGATGTCCTCATCGATGCGTTCTACCATCACCCGGTCATGTCGGTGCAGGAGATCGATGCTGCGACGCGGGGCACCTCGACAAGCCAGGCGTACCGAGTCGTCGACCAGTTCGTCACCGCCGGCCTCATCGAGGAGATCACCGGTCGCAAGAAGGACCGTGTCTGGGCGGCCGCCGACGTCATCGCCGAACTCGACGACCTCGACCGTCGCATCCAGGACGCCATGAGGACCGACCGATGATCCTCGCGCCGGTCGCGCTCGGCGGGGACTAATACTCGCACTCCGCGCTCACCTGGCAGCCGCATCTACGTCGCGGCGAACGTGACCAACGGAACGAACTGCCTACGCATCGTCATCCCGGGCGCGCGAGTAGTGCACTCAAAGACGACGACCACAGCCGAAATGATCACCGTTGAGTGGCGGCGCAACGCGTCAGGGGCCGCCGGGTGGTCTGTAGCGGGCATCGTCCCCGTCGCCTAACCGGCCGCTTGACCTGGCGGTCATGGTGACGCGTGCGCTGGTGAGCTCCCACCCGGCTGGTACCAGTGCGGTGAGCTTCGCGTGCACGTCAGCGGGGAGGGGAGTTCCCTTCGATGCCGACGGTGCGGATTTCGCGAGGACGGATCGTGTCGGTCAGCCCTCCGCTGCCCTGCGGGTCTGAGGGCTCTCGCCGACCCGTCCGGGTGACGGTCCTCACCCCAGTTATGCTGAGGCCGTGCCCGCGTCCAAGGTAATCACTTCCGCGCTTGCGGCAGGAGTTATCTCAATCTCATTGGCCGGTTGCTTTTCGCCAACCCCTTCGCCGTCCGGGGCGACCACTAGTGCTTCATCGCCGACGGCTACGGTGCCTCCTTCATCGACGCCTAGCCTCGAATCAACGCAAAGGCCTCCTGCGACCACCAGCCCGACGGCCACTGTCGCTCCGGAAGCGAGCGGTGACATGACAGCGGCGCAAGCAATAGAGCTTTGTCTTCAGCAGTATGAGGCCTACACCGCTCCTGATCTCAGGTCCACACCGTCGGGGGAGCCTCGAGCCTACGAGCGTCACGTCGATCCGCACTGGTTTGTGTTGATTCCCGCCTCGAACCAGTACGGCCCGGGGTACATACACTGCGTACTCGGCGGCCCGTATTCAGACCCCACGCTCCACGGCGTCGGCGAGTCGACCGAATCAGCCATCACCGACGAGTACATCGAGTGGGTTATCAACAACAACGGCGGACTCTGAACGCCAATCCTCGGCTGTCTCACGGAGAGGTCGGGGCCCGGGCCGTGCTCCTGGTCGCGCGCTCAGCGCCCCGTGCATGCCGCCATATCCGTCGGGTGCGTGACGGAGCCGCAGACATCGCTCGTCGGCTCGCCCGCGTGGTCGTCGACGTCGCCCCCGCGGGGAGCGTGCCCCCGGTGTCGCTGGCGGCTGCCCCGACCGTCCCCGTCGCAGCCCGCTGAGCCCGTAGGAACGTCGGAGGCCTGCCCGATGATGCCCAAGCGCGAAGACGCACGTCCCGTCGTCAGCGAGTTCCCCGTCACAGCCATAGACCGGATCGACTACATGCCAGAGGCGGAGCTGCCGGAGGGCGGCCTCAGCTGCGCTTTCTCACGCGAAGACGGCGAGTGGGAATACGACGCGGCGTA
>Ga0207709_10002711_pt1 | contig 10944 bp, 16 predicted proteins | sample KBSM34metaG_FD_184397 | JGI IMG/M metagenome (GOLD analysis project Ga0207709, IMG submission 184397) | Miscanthus rhizosphere microbial communities from Kellogg Biological Station, Michigan, USA - KBS M3-4 metaG (SPAdes) (version 2) | ecosystem: Host-associated > Plants > Roots > Rhizosphere >...
CGATGCTGCTCACGATGCGGGTGGTCGACGGATCGATTTGATTGACGAAGGACTCGCTGCCGGAATCGGTTCGGGTTTGGCTTTTGACGACGAACGCGCACATCTCGTGGTTGATATTGGTGGTGGAACTACAAACGTCGCGATCGTCGCTTCGGGTGGTGTCGTTTCGTCGATGAGTCTGACGGCCGCCGGAAACGCGATGGACGAAAGCATTCGCGATTTTGTGCGTTCCAATTATTGTTTACAGATCGGCGAATACACCGCGGAAGCGTTGAAGAGGGAACTCGGCGCTCTAAACGACGAGGACATTCCGTCTGACGAGCGTAAGCTGCAAGTCGTTGGTAAGCAATTGAGTGATGGCTATGCGTGTGCGGTACACATCACTGCGGAGGAAGTTCGCGGCGCCTTGGAGCCTGTTATCCATGAGATCGTTGCCGGTATTCGGCGGATGATTGAAGACGCGCAACCGGAAGCAGTCGCCGACATCTACTATTCGGGAATGATTCTCACTGGTGGTGGTTCACTGCTGAAAGGATTGAAGAATCGCCTTCAGAGTGAACTGCAACTGCGTGCCACGATGCCCGAAGATCCGATCAGTACGGTAGCGATCGGCGCCGGCTTGCTGCTTGATGCGCCTGAGCAATTGCACCGCTGCGCGATCCGTCCGAATCTGCCCGTTTGGGAAGAATCGGAAGAGCTGGTTGTCAGCTATTGATTAATAATAGGTCCTATATGTCCTGTAGGACCTATTGCCTTAGCAGTGCACGTAGCCCAGCGCCCAAAACACGATAATAAAGATCAAAATGGTGGAGATGCAGCCTCCGCCAAATTTCCATGCCGCAGCACCCGCGAGTATTCCTCTTAATGGACCTTCCATTGATTACCCCTCCCGCTTGATATCGAGACACTAAAATTATCCGCCGCCACGTTTCAGAAACCTCAGCAAGGATTGTTCCGCATCGTGCAGTCCACGACCGCGATAAGCAATCAGATCTTCGAGTTTTCCGTCGCAGTGATCGATCACTTGCCCCTTCTCAAACGAATTGATTATCTCCGGACAAACATACGAACTGCGGCAAACTGCGGGCGTGTTTCCCAATACCTCTGCCGTCTCCTTGATTGCCGCCACGATTTTTTTCTTGCGCGCGTTCTTCTTCTCCGGAATTTCATCGTCCTCTCGCGCGAGTGCACACGCGCAAACAAGCGTGCCGGCCCACGTGCGAAAGTCTTTCGCACTGAAATTGGTCCCCATCACGTCCTTGATGTACTCGTTGATATGTCGTCGCGTTACTTTGCTTGGGTTGCCGTCACCGTTTTGATACTTGAACACATTGAAGCCGGGCAGCTTCATCGTGTCGCGAATGACGCGAGCCACTTGTCGATCTTTTAACTGGCGCTGCTGTCTCACGCCGGACTTTCCGGGGAAGTCAAACTCAACCAGATCGCCCTTCACATTGACGTGTTTACGCCGCAGGGTTGCGATCCCATAACTACCGTTCTCATTCGCATACACTTCGCTACCAGGTCTCATGTAACACGTCGACAGAATGCGCAAGATTGCCGCCAATACTCGCTCACGAGTCAATCCCGGCTGTCGTAAATGGCGCGCTACTGTTTTCCGCATCTCAGGGATCGCCTGCGCAAACTTTGTGATTCGTTGGAATTTCCGCAGTTCCTGCGCGCGCGTGTGACTTGCGTGATAGAGATACTGCCAGCGTCCCGCCGCATCTTTACCGATAGCCTGCACTCTACCAGTCGCTGCCGGATTGATCGCGACATCAGTCCACGCCGGCGGAATCTTCAGTTCCTCGATTCGATCCAGATCAGCTTTCGTGAGACGGCCGCTCACTGGTTTATAGCGAAACCCTCGTTTCGGACTTCCAAGGCGACGAATGCCGATGTTCTGCAGACGTTCGATATTTGTCATAGCTGTTGAAATAGTTTCTTAGTTCGGAACGGGATTTGAATGTGCATTAGTTGTATCGAATTAAGGTCAGTCAGGAAGGTTGAATTGAGTAAACAGATCAATCCTCTCAAGTACGACATCCTTTGTTCCTGGTGTGGCGCGTTGATTAGATCGAGCAACATCGAACTGCCGGAACAGATGTGTTTGATTTGTCATGCCCGAATGCTTAACGATTATTTTCAACGAGTTAAGAAGAAGCCGCAGATTACGCGGGTGAATTCAGATAAAAAAGGTTTGTATCCGCGCTCACCCGCGTAAATCCGCGGCTAAGATCACTTCCTTTTCTGATCGCCACGATCACCTTGCCCCGGTGGAACCTTGGTCTTTGCCTGTTGCTGTCGATCGCGTGAAAGCGAACGTCCAACGTCTGCGACTTCTTCAAACTGTCCCTTCTCATCTCGCCTGACAAAGCGCTTGTCTGTACCTGTATCAATCAATTCACGATGACTTTTTGTCGACTTCTTCGCCATTTATCAACCTCCGTTGAAAGTGTAGGTTTCCTGTACAGCAGAGACCCGCGGTTGTTTAATTCCGGGGCACTTGAAACCTCAATTCCCGCCAATCAATTCACTGCGCAAGCACGATGCCAGCACAAAATCGACGCAGTTTCGCGCCGATTTAAAGCAAATCCGGCATCGGATCGTTATTTGCTCAAGACCGCGGCATGGCAAGCAGGAACGGAACGAGGGCGAGGAAGACGGCTCGCAGTCGTGAAGTAAAGAAAGTCGAACAACCGAAGTCGCCGATGCCCGCGCAGCATCAACGCAAGCCCGGTGTCGAAGCGAAACTAAAACCGCGGCCACGTTACGAAGCGCCGCTTTACACAGGCGCCGGAAAACTGAAAGAGAAGGTGGCGCTGATCACAGGCGGTGATTCCGGCATCGGTCGCGCGGTGGCAGTGCTCTTTGCGCGTGAAGGTGCAGATGTCGCGTTCACTTTCTTGAAAGAAGAAAAGCAGGACGCTGAAGAGACGAAGCGAGCGATTGAATCGGAAGGCCAGCGTGCGTATGCAATCTCAGGTGACGTGCGCGATCCGAAATTTTGCAAGAAGCTCGTGAAGCAAACTGTTGATAAGTTTGGAAAGCTCGACATCCTCGTCAACAACGCTGCTTTTCAACAGCATCAGGAGACTCTCGAAGACGTTTCGGAAGAGCAGTGGGACCGAACGTTCAAAACAAACATCTATGCCTACTTCTACATGACTAAAGCGGCATTGCCGCACCTCGAAGAAGGAAGCGCAATCGTAAACACAGGATCGATTACGGGTCTCGAAGGAAGCAAAGAGTTGCTCGACTACGCTTCCACGAAGGGCGCCATTCACGCTTTCACGAAATCACTGGCGCAGAATCTCGTGGAGCGCGGAATTCGAGTGAATTGTGTAGCGCCAGGTCCAGTTTGGACGCCGTTGAATCCGGCGGATAAGAAACCGCAAGACGTGGCCGAGTTCGGCGCTGATACGCCGTTTAAGCGTCCCGCTCAACCAGAGGAGATCGCGCCGGCTTATGTGTATTTCGCATCGGAAGCAGATTCAAGTTATGTCACTGGGGAAGTTCTAACGTTGCTGGGAGGCGAAACAACCGCGGCCTAAGTGCGGGCCTAAGTGTGGCTGGCCGCTAAATCATCAGGAGGAAAAGAAAAATGGCAGACGATAGCAGCAGTGCAGCGAGCACTGGAATCATTGCAGTTCTCGTGATCTTCGTGATCCTTGTGGTAGGCGCGTTGTTTGTGTTTGGAGGAAGGTGGTTTGGCGGCAACAAGAGGATCGACGTGAACATCGGAACGCCTGCGAAATAACAACTTCATTATAGGTCGAATAGGTACTGTAGGATCTATATCGCTCGATCATGAAAGACGATTCACAGGCAACCACATCCATCTGGATGGCGACGGCAAACACGCCATCTCCATCTCCGCTAAAGGAAAGCATCCGCACCGATATTTGTATCATCGGTGCGGGTATTGCCGGCTTGACGACTGCGTTCCTGCTCGGAAGAGAAGGACGTTCGGTCGTCGTGCTTGATGACGGAACGATAGGCGGTGGCATGACTGGTCGCACCACCGCCCATCTGACCAATGCCTTTGACGATCGCTACGTGGAGATCGAGAGACTGCACGGAGCAGAAGCGGCGCGCTCGGAGAATATCAATGTCGCCGATCAGTATGCTGATTACGTTACGGCGGGTGATATCAAATCAGAATCGGAGTTGAAACCGGGCGAAGGAGCGATCATGCGCGAAGGCATTTCGAAGGTCGCCGTGTATCGCGACGAAGCCGGCGCAGTACACAAACTTTCAGCCACATGCCCGCACCTTGGCTGCGTCGTGGCGTGGAACTCAACCGAGCAAACCTGGGATTGTCCGTGTCACGGTTCGCGGTTCAGTGCGAACGGGCGTGTCTATCAGGGACCGGCTAACAGCAACCTGTCTGAAGTTGAATAAGATCCGTGTTAGCAGTGGTTAAAGCCATCGATAACACGGATCTACTTATGGATTTTTTTAGACAGCGCGACGACCAGTCACGAGGTTGATGATCAGAATCACAACCGCAACTACGAGCAGTAGGTGAATTAGACCTCCACCGACGTGTGACAGTAACCCAATCAGCCACAAGACCAAAAGAATCACTAGAATTGTCCACAACATGATCGAAATCTCCTTCTTGAAACTATCCTCAAACCGTTGCCTGGATTGAGTGCAACGGTCATGCCAATGCCGAAGTGAGTATTCTGGCCCGATTGGTCTAGTCCGCTGCATTACAATCATCCGCTTTTCGATACCGCGATCGAGTTATGTGTCGAATTAGGTCAATTGGGCTTGAATAGTTCCCGTTAAACTGATTATGATTCCGGCGCAGTCTTTAGTCCCATCTCTCGCACAATTTCGGATAACAAAATGACTCGAGAAACAGAACCAGCCCCCGTCGAACAAGTTTCTGAAGGCAAGTATGTTTACTGCATTATCGAGACCGCGGAACCTCGTTCGTTCGGTCCGATGGGCATCGGTGCCCGTGGTGATGATGTTTATACCGTTCATCACAAGGGCCTCGCGGCCGTCGTTTCACACACACCGCTCGTTGTTTACGATCCGACACGCGAGAACGTGTTCGCACACGAACAGGTGAACGAAACGGTGATGCGCGAGTTTACGGTGTTGCCGATGGCGTTTGGCGCGTTGTTCCGTACGGAAGACGACATTGTCGAGTTGATTCGTGGCACCTACGACGCCTTGCGGGATGTGCTGACAAAGATGGAAGGCAAGGTGGAGTTTGGATTAAAGGTGAACTGGGACCGCGACAAGGTGACCGCCGAGCTTGAAGAGAAAGACGACGAGATCCGGCACCTCAAGGAACAGATCGTTTCTCGCACCAGCGGCTCGACCTATTTTGCTCGGATGCAACTCGGCCGTCTGATTGAGACGGCGTTAACCGATCAGGCTGATGCTTACATTCGTGAGGTTTATTCACAGTTGCGCGACACCGCGGTTGCTTCGCGCGCGAATAAACCGATTGGCGACCGCATGATCATGAATGCTGCGTTTTTGATTGAACGCGATCGTGAGGCGGAGTTTGACCAGAAGGTAAAAGAGATCGCTTCGAAGTACGAAGGCAAGCTGTCGTTCAAGTACACCGGACCGTGGCCGCCGTACAATTTCGTTCACATTCGTCTCAAGCTCGAGCGCGGCGAGGGCGGTGCTGAGGCAGTTGCAAGCTAGAACCGTGATTTCGGACTCTCAGGCAGATCATATGTTCTTGATTGACGACTTATTACTGGCGCCGGTCAACGGTTTCAAGTTCATACTCGGCCAGATTCAGAAGATGGCCGATCAGGAACTGAACGACGATACTGTTATCAAGGAACAGTTGCTGGAGCTCCAGATGCGCTACGAGTTGGAGGAGATCTCCGACGAGGAGTTCAAGGAGCGTGAGGCAGAGTTGTTCGCCCGCCTGCGAGTGATCAAGATGCGACAGCTCGATCTGATGCACGAAGCGACGGCACACACGGCCGACTCCTCGAGTTTCGTCATCGAAGTCGGCGGCGACGAACACGACCAAGGTTGAAAGCTCGTTATCTTTTCTTTGGCGGCAAGGGAGGCGTCGGCAAGACGACTGCCGCGTCAGCTACCGCTCTATATCTCCTCAACCAGCTCAAACGAAACGAATCCATTCTTCTGTTTTCGACCGATCCCGCGCACTCTCTGTCTGACAGTCTCGACGTTCGCATCGGTAACCGGCTTGTCGAAGTGAAACAACTTCGCGGAGCGCGTCTGTTTGCTTACGAGATGGACGCGAGTCTGGCGCTCGAGAGGTTTCGGGATGCGAATGGCAAGGTGCTCGCGGAGATTGCGGAGCGAGGAACTCTGCTCGACGAGCAGGACATCAACGAGTTGTTGAGTCTGTCTTTGCCTGGACTCGATGAAGTGATGTCGCTTTTTGAGTTGAGCGAGTTGGATCGCGAAGGGAAGTATGCGCACATCGTTGTGGATACAGCGCCGTCGGGACATACGTCGCGGTTGTTGCGTTTGCCAGAGGTTTTTGAGCGGATGGTGCGAGCGATGGATCTCATGGGTGAGAAGCATCGTTACATCGTCGCGCACTTTGCGCGGCGGCGGGTGGTTGCGGACGAGGTCGATGTCTTCCTGAGTGATTTGAGTAAGAGAATCGAGGCCGTGCGAGCAGTGCTTCACGATCAAGATCAGACGAGTTTTACTCTTGTTACGATTCCGGAGGCGATGGGTGTGCTTGAGACGCAGCGGTATCTTGAGCTTCTCACCGAGCAGGGTGTGCCGGTTCAGGATTTAATCGTTAACCGCGTCGAACAGGAGCATGGAGGTTGCGCATATTGTCGTGCGCGGGCCAGAACCCAGCGACCATGGATTAAACGGATTACCTCGACGTTCCGCAATCTGAGAATTCATTATGTGCCCTTGCAGCCGAAGGAAGTGCGCGGAATTGACGATTTGAAAAAAATCGGCAAGTTGATCTGGGCAGACGAATTTGAGCCACGGATGACACGGATAAAAAATCCGGATTTAAAATCAGTGTCATCCGTGGCTCGATCTCCCTTTAGGTTGGAAGCACGCAAGATTGTAATCTTTGGCGGTAAGGGAGGTGTTGGGAAGACGACTGCTGCGGCTGCATATGCGCTTGCACTCGCGAAGGCGAATCCGGACGAGAAGTTGCTGATATTTTCGACCGATCCTGCCCACTCGCTGTCGGACAGTTTTGACGAACAGGGTCTGCCGAATCTCGATACGATGGAGATCGATCCGGGGAAGTGGTTCGAGGAATTGAAGCAGCGCTATCGTTCCTGGACTGATGAACTGTTTGCATCGTTGTCAGGCGGTTCGCGGATGGAGATCAAGTTTGATCGCGAAGCAATGCGTGAGCTTGTCGAACTCACTCCACCCGGCATCGACGAGATTGCTGCGCTCGGGACGATTAGCGATCTGCTGGACCTCGAACGTTACCAGATACTCATTCTTGACACCGCTCCGACCGGCCACCTGATACGCTTTCTCGAGTTGCCGCAGGTTGCGCTTTCGTGGATCAGGACGTTCATCAAGCTGCTGTTAAAGTACAAAGACGTGATGCGTGCCAACGAAGTTGCTGAAGAGCTCGTAGCATTATCGAAGAGCATTAAGAAAGTGATCGCGTTGTTCACTGATCCGGAGCGTTGCGAGTTTGTCGGCGTCGCGATTCCCGAGCGGATGAGCCTGGAGGAGACTGCCGATCTCGCCAAGTCGCTCGAGAAGCTGAAAGTGCCGTTGAAGAGATTGTTGATCAATGGGGTTGTGCCGGAAAACGACTGTAAGTTTTGCCGAACGAGACGGAAGATGCAGGAACAGGTTATAAGTGAGTTCGAAAAGAAGTTTCGGGCGCTTGAAATCTTCGTTGCGCCGCAACAGCCACACGAGATTACCGGGCTCAAAGCTTTGCGAGAGCATTTTCAGGCGTGGCAGAAGGTTTCACGCAAAGACGCAAAGAGAGCAAAGAGCGCAAAGGTAAGTGATTAACTTTGCTCCCTTTGCGTCTTTGCGTGAAAATAAGCCTATAGAATGAGCGAGTCTGTTTACTACGTCTACTGTATTGCCGAGAACGCGGCCGTCGCGCAATTGTCTGCCGACTCACTCCCGGCTGCGATCGAGGAGGAGGCGCAGCTCGAATGGATTTCGGTTAATACGCTTGCTGCGCTCATTAGCCGCGTTCCGAAAACAACCTACAGCGAGGAGCAACTCGCCGAACATCTCACGGACGCCACCTGGACCGCAATTCGCGCGATGCGTCACGAGACTGTCGTCGAGTACGTTGCCAAACGCGTGACTACGATTCCTTTGCGCTTCGCAACGATTTATCTCGAACGTGACGGTATCGAGGAGATGCTCACCGAGCAGGGCCGAGAGCTCGAGTTGATCATCGAACAACTGCGCGGACGTGAAGAATGGGGCGTCAACGTTTACTCTGATCGTGCGGCGCTACTGTCGAGCATAACTTCAGTGAGTCCGGTCCTGCGCGAGCTGGTCGAGCAAGCTGAAAAGGCGTCACCAGGTCAGTCGTATCTCATGCAGAAGAAGATCGATGCGATGCGGGTTGACGAAGCACGGGTGGCGGTCAATCGCATCATCGATCAGATTGAGGAGAAGCTCAAAGAGCAGAGCGACGACGGGCTGCGTTTGCGAATTCTGAAGGTTGAGACGACCGAACACGGCGAGCTGAAAGCAAAGTTTGCGTTCCTCGTGAAGCGATCGGGCTTTGAAGAGTTTCGTGACGCGGCGGAGCGTCTCGCGCAGGAGCATCAAGCGGCAGGTATTCGCCTGGAGCTAACCGGCCCGTGGCCCGTATACAACTTCGTCACAGGATTTACAGGATGATCAGGAGCTCCACTTGGACACAGTCAGTACCACCTCGCGGTAGCGGGTGGGTACGCCGTAGGCTCCGATCCCAAAAGGCTACGCACCCACCCGCTACCGCGAGGTGGTACTGACTGTATCCAGGAACCATGGCAGACTTTGACCAGATCATTGTTGGTGAAGAATGGGAGAGCACGGATCTTTCACTGCTCGAAACGCTCGATCACGTCCTCAATCGTGGTTTGGTAATCGCCGGCGAAATCACGATCGCTGTCGCGGACATTGATCTGATCTTCGTCGGTCTGAATGTTCTAATCAGCTCCGTTGAGACCGCACACGAAGTGCTGCGCAAGCGTGAAACGGAATGAAGCTATACGCCTATTGTCTTTGTGCTGAACTCGACGCATTTGACAACTCCGTACCGGGCGTTTCAGAAGCCGCCGTGCGAGTGCTGAAGATAGAAGACATCTCGGTGTTAGTCAGTGATTGCGAGGCAGTCCCGGTGACTCAGGAGAATACGCTTGCTCATGCTGCCGTTGTCCGTGCTGTTTTCACTCGAACAACACCAGTGCCATTTCGGTTTGGAACACTTGCCACCGAGCAACAACTCCGCAGTTTCATAACAACTAATAAGCGCGCGCTCGCGAACAAACTCGCACACCTGCGCGGTTGTGTAGAAATGGATCTGAAAACCACCTGGCAAAGTTCGAATCCCTCCCCAAATAAACCAAACCCAGCCGCAGGGCCCGGAACCGCATTTCTACTAGAAAAGCGACGAGAACTCGTTGGCGATGATCAAGCCCTGGCTGAACGTGCTGAGTTATCAACTTTCTTCCGGACAGAGCTTGGCAGTCTGATAAAAGATGAAAAGATTGGTCTCCCGTCGGAAAAGACGACCGTAACCAAGGTCTACCATCTGGTCGAAAGCGCCAGGATTAAGGAGTATCGAGCCCGAGTGGAGGAACTCCGCGCCCAACGGCCAGAACTTCAGCTTGATCTCAGCGGGCCCTGGCCGCCCTATAGTTTTGCAAACATTGAGCTTGAGTTTGGATCACAGTTCGGAGTAAGCTGATGATGTTTTCCCCCGAAAACCCCCAACCGGTTGAGCCAGAAGTCGACACTTCGCACGTAGAGGAATTTGTCGAGCAACTCCGCTGTGTCACCGACACCCTCCCCTCGAGGATCAATATCGATGCCGAGAGTGTCGAGCAAGGTCTGGCGAAACTAGTACTAACTTTGATCGAGTTCATCCGACGTCTGTTGGAAAAACAGGCGGTCCGTCGCATGGAGGGCGGGGATCTCTCACCTGAACAGATCGAAGAATTAGGCCTGGCGCTCATGAAATTGGAGGCGAAGCTCCAGGAGCTGAAATCTCAGTTCGGGTTAGACGACGAAGATCTCAATCTCGATCTCGGTCCAATCGGCCGTTTGATTTAGCAGTTCGCATCGAGCTCGGCTAAGAGAGTTATGTGATGGTGGCGGCCAGCTAAGCTTTTTGAATAAAGCCGCTTCCTGATATTGGAGGGCGAAAGTGTCCAGCGAGCGGTCTACCCTGATTACGGCCCGTCCCCCAGGCCTGGTTGATGTTCTCGACCGTATTCTTGACAAAGGACTGGTGATAGCGGGCGACATTAAAGTGTCGTTGGCGAACGTAGAGCTACTTACGCTGCAGATTCGTCTGCTGGTTTGCTCAATCGATAAGGCTGAGCAGATCGGCTTGAACTGGTGGCGCTACGATACAAATCTGACAACACGTGCCGAACGCGCGGAAGCTGAAAACGTCGAGCTGCGCGAAAGGCTTTCGGAACTTGAACAGGAAATTAGAAAGCTCGCAGCGGCGAACGTGGCCGTAGGTAGTCGCGAGCAGATGACAAACAGTCGTCGCGCGGCGCGGAAAGGTAAAGGGAAGCGTCGCAATACTTAGTCTGTCTGTGAAGTAGAAAGTTTTAAAAAGGGCAGTGAAGCGCCGTTAATCCTCGCGCAGTATGCTCGTTTTTCGAAACTACTAAAAAGGAACCGAACAAAATGGCTGTCGAAAGAGCACCAGGCGGAACCAGTTTAATTGACGTCCTCGATCGTGTGCTCGACAAGGGCATCGTCATCGACGCGTGGGTGAGAATCTCGCTGGTGGGT
>Ga0207709_10002715_pt1 | contig 10936 bp, 9 predicted proteins | sample KBSM34metaG_FD_184397 | JGI IMG/M metagenome (GOLD analysis project Ga0207709, IMG submission 184397) | Miscanthus rhizosphere microbial communities from Kellogg Biological Station, Michigan, USA - KBS M3-4 metaG (SPAdes) (version 2) | ecosystem: Host-associated > Plants > Roots > Rhizosphere >...
AGCTGGCTGCTTAGACGAAAAAGAAGAAAAAGGGGTAAAGAAGAAAAAGGGGTCAGACCCCTTGTATGTCGAAGAAGGGATATTGTCCGCCTTGCAGCACTGGCCGGATAGACCGTCTGACCCCTTGGGTTTCGAAGCCCGGTGAAAAGCGTGAGTCGTCCGGCCGTTTCTCTTTGCAGAGCCCGAACGGTTGCGCGAGCACGAGCTCGCATTTTCGCAAGGATGGGACGCGAGGAGGCGCGGACATGGAACAACGAGGCATGGTCGCGGGGATCGATGTGTCCAAGGCACAGCTCGATACTGCCTTTGGCGCTGATGGCGAAGTGGTCGGCTTTGCCAACGACGAGCAAGGGATTGCGCGACTGCTCGAGCGGTTAAGCAGTGTGAGGCCGGCATTGGTGGTGATGGAGGCAAGCGGGGGCTACGAGACAGCGGCAGCCACTGCGATCGCGGCGGCTAGTTGGCGGCTCGCGATTGTTAACCCACGGCAGGTACGCGATTTCGCACGCGCTACGGGACGCTTGGCGAAGACCGACCGCATTGATGCCAGGATGCTATCGGCCTTTGGCAAGGCGGTGGAGCCGCAAATTACGCAGCTGCCCGACGAGGACGCCCAAGCGCTCCAGGGCATGCTGCTTCGGCGCCAGCAGCTCGTCGCAATGCGCGCGCAGGAGCGCCAACGCCTCGAGCACGCTCAAGGGCCGATGCGCAAGCAGATCAAGAAACACATCGACTGGCTCGACCATGAGATCGACAGGCTCGATATCGACATCACTGCAGGGCTCAGGCAGTCGGCAGCGTGGCGTGCGAAGGACGACTTGCTGCGCAGTTTCAAGGGTGTTGGGCCGATCACCTCCGGGACCCTGCTGGTCGCCTTGCCCGAGCTCGGTTCTCTAGGCCGCCGCGCTATCGCCGCCCTGGTGGGTGTGGCACCGCTCAACTGGGACAGCGGCAAGATGCGCGGCAAGCGCTCGATCCACGGCGGTCGAGCGCGAATCCGCACGTTGCTCTACATGGCCACGACCTCCGCGATACGTTGCAACCCCGTCATCCGTGAGTTCTACCAGCGGCTCAAATCCCGGGGTAAACCCCACAAGGTTGCAATGGTCGCTTGCATGCGCAAGGTTCTCACCATCCTGAACGCCATGGTCCGAGAAAGCACCCCCTGGACCCCCGAAATCAAACCCGCTTAAGAGATCCAATTAAAGACACGGTTGCTTTTCAGTAGGTCATGCAGGCGGCGTTGAGGATGCCCGCCGCCAGCGATGCCACGCCCAGGAACACGCCCGCTCCGACCTTGCCTTCGGGAATGTGGCGCACCACGTCGGGCACGAGGAGCCTGACCACGAGGTAGACCACGATCTGCACCGCCAACGCGATCGCCGCCCAGAGCGCCATGTCCCATGGATTCACGCTGTGCACCACCGCGCTCGCGAGCGGCAGCACGAAGCCGATCAGGCTTCCCGAAAGGCTCGCCGCCGCGGCGGTGTTGCCCGCGCGGATCAGCGCGAACTCGCGGTAAGGAGTCGCGCGCACGTAGATCGCGAGATACAGCACGACGAAGCCGATCGACAGGCCGAAGTACAGCAGGAAGTCGTCGAAGCCGGAGAGCGAGAACTTGAGGAAGTCCATTCGGGTTCCTAGGTGAAGTAGTGCGGCACGAAGCAGCTGCTATTTCGGGTAATGGGGCTCGCGTCTTCCCGGATGCCGATTCCCGCGGGCTGATCGCCGACGATCCACGAGCCGATCACCGGGTAGCGGCCGCCAAAGTCGGGTAGCTTGGCAACGCCTTGATAGATGTATCCCTCTGCGCCGTAGCCGCCGTCTTCCACCAGTTCCGAGTCGCGGGTTCTCAATGTCACGTTCGCGCCCTCGCGCGCGAGCAGCGGCTTTTTTACGTACTCACCCGAGAAGGCGTCGGCGTCGAAGTAGGCGGGGAGCAGGTTCGCGTGCCCGGGATAGAGGTGCCAAAGCGCGACGAGCAGCGCCTTGTTCGAGAGCAGGAGCTTCCAGGCAGGCTCGAGGATTCGCATATTGGACGAACGCAAGTGCGCGCCGAACTCCTCGCGCACCAGCCATTCCCACGGATAGAGCTTGAAAAGCGTGTGCACTGGGTCGTCCTTCAGGTCGACGAAGCGCTCCCCGTCCCAGCCGAGGTCCTCGATATGGAGCGGGCGCGCGTCCCAGCCGGCCTGCAAGGCGCAGTCGCGGAGGTATTCGACGTTGCCGAAATCCTCTTCGCTGTCGCGCACGCACGCGAGGTGCAGGCGGTTCGGTCCGGCGACGGCAGCGAGCGCCTTCCAGCGCTCGACCAGCTTCTCATGAAGCGAGTTGAACTGATCGGCTTGCGGTCTTGCGTCCTCCAGCCACTGCCACTGCACGACCGAAGCTTCGAGCAGCGCGGTGGGCGTGTCGGCGTTGTACTCGAGCAGCTTCGGCTCGCCGCGGCCGTCCCAGCTCAGGTCGAAGCGGCCGTAGAGCGTGGGCTCGGCGCTGCGCCACGACCGGGCGACGAGCTCGTGGAACGCTTCGGGAATCGCGAACTGCGCGAAGCTCCGCGCCGCCACCACCTCCGCAGCCGCGCGCAGGCACATCGCGTGCAGCTCGGAGGTGACGGACTCGAGGTGATCGATCTGCGCTTCGTCGAAGGCATAGCAGGCCGATTCGTCCCAGTACACGCCGCCCATCGAATGCCACGAGAAGCCGATTTCGCCGCAGCGGCGGCGCCAGTCGGACCGCGGCTCGATCGTCTCGCGCCGCACTAGCTGCCGGAGAAAAAGGAGCGCGCAGTGCTGCCGAACCCGCCGCGGCTGACCGGCTGGCTGCTTTTGACGGCGTCCATGGCATTGGTGCTCGGCTTGGGTCGGCCGTCGGTGTAGCTCGAACCATAACGTGACGGCCCGTAGTAGTAGGAAGGGGCGTAGTGGCCATCGCGCACCGGCTGGCACTGCTGTGGATCGCCCCAGTCGCGCTGGCAGTCCGCAAGCGAACGGTAAACGTCCTGCTGCGGCACGGGCTCGCCGCAGCCCGACATCGTTCCTGCCAGCAACAGCGTGATCGCGGCACTTCGTTTTCTGCGCTGCCGCATGCTTTTTTCTCCCCTCGGCAGTGTAATGTCACTTCCATGAACAAGCGCGCCGAATTCGGTTCCGACCTCGAGCAGGCGGCCTTCTGGATGCCGTTCACGGCGAACCGCCAATTCAAGAAAGCGCCGCGCCTGCTCGCGCGCGCCGAAGGCATGTACTACTGGACGCCGGAAGGCCGCCAGGTGCTCGACGGCACGGCGGGCCTCTGGTGCGTGAACGCGGGGCATTGCCGGCCGAAGATCGTCGAGGCGGTCAAGCGCCAGGTCGCCACGATGGACTTCGCGCCCACCTTCCAGATGGGCCATCCGATCGCCTTCGAGTTCGCCGAGCGGCTCGCGCGCATCGCGCCCGAGGGCTTCTCGCGCGTGTTCTTCACCAACTCGGGCTCGGAATCGGTCGACACCGCGCTCAAGATCGCGCTCGCCTACCATCGCGCGCGCGGCGAGGCGCAGCGCTTCCGCCTGATCGGGCGCGAGCGCGGCTATCACGGCGTCAACTTCGGCGGCATGGCGGTGGGCGGGCTGCAGGCGAACAAGAAGGCGTTCGGGCCGGGCGTGGCCGGCGTAGACCATATCCGCCACACGCACGACCTCGCACGAAATGCGTTTTCTCGCGGCCAGCCGGAAAAGGGTTTGGAATTCGCGGACGAGCTGGAACGGCTCTGCGCGCTGCACGATCCGTCGACGATCGCGGCGGTCATCGTCGAGCCGGTGGCGGGTTCAGCCGGGGTGCTGGTGCCGCCCAAGGGCTATCTCGAGCGCCTCCGGCAGATCTGCACGCGGCACGGCATCCTTCTCATCTTCGACGAGGTGATCACCGGATTCGGCCGCCTGGGCCATCCCTTTGCTTCCCAGCGCTTCGGCGTCGTGCCGGACCTCTTCACCACGGCAAAGGGGCTCACCAACGGGACCGTGCCGATGGGCGCGGTGTTCGTGAAGGAGGCGCTCTACGAGGCCTTCATGCAGGGGCCCGAAAATTCCTCATCGAGCATCGAGCTCTTTCACGGCTACACGTATTCGGGCCACCCCCTCGGGTGCGCCGCCGGTATCGGCACGCTCGAGACCTACGAGGACGAGAATCTCCTCACCCGCGCTCAGTCGCTTGAGAGGTACTGGGAAGACGCGGCGCATTCCCTGGAGGGCACGCGGCACGTGATCGACATCCGCAATTGCGGCCTGGTGGCGGCGATCGAGCTCGAGCCGCGTCCCGGGGCGCCCGGCCGGCGCGCTTACGAGGCCTTCGTCAAGGCCTTCGAGACCGGGGTGCTGATCCGTGTGACGGCGGACATCATCGCGCTGTCCCCGCCGCTCATCGTCGAGAAGCCGCAGATCGATCGGCTGTATCAGACGCTTCGCGAGGTACTGCAGCAAGTTGCCTGACCGGCTGGAGCTCCTCAAGGCGTAAATAGTGCCTTGATTCCATTGGTACACCCGGAATAATCTGCGCTCGGAGGCCAAACAACAATGTCCGAGCCAACGGGTACGCAGTACGGGGGATTCTGGATCCGGTTCCTCGCTCTCCTCGCCGACTCCGCGATCGTTTTCGTCCTTTCAACCGCGCTCCTCGTGGGCGCCACCATAGCGCTTGGACCGGACGACATGACGGTTGCAGTGATCGCAGTGGGGGTCCTCGGCTTCCTCTACTGGCCGATCCTGCACGCGTCTCGGCTCAGGGCGACCTTCGGCAAGGCGATTCTCGGCCTTCATGTCACACGCTTCGACGGCCGCCGTATTTCCATCCTGCGAGCGGTCTGGCGAGAGATCGCCAAAATTTTCTCCAGTGCGGTCTTCATGCTGGGCTATGTCATCGCCGCCGTCACCCCGCGGAAGCAGGCGCTGCACGACCTCATGGCGGCGACGTATGTGGCGCGGGAAGGCGTGTCGCGGGTATTCCCTGCGCTGCTCATAGTGCTGGCCGGTTTTGCGACACCCGTTTTCGTCGCGCCCATGGTGGTCGACCGCGCGGTCCAGTCCGCGATGGAGAAGCTCGTCATGGACGCCATTGCGCAGTACGACCCGATGAAGCAGCAGACCCGCCCTGCGGCGCCGGCGATGAAGGTCGCGCCGAGGACTTCTTCGCCCGCGCCGGTTCAGGTTGCAAAGGCAGCACCGGTTGCGCCAAAGGTGGAGGCTCCCGCGCCGAAGCCGGCGCCGGTCGCCCTCGCCCAGCCCGAGCCGGCAAAGGCGGTGCAGGAACCGGTAAAGGTGGCGCCGGAACCGGTAAAGGCGGCGCCGGAGCCGGCAAAAGCGGCACCGGAGCCGGTAAAGGCGGTGCCGGAAGCGGCAAAGACTGTGAAGGAACCGGTGAAGCCGAAAGCGGCGGCGAAGCAGAAGCAGGGACCTGTGGCCGTCGCGAGAGTGGCGCGCCCCTCGCCGGCGTCCTCCGATTTCATGCTCGCTTCCGGACTGAAGCACAACGACCTCATGACCGCGGTGCTTGCCCACGATGCCGCCTCGGTGAGCGAGCTGTTGAAGCTTGGCAAGTGGGTCGACAAGCCCGACAGCCAGGGCAGGACGCCGCTCATGGTTGCGACTGCCCTGGACGACGTGCCGACCGCCGAGGCGCTGCTGCGAGGCGGCGCGAGCCCAAGCCCTGCAGTCCGGGTGGCGCAAGAGCGCCGCAACGGCGAAATGGTGGCGCTCCTAAAGCGCTACGGCGGCCGCTGAGGCTCGGGCGGTGCCGCGCATTCCGGGCCTCGGGTGGTACGCGCTCGCCGGCGCTGTCTTCATCGCCGGCCTGGCGCTTGGCGGCATCCTGGTCTGGAGCTTCATCGCCGGATTCGAGCCTGCGGTTCGCTTCCTGGCGCCTGGCGAGGTCCAGGTGTCGATCACGGCTCCAGGGGACCAGGTCGTCTGGCACGAGCATCGCACGCTCTACCAAGGGCGGGCGTTCAACGTTGCATCGGCGATGCCCGACGGCACCCGCTATCGCGTGCACGCGCCCGACGGCAGCGCGATAGCGATCGAGCCGCACTCCGGGATGAGCTCGGAGGGGAGCGAGGGCCGCAGCGTCTCGGTGGCGCATTTCGCGGCTCCGTACGGCGGCGTGTACCGTGTCCTGGTCGAAGGATTCACCGAGCCGCGCGTCATGGCAGTGGGCCCGAACCGGGCCTGGCCGATCATGAAGCTCGTCGGCGAGGTTTCGCTCATCGTGGTCCTGGCGCTCGGCGCGGCGATCGGCGTCGGTCTCTATGGATTCCTGCGCACCGTGGCGGCACCCGGGGCGGCCGGTTCCGGCCAAGATTCGCAGGCCTCGCTGCGCAAGCTCGCTGGGCTGGTGTACGGGCTGCAGGCGGCGTCGATGCTCGTCGGCGTGACGCTCTTCGCCGGAGTGATCATTAACTATCTCAGGCGCGAACAGGCCGCCGGCACCTGGCTCGAGTCGCACTTCACGTGGCAGATCCGCACCTTCTGGTGGTCGCTCGCCTGGTGCGTGCTCGGCATCGCCACCGCCATCGTGCTGGTGGGCGTGTTCATCCTGATCGGCTCCGGCGTGTGGTTCGTCTATCGCATCGTGCGCGGCTGGATCGAGCTCAACGAAGGCCGGCCGATGTATGCCTGAAAGCGAGAAGGGGGCCGAAGCCCCCTTCTTCGTTCTGCTTCCTGCGGAGAGGCCTACTTTGCCGCGGCCCTGACGACCCCCAGCCGGCGGCCGCGGGCCGGCTGTTTCAGGCGCGCCGGGATCACCAGCTCCCGGACGTAGTTCGGCAGCGCGAACACGCCCTCGTGAGTCTCGCCGTTGTAGAAGCGCAGCTCCTGCAGCTTCCTCTGCTCGATGCGCCGGTCGATCTCGTCGGCGGTGAACGCCTTCGGATCGAGCTTGTCGGAGCACACCGCCATCGACCAGAGCGACCCGTAGAGCGGGATGTACATCGTGTAGACGCGCACGATGCGGAACACGCTGTTCAGGCGCTGGGCGAGCTCGGCCACGCGCTGGGGCTGCGCGACCGGCGAGCCGAGGTGCAGCGTGAGCGCGCCGCCCGGGGCGAGCGCGGTGCGAAGCTGCTGGAAGAACTCGAGCGAGTAGAGCGCGGCCGCGGGTCCCACCGGGTCGTTCAGGTCGAGCGCGATGCAATCGAAGCGCTCCTGGGTCTCGCGCACGAACTTCATGCCGTCGTCCACCAGGACCCGCAGCTTCGGGTTCTCGAATACCCCGTTGTGCACGGCCTGGAAGTGCTCCTTCGCCACCGCGATCACGTCGGCGTCGATCTCCACCATCGTCAGGCTCTCCACCGAGGGGTGCTTGAGCGCCTCCTCGGAGGATCCGCCGTCGCCGCCTCCGATGATCAGGACCTTCTTCGGCGCGGCGTGCGCCGTGAGCGCGGGGTGGACCAGGTTCTCGTGGTAGACGAACTCCTCCTTCTCGGAGGTCATGTTGAATCCGTCGAGGCGGAAGAGCTTGCCGTAGTGCGGCGTGTCGTAGATCTGCATCCTCTGGAAGCGCGTCTGCCACTCGCCTAGCTGGCTCGTCGCCCGGATGTAGAAGCCGGTCGAGTCGTTCAGGGGCTCCATCAGCAGGTGGCCGCCGCGATGCACCTCGTGCTTCGCGATCTCGCCGGGCTGGAAGTACTCGACCAGCCGGTCGAACAGGCGCCTCGCCTTGAGCGAGTTGTCGGCGCTGAAGTTGCAGACGTAGACGTCGAGTGTGAGCCCCTGGCGCTCGGGCCAGGTGTGGATTGCGAGGTGCGATTCAGCCAGCACCACTGTGCCGGTGAAGCCGGAGCCCTCGAACTGGTGGAAGGTCGCGTCCATGGTCGTGAGGCCGGACGCAGCCACCATTTCGAGGCACTTCGCGCGGAAGCGCTCTCCGTTGAGGAGGAGCTGCGGATCGCAGCGGCAGCCGGTGAGGTCACCGATGAGATGCAGACCGTTCATTTTCTATGCCCTCCAAAATGCGAAGGCGAAGCCCGCGTAGGGAGCCTCGCCTTCCATCCGCGCCTTGCGGCGCACAGCGCTCTCGATCGCGCTCAACTCGTTCAAAACCTCCTAAACGTCGGTTGTACCTTTGCCCTGCTCGATGATGCGCTCAGTGATACGAGCTACTTCGCTATCGATCAATCTTCGAGCGATCGAGATTTTGCTTGGAAGTCTCGGTAATTGCAAGACTTCGAACCATTTTGCTTCCTCGATTTCGGACTCCTGCCGACGGATCTCGCCACTCACCCACTCGCACGAGAACGCGATCATCATCGAATGCGGAAACGGCCAGGACTGGCTCGCGACGTAGCGCGGCCGCGCCACCTGGACTCCGACTTCCTCCGCGACTTCGCGCGCGAGGCATTGCTCGAGCGACTCGCCGGGCTCGACGAAGCCGGCGAGTGCGCTGTACATCCCGGGCGGGAAGTGCGGGCTGCGGGCGAGCAGCACCTCGCTGCCCCGCCTGACGAGCGCCATGACGGCCGGGGCCACTCTCGGATAGGCCGAGAGCTTGCAGGCGGGGCACACGCGCACGCGCTCCTCGCGGTGCGGCTCGGTGCGCGTCCCGCAGCGGCCGCAGAACTGGTGCGTGCGGTCCCAGTCGACGAGCTGCAGCGCCCGGCCTGCGAGCGCGAAATGCGCGTCGTCGAGTACGCTGAAGAGTGTCCTCAGGCCCTCCCACGACATGCCGGCGGGGGGCTCGGCTTCCTTGGGCAGCTCGGCGACCCAGCACTGCGTGCCGCCGAGCGAGCCGAGGTAGAGCGTCCGAAGCGCGCTGCCGGCCAGCCAGTCGTGGCTTTTCTGCAACGGCAGCCGAGCCCAGGCCGGACGCGCGCGCACGCGCAGGTCGTCCGAAGGCACCTCGAGCGGGCCCATCTCGACGAGCAGCTGGTCGCCGCGGAAGACGAACCAATGGGCCTCTGCGGGCGCCTCGCAGGTGACGCAATGCTCGAAATTCAGCGGCCGGGCGAAGGGGAGTTCGTTCATGGGCGGAGTCGAGCGATGCGCTGAGTATAATTTGCGCCCTCCGATGGACTCCCCGGTAACGCAAAAAGCTTCGGACCCGGAGCTGGCCAACTCCATCCGCGCGCTCGCCATGGACGCGGTCGAGGCGGCCAAGTCGGGCCACCCCGGCATGCCGATGGGCATGGCCGAGATCGCCGTGGCCCTATGGCGGCGCCATCTGCGCCACAACCCAGCCAATCCCGCCTGGCCGAACCGGGACCGCTTCGTGGTCTCGAACGGCCACGGCTCGATGCTCCTTTATAGCCTGCTGCACCTCACCGGCTATGGGCTTCCGATCGAAGAGCTGAAGCGCTTCCGCCAGCTTGGCTCCAAGACTCCCGGACATCCGGAATACGGCTACGCGCCAGGCGTGGAGACGACCACCGGACCCTTGGGGCAGGGGTTCGCCAACGCGGTCGGCATGGCGCTCGCCGAGCAGCTTCTCGGCGCCCAGTTCAACCGCCCGGGTTTCGAACTGGTCGAGCACCATACCTACGTCTTCATGGGCGACGGCTGCATGATGGAGGGGATTTCCCACGAGGCCGCGTCCTTCGCAGGGACCATTGGCCTTGGCAAGCTGATCGCCTTCTACGACGACAACGGCATCTCGATCGACTCGGACAAGGGCCAGATCGCCCACTGGTATACCGACGACGTCCCCAAGCGCTTCGGCGCCTACGGCTGGCAGGTGATCCCGAACGTCGACGGCCACGACGTCGAAGCCGTCGACCGGGCGATCCGTAAGGCGAAGCGGGAGAAAAGCCGGCCCAGCCTGATCTGCTGCAAGACCATTATCGCCAAAGGGGCGCCAAAAAAGGCGAACACCGGCGCAGCGCACGGCGCTGCGCTGGGCGCCGAGGAGGTCGCCGCCACCCGCGCGGCGATAGGCTGGCCGTACCCACCCTTCGAGATTCCGGAGGCGGTCCGCGCCGGCTGGGACGCGCGTGAGGCAGGGAGCAAGGCGGAAAAGAAATGGACTTTGCTCCTCAGGAAGTACTCAAAAGAGTTTCCGGCCGAGGCGGCGGAATTCCAGCGCCGCATCGCCGCAACTCTGCCGCCGGAGTTCGACAGCCGCATGGCGTCCCTTATTGAGGAGCTGAATTCCAAAGAAGAGACCGTCGCGACGCGCAAGGCCTCGCAAAACGTGCTCGAAGTCCTGATTCCGCTGCTACCGGAACTGGTCGGAGGCTCTGCCGACCTCACGGGCTCCAACCTCACCATGGTGAAGGCCTCCAGGCCGGTCTCTCCGGAGTCGGTGTCGGGGAACCATATCTTCTACGGCGTCCGCGAGTTCGGCATGTGCGCCATGATGAACGGCATCACGCTGCACGGCGGGCTTATTCCCTACGGCGGCACTTTCCTGGTGTTCTCGGATTACGCCCGCAACGCCCTGCGGATGGCGGCGCTGATGAAAATCCGCGTCGTGTACGTGTTCACCCATGATTCGATCGGACTGGGCGAGGACGGACCCACTCACCAGCCGATCGAGCACGCCGCGACCCTGCGTCTGATCCCGAACGTGGACGTCTGGCGGCCGGCGGACACGGTCGAGACCGCCGTTGCCTGGGCCGCGGCGTTGCGCCGCAAGGACGGTCCCACCGCCCTGCTTCTGTCCCGCCAGAACGTCGCCTTCTCCAGGCATGAGTCCTTGGCCGCGGTGGAGAAGGGGGGGTACATCCTCTCCGACGCCCCGGAGGCTCGGGCGGTCATCGTTGCCACCGGATCGGAAGTGCCGGTCGCGCTCGGGGCGCAAAAGTTGCTCGCCGTCGGCGGCCTGCCGGTCCGCGTGGTCTCGATGCCCTCCACCAGCGTTTTCGACCGCCAGGACGCCGATTACAGGAACTCGGTCCTGCCCCGGGAACTCCCAAAGGTAGCGGTGGAAGCGGGCGTCACCGATTATTGGCGCAAGTACGTCGGCCTGGAAGGCAA
>Ga0207709_10002722_pt1 | contig 10913 bp, 8 predicted proteins | sample KBSM34metaG_FD_184397 | JGI IMG/M metagenome (GOLD analysis project Ga0207709, IMG submission 184397) | Miscanthus rhizosphere microbial communities from Kellogg Biological Station, Michigan, USA - KBS M3-4 metaG (SPAdes) (version 2) | ecosystem: Host-associated > Plants > Roots > Rhizosphere >...
GGGGCAGTTGAGCGTGAAGCCGCCCACCAGCCACTGCGCCACCGAGAACAGGTGGTCGCCCACCCACGCCATCGGCAGGTAGCTCATGATGTTGTCGCCGGGGCCGAGCCTGTCGGTCTCCACGCCGCCGCGACCCGCTGCGATGAAACTCGCATGCGTCTGGCACACGCCCTTGGGGCGCCCGGTGGTGCCCGAGGTGTAGAGGATCACGCCCACGTCGGTGGCTTCGCCGCCGGCCACGGCGCGGTCGTAGTAGCCCAGGTTGGCCTTGTCGAATTCGCGACCCAGCGCGCGCAGCTGTTCGTAGCTCATCAGCCCCGGCTGGTCGTAGTGGCGCAGGCCCTTGGGGTCGTCGTAGATGATGTGGCGGATGCCGTGCTGCTGGTCTTTTTGCAACTCGCGGCACTCGAGCAGCTTGTCGACCTGCTCCTGGTCTTCGACGACCACGAACTCCACGGCCGCGTCCTGCAGCATGAAGACCATTTCACTCGCCACCGCGTCCTGGTACAGCGGCACCGGCACGCCGCGCAGGCTTTGCGCGGCGATCACCGCCATGTAGAGGTGTGGCCGGTTGGCGCCGACGATGGCGAGGTTGTCGAAGGCCTTGAAGCCGAGGCTCGCGAGGCCGCAGGCCATTTCGCGCACTTCCTGCGCCACGGCGTTCCAGGTCCAGGTTTGCCAGATGCCGAGGTCCTTCTCGCGCACGGCGGGCGCCTCGGGTTGGGCCTCGGCATGCGCGAGCAGCAGACGGGGGAAGGTGGGGGCGGTTGTTTGCACAGTGGGCGGATCGTAGGTCTCACTTTGACGCCCGGTTGTCATTCCAACGACAATCCTAGGGACACTACTCCCCGGAGTTTCCCGATGCCTCACGGCAATCTCAACCACAACGTGCTCGGCGGTTCGATCAAGGATCGCGTGCGTCCCGCCAATGCCGCGGAACTCGAAGGCATCCCCTGGCTGCCCACGCTCACGCCCGCCGAGCGCCGCCGCGCCGAAGCCGCGCTGGTTGTGGGCGAGGCCGAGCCCGGCGACCTCGTGTGCCGCGTCGGGCGCTCGCCCACCTATTGGTTCGGCGTGGTCGAGGGGTTGCTCAAGATGAGCAACGACAACGCCGACGGCGGCTCGGTCACCTACACAGGCGTGCCGCCAGGCGGCTGGTTCGGCGAAGGCACGGTGATGAAGCGCGAGCCCTACCGCTACAACATCCAGGCGCTGCGGCGCAGCCTGGTGGCGGGGCTGCCGATCGAAAGCTTCCACTGGCTGCTCGACCACTCCATCGGCTTCAACCGCTTCGTGATGAACCAGCTGAATGAGCGGCTGGGCCAGTTCATCGCGGCGCTGGAGATCGACCGGCTCAACAACCCTGACGCGCGCGTGGCACGCAACCTGGTGTCGCTGTTCAATCCGGTGCTGTACCCGGGCGTAGGCGAGGTGCTGCGCATCACGCAGCAGGAGCTGGCCTACCTGGTCGGCCTCTCGCGCCAGCGCGTGAACGAGGCGCTGAACGGCCTCTCGGCACAGGGCCTGATCCGCGTGGAGTACGGTGGGCTGCGCGTGCTCGACCTGCCGGGCCTGCGCGCGACCGCGATGTCGAACAAGAAGAACGCCTCGGCGGAAACGGAAAACACATGACCCTCAAAGACCAGCTCCAGGTGGTGCCCGCGAACGCGGAAGCCGCCTTCATCTCGCCGTCAGAGGCGCCGAAGACGAAGGCCGAGGACGCCGGCCCGACGCTGCAGGAGGCCATCGAACGCAACGACGCGTTGAACGAGAAGCTCGATGCGCTCAACGAAATACTGGCCAAGCCGCTCAGCGAAATTCTTGCCGACCGCGAGAAGTCCGAAGAGGCCGCGCTCGCGTGGGACCGCTTCGGCGCGATGTGGATGCTCTCGCAGCGCGCGATGCGACGCGTGGCGCTCGACCTTGCGGCGCAGCTCGGCGTGAGCGAGGAAGAAGTCGTCGCGCGTGCCATGGCCAATGCCAATGCGGTACTCAACGGCGCAGACGAGGTCGACCTCGACGGCACCATCGCGCCTGCGCAGCTGCAGCACATCGCCCGCCACCGCAACTTCCTGCGCAAGCAGTTCCGTACCGGTTGAGCACCAGGGCCTCTCGATACCGCTTAACCTCCCCGCCTTCGTTCAAGAAAGAGCTTCCCGATGACCGCTTCCCACCTCACCCTTATCACCGGCGCCTCGCGTGGCCTGGGCCGTGCCATGGCCGAACAGCTGCTGCAGGCCGGCCACACGGTGCTGGGCATCTCGCGCAAGCAGGATCCGGCGCTTGCTGAGGTAGCCAAGGCCGCCGGGGCCGAACTCGTGCAATGGGAGCAGGACCTGTCCGACCCCGTGGCCGCATCGGCCCGCGTGTCGGCTTGGCTCAAGACCATTGACGCGCTACGCTTCGACAGCGTCACGCTCATCAACAACGCCGGCACCGTCGGCAACCCCGCGCCGCTGTCCAGCGCCGTCGAGGCCGAGCTGTCGCTGGCCCTGCGCATCGGCCTCGAAGCGCCGATGCTGCTGACGGCCGCGTTCCTGGGCGCGACGCGCGAATGGCGTGGTGCACGCAAGGTGCTGAACATCTCGTCGGGCCTGGGCCGCAACGCCATGGGCAGCCAGGCGCCCTACTGCGCGTCCAAGGCCGGCATGGACCATTTCTCGCGCGCCGTGGCGCTGGAAGAAGCGAATGCACCGAACGGTGCGCGCATCGTCTCGCTGGCGCCTGGCATCGTCGACACCGACATGCAGGTGCAGCTGCGCGGCGCATCGGCCGAGAAGTTTCCGGACCGCACGCGCTTCGTGAGCATGAAGGAGGACGGCCGGCTCGACAGCCCCGCCACCGCAGCGGCCAAGGTGCTCAACTACCTGGCGCGCGAAGACTTCGGCAACAACCCCGTGGCCGACGTGCGCGATCCGGCCTGAACGCAGAAGAAGCGAGCGAGCACACCATGGCCACCGCCAAGTCGATCGACACCAACGACTACAAGCTCTTCCCGTCGCCGAGGAACGTGCATCGCATCATCTTCGAGCATCAGGTCTTCGTGCCGTATCCGTACGCGCTGATCGTGATGGATGAGTTTTACTTCAAGGGCCGCTACAGCCTGTTCTCGGCCTGCAGGATGAGCGACGGGAAGATGGGGCAGGTGGCGACGTTCGAGGACGCGGCGGACGTGGAAATCTTCAACAGGAAGTTCACGCCGGACTGAGCCCGGTATTTCTCCCCCTTCCGGGGGGAGGGCAGGGGTGGGGGGAAGTGGCGAGAAGGGCTATTCGATCGTCGCGCCCGAGGCTTGCACGATCCCCTTCCACTTCTCGTAGTCGGTCTTCAGCAGCGCGCCGAACTGCTCCGGCGTCATGCTTTGCGGCTCTGCGCCCTGGGCAATGATGGCCGCCTTCATTTCGGGCGTGGCCAGTAGCTTGTTGATCGCTGCATTCAGCGTGGCGACGACGTCCTTGGGCGTGCCGGCCGGCACGAAGACGCCGTACCAGGTGCTCACGTCGAAGTCCTTGTAGCCCAGCTCGGCCACGGTGGGCGTGTCGGGCAGCGAGGTGCTGCGCTTGGCGGAGGTGACCGCCAGCGGGCGCAGCTTGCCGGCCTTGATCTGGGCCATGGCCGAGGGCACCGACGACACCATCAGGTCGACGTTGCCAGCGAGCACGTCCATCATGGCCGCGTTGGAGCCCTTGTAGGGCACGTGGCGCATCTTGATCTTGGCGGCGCCGTTGAAGATCTCGCCGGCCAGGTGGATGGTGGTGCCGTTGCCTGGCGAGCCGTAGGTGACCGTGTCGGGCGCGGCGCGCGCAGCCGTGACCACGTCGTTCAGCGTCTTGAACTTCGAGTTGGCCTGCGTGACGATCACCACCGGCGTGTAGGCCACGTGGGCTACGGCGGTCAGGTCCTTCACCGGGTTGTAGCTCAGGTTCTTGTAGAGCCAGGGCGCGACGACCATGTTGTCCTTCTGGCCCATCACGATGTCGTAGCCCGTGGGCGCGGCGCGCGCGGCCTCGGCAATGCCGATGGTGCCGCCGGCACCTGCGCGGTTGTCAGGCACCACGGTCCAGTGGTTCGCCTCGGTGAGCTTCTGGGCCACGAGGCGCGCCAGGATGTCGGTGCCGCCTCCGGGCGGGAAGGGCACGATCATGCGGATGGGCTTGGCGGGGTAGGACTGCGCCTGTGCAGCCGTGGCAAAGGCCAGGGGAAGTGCCAGCGCGAGGGCCAGCGAGCGGATGAGTTTGCGGATCATGGGGTTGTCTCTGTATGGGGGCGAATCGGGTTGCAGACTTGAGGCCTCGTCGGGCACTGCACCGGGGTGCAGTGTGCCGGAAGCGGAGCCGCAGGGTTTTCGTGGTTCGCGAAGGGCCTCTTCTCGGGCTGCGGCGGCTCCGCAACGTGCATTGCTTCACGAATTGCGCACGTGCGCACGCGATGGCTACTTTGGGTGCTTTCGGGGTGGCCAGAGCGAGTTACATAATCCAACAAAACGGCCCCCCCAGACCCTGAGGGCGGCCAATCAGGGAGTCTCATGTTCATCTTCGATCGTGCGAGTGCGCGTGCTCGCCCGCGCCCGTGAAAAGGCGCGTCACCCTCCGCTCGCCCTTGGGCGACGCGTTGCAGTTCCATCGCCTGGCCGGGCGCGAAGCGCTGCACCAGCTCTTCGAATTCGACGTCGACTTGCTGGGCCACAGCAACGCCATCGACCCGAAAGCCCTGCTCGGCAAGACGGCCACCGTGGCGATGGAAACCGAGCGCGGCGACCTGCGTTATCTCGGCGGCATCGTCACCTGCTTCGGCCTGATCGAAGAAGACGCGCGCCAGTCCTTCTACGAGATGAAGCTGCGCCCATGGCTGTGGCTGGCAACACGTCGGAGCGACTTCCGGGTCTTCCAGGGCAAAACCGTCCCCGACATCCTCACCGAAGTGCTCGACAGCTACGGCTACCCCATCGAGAAGAGGCTCAGCCGCGAATACCGGTCGTGGGACTACTGCGTGCAGTATCACGAAAGCGATTTTTCGTACATCTCGCGCCTGTGCGAATTGGAAGGCATCTACTACTACTTCAGGCACGAAGCAGAGCGGCACGTGCTGATGTTCGCGGACGACATCGCCATCTCCCACGATCCGTTGCCCGGAGGCGATACCGTGCGCTTCCACCCGCTGGAGAAAGCGGGCATGACCGGAGGTGGCTCAAGTCCGAGCGAGCGCATCTATGAATGGCAGTCCGGCGAAGAAATCCGCCCGGGGTTTCATTTCACCAACGACCACGACCCCCTCAAGCCCAGGGCGGACCTTTCCAACCAACGTCAAATGCCCGCAGGCCATGCCCATGACTCCTTCGAACTGTACGAATGGCCTGGTGGCTACAAGCAGCACAACGACGGCGAAGCCTACGCGCGCATCCGTACTGAAGAACAGTTGAGCGAGCGCAGTGCTGCGAGCGGGCATTCCAACAGGCGCGATCTGGCGCCGGGCCACACCTTCCAGCTCGCCAGCCACCCGAGGGAAGACCAGAATCAGAAATACCTTCTGACCGGCGTCGAGTACGAGCTGCAGGAAAATCTTCAAGCCAGCGAAGGTGCCGACGCCTCCGAAGGCTCCGTTCAGCGCTTCGCCTTCAAGGCGCAGCCCGTGGCTTACGCATGGCGACCGCCGCGCACCACGCCCAGGCCGCGCACACGTGGCCCGCAGACGGCCATCGTGGTCGGCCCGGAGAACGAAGAAATATGGGCCGATCGGTACGGCCGCGTCAAAATCCAGTTCTACTGGGATCGTCTGGGTCAGCGTAACGAGAACTCCAGTTGCTGGGTGCGCGTGGCCATGTCTTGGGCCGGCGCGACCTTCGGCACCGCGGCCTTGCCGCGCATCGGCCAGGAAGTCATCGTCGATTTCCTGAGCGGCGATCCGGACTACCCCATCATCACAGGGCGTGTGTTCAATGCCGAGAACATGCCCGCGTGGCACCTGCCCGATCAGAAGAACCTCTCGGGCATTCGCAGCCGTGAACTGAGCCCAGAAGGCAGTTCTGGCGGGACGCGTGGCAATCATCTGGCGCTGGACGACCATCCCGGAAAAATCCAGGCCCAGCTCAAGAGCGATCACCTCAGCAGCAGCCTGAGCCTGGGCCACATCGGCCGCATCGACGACACGGCCGGCCGCAAAGACGATCGAGGCCAGGGCGCCGAACTGCGCACCGATGGCCATGCCGCGGTGCGCGCAGCCAGGGGCCTGCTGCTCACCACCGAGACACGGCCCCATGCGCAGGGCCACATCACCGATCTGGGCGAAACGGTCGCGCGCCTGACGGCCGCGCGCGATCTGCATGAACGCCAGAGCCAGACCGCCCAGCAGGCCAAGGCGCACGGGGCGGGCGATCAGGACGCCGTCACCCAAGCGCTGAAAGAACAGAACGACGCCATCAAGGGCAGGGGTGGTGACAGGCAGGAGGGCCGGTTTCCGGAGCTCGACGAACCCCATCTGGTGATCGCCAGTGCGGCGGGCATCCAGAGCACGGCGGCAGGCGCCACGCACATCGCCAGCATCACCCACAACGCATTGAGCAGCGGTGGCCACACCAGCATCAGCGCGGGCAAGAGCTTCCTGGCCAGCGTGAAGGAAGCCGTGCGCCTGTTCGCCTACAAGTCCATCCGCCTGACTGCGGCGACCGCCGGCATCGACATCGTCGCCCTGCAAAACAGCATCAACCTCCTGGCGAAGCTCGACATCAAGCTGGAGGCCGAAAAGATCAGCATCACCGCCAAGGAAGAGATCCTGATCAACGGGGGCAGCAGCTTTACCAGGTGGAACGCCTCGGGGATCGTGCATGGCACCCGCGGGCTTTGGCGCGAGCATGCGGGGGTCCACAGCTTTGCGGGGCCTATGAGTATGGAAAAACTTCTGCGGATGCAAGGCGTCGGTCACGACGACAAATACAGCGTTCGCTTCGCCCCTCTTGGCAGCGACGAAGTCTTCAAGCATGTGGAAATGGCAGGGCTGCCTTACAAAATCCTTGACGAGCGGCAAGCCATCACGGCCGAGGGATTCATTCCGGACGACGGACGACTTCCAAGAATCACCTTCGAGACGCCCGACGAGGCGACGCTGATCGTGGGCGAAGAGACGTGGGACTGGAACCCAGTTCCCACGATTCGCACGCGGCAGAGCGATCCCAATACCGCCGAAATAGAAAGCCAGGAGGCCGTCGAGAGCGATGGCGTGGACGACGGCTTGGACACCATCGAAAACTCAAAGTACGCCCAATCAGGAGTCGGTTCTGGCCTCAACCATTTTCTTTCTGAATCGGCGGTGGAAGCCCATCTGAATGGACTGGCCTGAGTTCTTGGATATGACATGTCAAAGCTGATATCCGCTACCTATCACCCCAACATCGAAGTCGCAGAGTTCATCTGTGAGGATGGCCGCCATTTGCTGCGCTCCGGTGGAACACTGCCATGGCGAATCAACAACCCCGGCGACTTGACGGCTCGAATGGTAGGTGGCGCGCCCGCCCCCAAGAAGGCCAAAGGCTATGTCGGGTTTGCCACGACCAAGTCCGGCAGAACCTTCCTGATCTTTCCCGATGAGGATTCCGGGCGGACAGAGCTGAAGGCAAACCTGAAACGCTTGCACGGCGATCGAACCATCCCCGAAGCCATTCCTGTCTATGCCCCCAAGGGGGAAAACAACACGGAAAAATACGCAAACGACCTGCTCCGCACGAGCGGCATTCCGGCCGACCGGAAGCTCAGCGAATGCACCGACGCCGAGCTCGAAAAGATAGTGGACAGCATCTCGGAAATCGAGGGCTACCACGCCAAGCCTGAAACCCGCAAGGAAACATGGGTGGTCGTGAGCACGATCAACGCCACCAATGGCAGCCAGCCCTTGCCCGACACGGAAATCATCCTGCAAAGAGGAAGCAGGGAGGAAAAGGTCAAATCCGATGCCACAGGCCGCTTCCCGTTGGTGATCCATCCTTCGGACAAGGCCGCTGTGCACGTCAAGGTCACAGACCCGAAGACCAAGGAGCCCGTGAAGGTCGGGACGATTCAAGGCGACACCGGGCAGGACTTCAATCTTCTGGCGAAGTTCAGAAAATGGAAAGGTGTCGCTGGGTCGGAGAAGATCAACAGTTCCACGCTGGACCAGAAGAAGCCGATGAGCTACGTGGTGCAGCCCGGAGACAGCCTGGGAAAGATCGCGACGCTGTATCGCACCAGCGTTGCCGCAATCAAGGATGCCAACGAGCTGAGCAGCGACCGGATCTATCCTGGCGAAGTGCTGCTGATTGGTGGGAGGGGCAAGGAGCCTAGCGCAGCACAGTCGGCTTCAATTTCCACCGCACCAAAAGCTGCATCAGCAAGCACGCCACTAATTCCGAAAGCCCGACCTCGTGCTGCTCCGCCAGCAGCGCCTATTCCGTCAAGCACGCAACCCTCGGATTCGGAACGATCCAAGGAGGGAACGGGAAAGGTCTTGGCACTGATCAATCCGTGGCCTGGGCGAGCGCCGTGGATGCCTATTGCTATTGCCGAAGCCAAGCTTAGATACGGTAAGCAAGAAGACGTATTGGAAAATGAGATTGACTATCACGTGGAAATTGGAGATGGCTCAAAATCTATGTCCGCAGTGGCGTGGTGCGCTGCATTTGCCAACTGGTGTCTATCAAAAGCAAATTTTCCCGTTGAAAATATAAGTTTTCGAGATCATCGGGCCATCATGGGGCGGGCACATGGATTTTATGAAATCAATGAAAAGGAAAAGATTCGAAACCCCCTGTTTGTCGAGCTGGCGAAGCCAATATATGGTGCGATCTCGGTTGCAACATCAAGGAGCGGGCACGGTTACCACGTTGGATTTGCCTACGGAAAAGAGGGCGAAGAAAATCTCATCTTGCTGGGAGGAAATCAAGATGATCGGATCAAATTTTCCCCTTTTAATAAGGATGCAACTCAGGTGGTGAAGGTAATTGGCAAAGACGGGAAAATAAAAGAGAAAAAGATAAAATGTTCTAGCTATTTGAGATATTTTGTGCCTGTATCTTACTATGAGCAGGCAAAAAAAGATCTCGAAAACCCGGGGATCGAGAGGATGGATGTCGATGCATTGAATAAATTCATTGGAGTTCCTCCTCGTACGAAAAAGGAAATCAAAACCAAAACCAAAACCAAATAAAGGATGGGAGAAATGAAATTCAATTGGTGTAATGCGCTCAAGCCTGCGGGTGTTGCGGCTTTGTTTTTGCTTTCGACAACTTCATTCGCAGGATTTAGGGATGATCATTTTATTGCCTGGGTTAATCTGGGAGGCGTTGATGATCAAGAGATCACCAGAAAAATAGATGATTTTGCAAATGGTGATCGCATAGATTCGGTTTGTAATATTAATTGGAAAAACAATGATTCGATATTGTATGTAAAAACCCGCCCCGCCGGTATAACGGATGAGCTGGTTCGAAAAGTATTCCTCAAGAGAGATGAATCTTCTTTTTTAAAATTGAGCAATGCATTGCGTTCATTTAGAGATGTCGACGCTAATGTGCGTCATGGGCTTGATGGGGTTGTTTTTTATTCTGGGGGGCGCGCTCCTCGTATGATGAGTTTTACTACGGGGGAGAGGCGTATCAAGATCCGCCCCATAGAATTGAAATCCTCATCGGAGACAAAAGATGTCGAAGATGCTTTTTGTGCGGTCCTTCCTTCCATAGTTCGTGCCCCATGAAATTTTTGATTGTCAAATTCTCAGCTTTGCGCCATCTTTAATTGATGGAGGGGTTCTGATGAATGGAGAAGTAAAATATTAAGATTGGCATGGGAGGTTGAATGCAGGTATGGAGATATAAATCCTTTCGCAGGGCGATTCATTTTGGGATTTTAGTACTGCAGAGATTGCCGTGGCACGCAATGGTGTTTCTTCTTTTGCTTTTGAAGACCCCATTGATTTTTGCGGGATATGCCGGTGGTCCATACGTATTGTGGGTAAATCTTGATCACTCCTCCGGCAAGGAATGGGTCGATGGAGTCATTGCCAATTTCGCTACAAGTAAGCCAGTTGGCTGTGCTGGAGAGTGGAAGATGGGGGATTCATTGCTGTATATGAAGAAACGCCCTCCGTTGATCAACAACGAATTGGTTGAAGATGTTTTTCTGAGAAAAAACAGGGATCAAAAGAAGCAGTTGAACTTGGCGTTAAAAAGTTATCGAGATATTGATTTCCGCCACCACGATGGCCTTGATGGAGTCATTGTGTATACCTCCGAAGGTGGCGCGAAAATGATGAGTCTGACAACAGGGAAGAATAAGATTGAATCTGTGGCTGTCGCGTCGCATGGCAATTCCCCCGTGAAGGAGGATATAGAGAATGCATTCTGCGCGCTCCTGCCTCCAATAACTCGCGCCCCTTAAGATATTAAAAGATGAGGCTGAAATTGCCTTCGGTTCTTTCAAGGTGGGGTGTGAGATTTGCATATCTTCTGTTTTTTGGTTTGAGTACCTCTGTTATTGCCGGATCGGTTGGCGGTCCAAACGTTGTTTGGGTGAATCTCGATCCATCGGCTGACGCGATGAGGAATTGGTTCGCGACGTCTTTTTGAGGAAAAAATCCTCAGAAAGAAAACGCTTGAGTTTCGCGCTCAAAGAATACAAGGATGCCAAGGCATATGATGGTTTCGATGGCGTTATTGTTTATTCCAGATCAGCCAATTCCAAGATGATGCGTTTGACGACTGGGAGGGGAAAATGGAAGAATTCGCTCTATCAATAAATGGCGCAACGCCTAAGAAGCAGGACATTGAAGATGCGTTTTTCGTTCTTTTACCGCCCATAACTCGCCTGCCGTAGGATCCGCTCAACTTCAAATTGGAGTGGCATTCCAAGAAAGCAAAACGCTGCTGCGGTTTCGTACGTTCTTTCTGACGG
>Ga0207709_10002724_pt1 | contig 10907 bp, 9 predicted proteins | sample KBSM34metaG_FD_184397 | JGI IMG/M metagenome (GOLD analysis project Ga0207709, IMG submission 184397) | Miscanthus rhizosphere microbial communities from Kellogg Biological Station, Michigan, USA - KBS M3-4 metaG (SPAdes) (version 2) | ecosystem: Host-associated > Plants > Roots > Rhizosphere >...
GACGTCAGTTGTCAGGTGCACATCAAATACACCGGCCGAAAATATCGCCGAGTGGTCGCGTTGCTCGATGAGCATTACGACGAGCTTTGGGTAGGTGGCAAGGCGAGCTACAAGCTGGGCGGGATCATCGAAGAGAGTGGCGAGCTGATTATTTACGCTCCACATCTTCGTGCGATCTCGGAAACGCACGGCCGGCTCATTGAAAAATACGGCTATGCGCCGCTCGATCGCGTGCGCGAAATGGTGGCTCTGTCATCCGAACTGCAAAACAATTTGGCAGTGGCAGCGCATCTCGCGCACGTTTCCTATGCCGGACAACGCGATGAGTCAGGTCGCGTCATTCCCCGCTATCGGATCACTCTGGCCTCAGCCCTCGATGAGGAGACGTGCCGTCGCGTGCATCTGGGGTTCATAGATTACCGCGAGTTTCGACGCGAGGATTATGAGGATGACGTGGATACTTTAGTCGTGGAGAGAGCGGGGCGAGACCTTTACCTGGTTTGATGCCCAGGTTTTTTAGAGGAACGATTCACCTTCCCATCCAACCGCCGTCAACCACCAGCACGTGACCATTTACATAGTCGCTGGCTGATGACGCGAGAAACACCGCCGCTCCCGCGAGGTCGAAAGGCTCTCCCCAGCGCCCCGCTGGTATGCGTTCAAGTATTTGCCGATTCCGCGTCTCGTCCGCTTGCAGTGCTTTCGTGTTATCGGTACGCATGTAACCTGGGGCGATCGCGTTTACATTAATTCCCTGCCCGGCCCATTCATTCGCCAGCGCTTTCGTCAGTTGCGCAACGCCGCCTTTCGAGGCTGCGTAAGCCGGCACCGTAATGCCACCCTGAAAAGAAAGCAGCGAAGCGATGTTGATGATTTTGCCGGTTCCTTGCGCGATCATTTGCCGTCCCGCAAGCTGCGACAGACGGAACACGGCTGACAGATTCACCTCGATCACCGCGGCCCAATCGTGTTCCGAATAATCGGCCGCGGGTGCGCGCCGAATCGTGCCGGCGTTATTGACGAGAATGTCGAGGCGCCCAAAGTGTTTCAGCGTCGCATCCAGCAGCGACTTCGGTGTTTCTTTGTTTGCGAGATCACCAGTCAACGGAAAAGCTCGACGGCCGAGGCGTTCGATTGCTTCGCACGTCGTTTCCGGCGAACGTGCATTGCCGTGGCAGGCAACGTCGGCGCCGGCTTCGGCTAAAGCGGCTGCGATCGCCTGGCCCAAGCCGGCGGACGCGCCGCTGACAAACGCAACTCGCCCGTTGAGTTTGAATTGATCGAGAATCATGAGTGCCTTGGAGCGGTTTTATTCACGGAGTCGAAGTCAGCGCTGCTTTTTCCAGCGGCACCGGCTCGAGCTTGGGCGCCAGCAACTGAATGATTGCGAGCGCCACCAGATATGCACTGCCCGCGATGATGAAGATCGGAACATAGCTGCCGGTAGATTGGAGAATCCAACCGACGGTTTTGGAGATTAGCATGCCGCCGATCGCGCCCGCCATGCCGCCGATGCCGACGACCGATCCGACCGCTTGCCGCGGAAACATGTCCGACGTCGTGGTGAAAATATTCGCCGACCAGCCCTGGTGGGCGCCGGCAGCGATGCCGACCAGCACTACCGCAACCCAGACGTTCGAGGCTTTCGCCGCAAACACCACCGGCACGACCGCCAACGCGCAAATCAACATTGTAGTCTTGCGCGCACGATTCACGCTGACACCGCGTTTGATCATCGATGACGACAGCCAGCCACCGGCCACACTGCCCGCGTCGGCGATTAAGTAAACAATCACGAGCGGCAGTCCCACGCTTTTCAGATCAATGCCGTAACTCTTCTTCAGGAAATCCGGCAGCCAAAAAAGATAGATCCACCAGATCGGATCGGTCATGAATTTGCCGATCGCAAACGCCCACGTCTGCCGATAGGGCAAGAGTCGCCGCCACGGAATCTTTGTTACCGGCTCGGGTGGGTCGCTCCGAATGTAGTCCATTTCAGCGCGCGACAGCCGCCGGTGTTCTTCAGGTCGCCGATACAACGCCAGCCACAAACACAGCCAAACGAACCCGGTGAGGCCGGTAACCACGAACGTCCAGCGCCAACCGTACGTTAGCGTCAGCCACGGAACAGTGACGGCCGCGACCAGGACTCCGACGTTTGTTCCGGCGTTGAAGATTCCGGTCGCCAGCGCGCGCTCTTTCTTTGGAAACCATTCTGCTACTGTCTTGATGCATGCCGGGAAGTTGCCGGCTTCCCCTAAACCCAGCGCGAAGCGCGCGACGGCAAAACCGCCCACCGTGCTGACCAACGCGTGGCCCATCGCGGCCAGGCTCCAAATCAGAACTGAAAGTGAGAATCCTTTGCGCGTGCCGAGCCAATCCATCACTCGTCCGGCAATCAACAATCCGACGGCGTACGCGGTCTGAAATGCAAAGACCACCCAGGCATATCCGTTTTCGTCCCACACATGCGCCTGCTGCAAAGTGTCTTTGAGCGTCGCGATAACCTGTCGGTCGAGGTAATTGATCGTCGCGGCGAAGAAGAGCAAGGCGCAGATCGTCCAACGAACATTTCCGACGTACCCCTTGATTCCGAGGGCGGCATCGGCGGCGCCCAGGACGCTTGCCCCAGCCGACTGGGGCGGCGACACATCCGACTGTGACTTTGGTAACGCAGTGGCTTCTACAGCTTCGCTGATTCGATCCATTTGGACTCCCCTCGAGTGCGACCTTTACAGCCAGGCTAATTAGGATTTCTTCTTCAGCGGTTCAGCATAGATCTTGATGAGAATCATGGTGAAGTCTTTGTTCGGGGTGCTTCGTTGGTGCGGTGTGCCACGCGGCACAATGACCAGATCGCCTTTTCTGATTTCGATGGTCTTGCCATCGATAATGCGCGGACTGCGCCATTCACCGGCGTCTGTTTCTTTCGGATCATCCAACTTTCCTCCGAGAATGAGCGTAGCCGATCCATCGAGTACGTAATAGACGTCGTCGGAAGCATCATGCAATTCAGCAGCGGCGCCCACTTTGTTCTTCTCGTGCTGCACTGCCACGCGCAATTGCATGCCCCCGCTGTCAATCAGCTCTGATGTCTTGTTCTCAGGCTGAAGCGTCTTCTGCAAATCGTCCAGAGACTGCGCGGACATCACGACGAATGGTCGTGTTGCTTCCGTCGGTTTGCGTTGCGCGAAAGCTGGAGACACTAAGGCCGCACCGATGACAATAGCAAGCAAGCTGTACCGAATGGTCATATAACCTCCTGGCGAATCAAACGCTTCTGTTCTGTGTCTCAGTGAATTCCTCCGTGTCTCTGTGGTGAGTGAGTTCTCGTAAACATGCACCACGGAGACACAGAGGAATCACAGAGGCACAGAGATTTCATTTGCGGCTGGCTTCCAACCCGCTGCCACTTTGGTCAAATCCGGGTTGCACGGTTACCACTCCAAACTGACGATCCTCGACTTCCCGATGCGCGGCCATCATCCAAACAAAATTAATGGGATGACCGGGTACGGACACATTTGGGTGAAAACCGCTCGGCATGATCACCGCGTCACCATCGCGGACCACGCCGATGAACTCGGGTTCGTGTGGGTTCGTGTAAACGAATTGCACGCCAAACGCGGGAGCCGGCATGTCGTAATAAACGTAAAGCTCTTCGAGAATCGCCGCGTGTTCGTGCGGCGGCCAACTGGTCCAGTGCCCCGGCTCGGATGTCGTGAAGCCCGCCAGAATACGTCCCGCTTCGACATTTTTTCCCAACGTGATGTTTACCGTCCGCGAATTGGACGCGCCACCGGTTTTGAATTTAAGTGAGCCATCCTTTTCCACATCGGCATACCGCACAACTTGCAGCGGATATTTGTTTTCGACTTGCGCGGAACATTCGACAAGATCGACGTTACCGTCAGTCTTAATTTCGACCTGAGTGTCGCGCGGCAAATAGATCGAATCATACTGGCCGATCGAATTCGTCTCGCCTTCAGCCGTAATCGTGCACTGGCCGGAAAGACAAATTAGGCCGGATTCCGAATCGCCCGTCGCAAAGCTGAGGTCCGGCACTTCCCGGTCGAGAATTATCCGGCCGTAAACCAGATGCTTCATTGAGCTGTTTTCCGGTGTGATGGAAATGTGGCGGCCTTTGCGCGCGTTCGTGTTACGAAAGATCATTTGCTCCGCCTGTGTTTTCATTTGTGCGCTCATATATGTATGTCTCCTGGTTTTGCGCCCTCCCTCACGGTCGGGCTACTGCCCCGTTACCCACTGTCGTTGTTGCCCGATGTTTTTCCAGCCATAAAAGGTCTTCGAGTAAATAGTAATTGCCGTAAACGAGCGGCGTATCACCGGGCCGGGTGGTCGATCCATGACGCAAAACTCCCGGGGGCGTTTTGTCGTCAGCGGCCACCGGCGTCAGATATCGATCGATAAGCGACTGCACAATGGCTTCACCTTGACGGCGATAGTTCGCGGCGCGCGTTGAGTCTTCAGTGGACGCAGAGAGCCGCAGCAATCCTCCTGCGATAATTGCCGCGGCAGACGTATCGCGATTTCGAAAGTGGACGCCTTCATCGGTGAAGTCATACCACGGCACTCCGTCTTCCGGCAGACGATCCAAAATGTAGGTTGCGATCTTCTCCGCCGTCGCCAACAAGCGCGGGTCCCTGGTTTCCCCGTACGCGACAGTAAATCCGTACAAGGCCCACGCCGCGCCGCGTGACCAGGTTGTGTCGGCCGCGAAACCCTGATGCGTGTGCGTGAAGACTCTTTCGCCGGCCTTCGCCTCATTTGCGAACTTGAGCGTGTTGGTAGCGCTTTGTGAAGAGGTGAATTCCTGCCGATTGTCGCCCGGGTTGTAGTGGACCGATTGCGCGACTGACCCATCGCGTCGCACGAGCCAATCAGCGGATTTCAGCGCATGTTTTAGTCCGAGTTCGCGCCACTGCGCGTCGTTTGTCTCGCGCGCCGCCCACCACCAGATTTGCAGATTCATCATCGTATCGATGATCGTGTCGTCACCATTCACCGACCATGCAGCCACCAACTCTGTTGTCGGGTTATAGAGTTGCTTCAACCGCGCGGCTGCGCGCAACGCCCCGTCGCGATATTTCGGATCCTTTGTGCTGCCGTAGCCCAGCGCCGACGAGTAGAAGTTCAGGAAACCTGTGTCGTGGTTTTCGCTCGCCTCTTTGTTGAGCAGGCGCGCATTCCAAAGCTCGGCCCAACGCCGAAAGCGTTCGTCTTTTGTTTGGTCGTACAGCCGCCATAACTCGCCGACCCAAAAACTTCCAGTCCAGTAAAACCCCTTCTGCGTCTTCCATTCGCCGGTCTGGTTGTCACCCTCAGTGAAGAAACCCTGGCCCACGTCGCGCGCCGCCTCAACGGGGGCCGTCTTCGCAATCGCCGGCTCCAGATTCTGCGCGGTGCGTTCGGCGGACTGCTTCAACAACTCGATCGCCTGTGCATATGTCTTCTTTTTCGCGGGCTTTAGAGTGTCGGGGGGCGCTGACTGAGCGGACGCGCTCGTGGAAACGATTTCAACTCGCGCCGGGTGCGCGACTCGGCTGCTGACTTGCCGAACGAAATTGACGAAGCCGTCAAACGTCTTCGCGGAAGGTTGCGGCAACGCAAGCGTGCCGTATCTAAACCGTGAGTCGGCGCGCTCCGCGCTCACGTTCAGTTCGTCAGTATCCTCCTGATCCCAAAGGCCGGTGACGTACCACTCTGCCTTTCCATTCTGAAACTGCGGCTGGACTAGAAGGTTGAGCGGATCATCAGCGATCGACTTACTCTCCTGACCCAGCGCAATTATCGCCAAACCCAGATTCTGGTTCGGGAGCATATGAATCGCCGTCGCCGGCGGACCTTCTTCCTCAACCTGATGGCCCCACCACGCGCGCGTGAAAACGGGCGCGTCGGCTGTGGGATTGAAACTCTTTTCTTCCAACTCCGGTTGGCGAACAATTCCGGTCACTAGGGTCAGGCCGTCCGCTCCTTCGGCGATTACCCGGTGATCAAAGCCGCGTTCGCCGCTCCATTGCGTCATGCGGCTGGTCAAATTTACTTCGCGTCCGGCAACTTTCCAGCCTTTGTAAGTCAACTCAACCATCGTGCGCACGGGACCGGCGCTGATGATGCGCCATTTGCGTTCGGCAACATCGGAAACTCTCACCGCCTTCCCATCAACCAGCGCGGCGACCGCCCCGATTCCAATCGCGTCACCGATCCGATAGATGTCGCGACCGAAAGGCGATTCCCAGTGATAGACGTACTCAGGCGCGCCGAACATCTCGAGATACAAACCCGGACGACGCTTACCCCAAACGTCGATCGCGTTACGCTTGTCGAAATAGATGCGCCAAGCAGTCGCTTCCGACTCCCACCCGAGACCATCGAACTTCATGGTGAATTTCGCGGCAGTCCGTTTGGGATAGGCGCTGCGCAGACGCTGAATAGTCGCAGTCTCTCCGTAGGCAATCGTGACGATGCGCGTCTGTTTCGGTTTCAGGTCGATTTGAAACGCGAGCTCGTCGTACTTGTTGTCACCGTCGAGATCGTCCGCTTGCGAAGGCAGCTCCATAGTTTGCAACGTGCGCGCGTCCTCTTCGAGCGTGGCAGCGTCGCTGGTCGTGACAATCGCGTCGCCCGCTCTGAAATCAGGCGCGACGCGTTTCAGATCCGCAACGCTGACGACGATGTCTTCCGCCAGCCGAAGCTCATCCGTCCTGTTTGTGACGGCAATTTTCAACACCTTGATGCGCGGAGCACCGAGCGCCGAAACGGCGGCTGCAAACAAGATTAAGACGATTAGGCTTATTGTTCTGATGAGTTTGGGCATCCTCAGGCAACGACGGCGCGGGTCGCGCCGCACGACTCGCGCACGACCAGTTCAGGCTCGACAATGATGTGTTGTTCTTTCGGCCGCTTCTTGTGTTCTATTTGATCTATCAACAAACGTCCGGCCGCCTGTCCCATCTCTGACGTGGACCAGGCAACAGTCGTCAAGGGCACTCTGAGCATGTCGCCGTAGTGAATATTGCCGCCGCCGACAATGGCGATGTCCTCGGGAATTCGCAGGCCGGCTTCGCTGATCGCACTCATCGCGCCAATCGCCGCGGGATCGTTAGCCGCAAAGATGCCCGGTGGCACATCGCCTTCTTTCAACCAGGCAGCCATTGAGTCGTAGCCATCCTTCTCTGTGAATCCGCAGGCTCGCACCAGAGATGAGTCAAAGGGCAGCCGATATTTCTCGAGCGCTCGCTGATAGCCTTCAAAGCGCTGCACGGCCGTGGACGCGCCCGTGCCTTTCAAGTGTCCAACTTTGCGGTGACCGAGATTGATCAGATGCTCAGTCGCGAGCAAACCGACTTTCACATCGTCAGTCGTCACGGTGCTGGCACGCACGCCCTCAAATTGTCGATCGATCAAAACGACGCGGCCGTTTTCGCGGATGGTGCGCCGCAAGAACTTTGTATCAGCCGGCGAGGCTGACGAAGCGAGAATCAATCCGTCAGTGCGCGGCAACAACGCTTCAATTTCCGCTTGTTCATTCGCTGCATTTTCGTCTGTGCTGCAAATCAAGTCCTGGTAACCGAGCGGTTTTGCCACCGTCTCGATTCCACGACAGATTTCCGCAAAATACGAGTGCATCAAGTCGGGAACGATCACGCCAAGCAGGTAAGAACGATTGGTGGTGAGCGCGCGGGCAAACTGGTTCGGCCGGTAGTTCATGCGGTGCGCCGCTTCCAGGATTCGCGCGCGTGTTTCCGGACTAATCTCCGGATGATTGTTGATGGCGCGGGACACCGTCATTTTCGAGACGCCCAGCGCACGCGCAATGTCTGCTAAGGTTGTCGCCATGAATTCGTTCCCTCTTCCTCTGGGAGAGGGAGTTACTTTCCGCTCTTCAACGCTCTGGCAATCGCGGCCTCTGCCAGCGGCGTCATGATCGCGTAGCCGTTTGCGTTCGGATGCAGGCCGTCTTCGCTCAACTCCTCTCTGAGAAATCCTTTGGCATCTATCATAGCCGAATAGTAATCAACGTAAGTCAATTTATTCTGCGTGACATAGTTGCGCATCCACTCGTTGAGCGCTTTGATCTTTTCCGGCGGGCGTTGGCTCGTCCGAATGATCGGTTTCCCGTCGCGCGATTCGTAATCGCTGATCGGCAGCACAGACGCCAGCACCACGCGAATGTGATTGGCTCGGGCGAGTTCGGCCATCGACACCAAGTTGTCCTCGATCGCTTCCAACGTCATCGGGCCCGTGTTACCCGCAAGGTCGTTTGTGCCGGCGAGAATGACGACCACCTTTGGCCGGAGTGCGATCACGTCAGCGCGGAAGCGCGCGAGCATCTGCGGCGTGGTTTGCCCACTTATGCCGCGATCGATGTAGGGCTTACCGGGAAAGAATCCGCCATATTTCTGATCGTCCCAGGAATCAGTAATCGAGTCGCCCATGAATACCACCCGCGCCTCGTTTTTGGCGGGCGGCACGACCTTCACGTTCGCATCGTGATAACGGGCCAGCGCCGGCCAGTCATTCAATTTCGTTTGCGCGCGCGTCAATTGTGTTTTCGTTTCCGCGCAATCGTTCGCCGCTGTTTGTGCCTGCGCATTGCCGGCAAACAGCAGCAGAGCGAGGACTGGCATCAGCAATTCGAATCTCATCCTCAAAACTCCATGCTCAATTGCGCTCAGCGCCAATCGCTGTCTGTAGAACTGACTCGGGGGTCCACTCGCTAATTGGCCGCGCCGGCGATAGGTAGCCCCGACTCATCACGGCCAGCCGATCGCACATACCGAAAAGTTCCGGCAGGTAAGAACTCACCATCATTACGGCTTTTCCCTGCGCGGCGCGCTCAGCGATGGTTTGATAGACCACTGCCTTGCTGCCGATGTCGATGCCGCGCGTCGGCTCGTCCAGCAGCAAGACGTCTGCGTCCTGATGCAGGAGCCGGCCGAGCGCGACCTTCTGCTGGTTGCCCCCTGAAAGCGACGCGACCTTTTGATTCACATCACGCGCCTTGACGGACAGCGAACGGGTTACTTTTTCAGCCTGCTTTCGCTGCTGACCAAGATTTAACCACCCCCAGCGAGAACATGACTCGACCCTGGTCATCGTCACGTTGTCGGCAATTGAAAGCGTGACGCTGAGGCCTTCTCCCTTTCGATCTTCGCTGAGGTAACCGAGTTTTTGTTGTACTCGATCGGATGTTGCGGGTCGGCGGAGTTCTTTGCCGTGAATGCGAATCGAACCACGCGCCGCGTCATCAAGCGCAAAGAGCGTCCTGACCAATTGCGTCCGGCCAGAGCCCATCAAACCTGCGATGCCGAGTATCTCGCCGGGCCGAAGGTCAAAACTCGCGTCTTTCAGAAGTGGCGGCGCGCTCACGTTGTGGACTTCGAGCACCGGCAATGTGTTCGTTTTAAGAGGCGGCGTCCGCTGCGGGAAAAGGTTTTCAAAGGAACGGCCAACCATGTGCGCAATTAGTTCGTCGTTGGTTACGGAGGCGAGCTGTTCCGCCGCTACGCTCCTGCCATCGCGCAGCACCGTGAAGCTGTCGGCAATCTCACGCACCTCTTCGAGAAAGTGACTGATGTAAACAACGGTAATCCCCTGCCCGCGGAATTTACGAATCAACCCAAACAGGTGCTGCGCGTCATCACGCTGAAGGCTGCTCGTCGGCTCGTCCATCAGAATGATGCGCGCGCGCGCGGCGATCGCGCGACAGACTTCCACAATCTGACGCGCAGCAATCGACAGATTGGCCACGCGAGTCTCAGGTTTGATTTCCGGATGGTGAAATGTATTCAGCACTTCCCGCGTACGCGCGCGCAGTGCCGCATCGTCGAGAATCCCCCAACGCGACGGCTCGATACCCATCATGATGTTTTCGGCCACGGACAAATGCGGAAACAGAGAGAGCTCCTGATGGATTAGCGCGATTCCCTTCACACGCGCATCGAGGGGACTCGACGGACAATAAGCGGCTCCGTCAACTGTCATCGAGCCGGCGTCGGGTGGGACCAGGCCGGCGAGCACATTCATCAGAGTACTCTTGCCCGCGCCGTTCTCTCCGATGACCGCGTGCACTTCGCCCTCCGGCAAACTGAGACTTACCCCATCCAACGCGATGGTCGGACCAAAGCGTTTGCTGATGTTTGAGAGTGAAAGGACAGTCATTTTCCCTTGTCAGTTGTCAGTAGTCGGTTTCCGTAGCCCAGGCGTTCACGCCTGGGACCAGCAATCAAAGATTTGACTCACGAGTCTCCTTCAGGCGGCTTTTGCGAAAGACTTTGGATTCTCACCGCCCATAAATGGGCTTTCGTCCTCCAGACTCCTTCGCCCCAGGCGTAAACGCCTGGGCTACCGAAAAATCCTGTCGGTTTTTCCACGCTTCTCCACCCGGAAACTCGTAGTAATCAAGCGACGCAGCTTTCATTTCGATACTGTACCCCGCGTCCGTTGGCGGCATGTATCGGCCATTTTCTATCTTCACCGGATAGACGAAATGTTCGTGCAGATGATCGACGTATTCGATGATGCGATCTTCGAGGGACGCGCTTACGGCAATGTAATCGAAGAGAGAAAGGTGCTGAACGTATTCGCACAAACCGACGCCGCCGGCGTGTGGACACACCGGAACTCCAAACTTTGCCGCCATCAACATTACGGCCAGCACTTCGTTCACGCCCGCGAGACGGCAACTATCGATCTGACAGAAGCTGATCGCTTTGGCTTGGAAGAGTTGTTTGAAGATCACACGGTTTTGGCACGCCTCGCCCGTGGCTACGCCGATCGGCGCCAACGCTTCGGCGATCTTTGCGTGGCCTAAACATCATCGGGTGAAGTCGGTTCTTCAATCCACCACGGATCAAACTTCGCCAGTGGCTGCATCCACTCAA
>Ga0207709_10002736_pt1 | contig 10875 bp, 9 predicted proteins | sample KBSM34metaG_FD_184397 | JGI IMG/M metagenome (GOLD analysis project Ga0207709, IMG submission 184397) | Miscanthus rhizosphere microbial communities from Kellogg Biological Station, Michigan, USA - KBS M3-4 metaG (SPAdes) (version 2) | ecosystem: Host-associated > Plants > Roots > Rhizosphere >...
CGCAGCGCATCATTCCGGTGGAGCAGCGCAAGCAGACCATCGACAAGGCCGAGATCGAGGCCATCGTGGCCAAGATCGCGCGCATTCCGCCTGCCAACGTGTCCAACGACGACCGCAGCAAGCTGCAGACGCTGGAGCGCGACCTAAAGAGCGTGGTCTTCGGCCAGGACAAGGCGCTGGAAGCGCTGGCCTCCTCGGTCAAGATGGCGCGCTCGGGCCTGGGCAAGCCGGACAAGCCGATCGGCTCCTTCCTGTTCTCGGGCCCCACGGGCGTGGGCAAGACGGAAGCGGCCAAGCAGCTGGCCTACATCCTGGGCGTGGACCTGATCCGCTTCGACATGTCGGAGTACATGGAGCGTCACGCCGTCAGCCGCCTGATCGGCGCGCCTCCGGGCTATGTGGGCTTTGACCAGGGCGGTCTGCTGACCGAGGCCGTGACCAAGAAGCCGCATTCGGTGCTGCTGCTCGACGAAATCGAGAAGGCGCATCCGGACATCTTCAACGTGCTGCTGCAGGTCATGGACCACGGTACGCTGACGGACAACAACGGGCGCAAGGCCGACTTCCGCAACGTGATCCTCATCATGACCACGAACGCGGGTGCCGAGACCATCAACAAGGCCTCGATCGGCTTCACCAACCCGCGCCAGGCCGGCGACGAAATGGGCGACATCAAGCGCCTGTTCACGCCGGAGTTCCGCAACCGTCTGGACGCCATCGTCAGCTTCAAGCCGCTGGACGAGCAGGTCATCCTGCGCGTGGTCGACAAGTTCCTGCTGCAACTGGAGCAGCAACTGGCCGAAAAGCGCGTGGAGGTCACCTTCACCGATGCGCTGCGCAAGCACCTGGCCAAGAAGGGCTTCGATCCGCTCATGGGCGCTCGCCCCATGCAGCGCCTGATCCAGGACACCATCCGGCGCTCGCTGGCCGACGAGCTGCTGTTCGGGCAGTTGGTCGATGGTGGCCGCCTGGAAGTGGACTGGGTGGCCGATGCCGACGATGCCGACAAGGGCGAAGTCAAGCTCGACATCACGCCCCAGCCCAAGCAGGACCCGGCTTCCGAGCCGGCCGAGCCCAAAGAGGCCACCGCCGACTGATGTGCATCGCCTGATGCCCATCGCGCAAGCCGACAGCCCCCCGGGCTGCCGGCTTTTTCTTTGATCCGCCCGAAGGAGTCTTTGTGGAGTGGCTTCGTCAGTACCTGACCCATGAGAATGCGCTGCTGCTGCTGTCGGTGACCTGGTCGGTCTATGTGGTGATCGTCGCGGTGTGGATCCTTCTGCAGCGCAGTGCGCCCGTGGCCACGCTGAGCTGGCTGCTTTCCATGGCGGCGATTCCCGTGGGCGGGCTGGCCATTTACTATTTCTTCGGCCCGCAGCGGCTCAAGCGCCAGCGCATCAAGCGGCTGCGTGCGCGCAAGACATCGCGTGTGCGAACAGGCGTGCAGCGCCTGCGCGAGCGCATGCCGGGCAGCTCGGAACGCCTGCACCAGGTCGCGCGGCTGGTGGCGGCCACCAGCGACTTTCCGGTCAGCACGGCCGCCGACCTGCGGCTGCTGGTGGGCGGCGCTGCCACCTTCGACGCCATCATCGAGGCGGTGAATGCGGCGCGCCACCACATCCACCTGGAGTACTACATCTTCGAGCCGGACCAGACCGGCACGGCCCTGCGCGACCTGCTGATACAGCGGGCCCGCGCAGGCATACAGGTGCGCCTGCTGGTGGATGCCCTGGGTTCCAAGAAGCTGGGACGGCGCTTTCTGCAGCCGCTGGAGGATGCGGGTGCCGAGGTCGCACTGTTCCATGGCACCAAGATCGGCCGGCGGCTGCGCCCGGTCATCAACTTCCGTACCCACCGCAAGATCCTGGTGTGCGACGGCAAGGTGGGCTTCACGGGCGGCGTCAACGTGACCGACGAAGAGAACGCGCGTGTCATGCCCGATGCCTACCACGACGTGCACCTGCGCCTGGAGGGCGCCATCGTCAACTGGCTGCAGACGGTGTTCCTCGAAGACTGGGCCTATGCGCTGGAAAAGGACCCCAAGAACGAGCCCGCCGACATCGACCTGCTGCTGCCGGATGCGCCCGAGGGCCCGCTGCCCGTACAGATCATTACCTCGGGCCCCGACAACGGCCTGCAGGCCATCTACCGCGCCCATCTGGCGGCCATCAACGCGGCCGAGGAACGTGTCTGGCTGACCACGCCGTATTTCGTGCCGACGGAGGCCGCGCTGGCAGCGCTCACCAATGCCTCGCTGCGCGGTGTCGATGTGCAGCTGCTGGTGCCGCGTCGCTCCGATTCGGCCCTGGTCACGGCGGCCGCGCGCTCCTACTACGACGAGCTGATCCGCTGCGGCGTGCGCGTCTACGAGTACAAGGCACGCATGCTGCACTCCAAGACCCTGGTGGTGGACGACAACATCGCCATCATCGGCACGGCCAACTTCGACTACCGCAGCTTCTTCCTGAACTACGAGGTCTGCGCCATCGCCTACGGGCCTGCGCTCAACGGCGATCTGGCCAAGCAGTTCGAGGCCGATCTGGAGCAGGCCCAGCGCGTGCATTTCAAGCGCGACCTGGGCTTTGCGCTGCGCCTGTTCGACTCGGGCGCGCGGCTGTGTTCGCCTCTGCTGTGAGGGCCGGTGGCTCGTTTTTCGCAGGCATACTCGCCCGATGGCCCATACCTTCTTCTGGCACGACTACGAGACCTTCGGCGCCCAGCCGCGCTATGACCGGCCCGCGCAATTCGCGGGCATCCGCACCGATGCGGAACTCAATGAAATCGGCGAACCCGTCATGTGGTACTGCCAGCCGGCAGGCGACTACCTGCCCGATCCGCAGTCCTGCCTGATCACCGGCATCACCCCCCAGCAATGCCTGGAGCAGGGCATGCCCGAGGCCCAGTTCGCCGCCCGCATCGAGGCAGAACTGGCCCAGGCAGGCACCGTGGGCGTGGGCTACAACACCATCCGTTTTGACGACGAGATCACGCGCTTCATGTTCTGGCGCAACCTCATCGACCCCTATGCGCGCGAATGGCAAAACGGCTGCGGGCGCTGGGACCTGCTCGACGTGGTGCGCATGGTCTATGCGCTGCGCCCCGAAGGCATCGCCTGGCCGAAAAAGGAGGATGGATCTCCGAGCTTCAAGCTCGAGGACCTGGCCCGCGCCAACGGCCTCCTGCACGAAAAGGCGCACGATGCCCTGTCCGACGTGCGCGCCACCATCGGGCTGGCGCGGCTGATCCGCAAGGTCCAGCCCAGATTGTTCGACTTCGCCTTCTCGCTGCACAAGAAGGACCGCGTGCTGCAGGAAATGGGCCTGCCGGCCGAGCCGGCGCATGCCAGGCCCTTCCTGCACGTCAGCGGCATGATCCGGCCCGAGCGCGGCTGCATCGCCGTCATGTGGCCGCTGGCCACGCACCCCACCAACAAGAACGAGATCATCTGCTGGGATCTGGCGCAGGACCCGTCCGAGCTGGCCTCCATCGACGTGGACACGCTGCGCCTGCGCCTGTTCTCGCGCGCGGCCGACCTGCCCGAAGGCATGCAGCGCCTGCCCATCAAGAGCATCCACGTCAACAAGTCGCCCATGGTGGTCGGCAGCCTCAAGACGCTGAGCCCGGCCATGGCCGCGCAATGGGGCATCGATGTGGAGCAGTGCATGGGCCATGCGGCCATTGCACGTGACCTGCCCGACATGAGCGCGCTGTGGCGTGCCGTTCACCAACGCCCTGCGCAGGAAGGGCTGGATGCCGACCAGGACCTGTACGGCGGCTTTGTGGGCAATGAAGACCGGCGCCGTCTCAACCACCTGCGCAGCCTGTCTGCGCAGGAGCTGGCGCTGGACCGTACGGGCTTTGACGATGCCCGCCTGACCGAACTGCTGTTCCGCTACCGCGCCCGCAACTTCCCCGCCAGCCTGAACCCGGCTGAACGCCAGCGCTGGCTGCAGCACTGCGCGGCCTGCCTGATCGAAGGAAAGGGCGGCGCACGCACGGCCGAGCAGATGTTTGCCATGGTGGACCAGCTATCGGAAACTGCCGACGAGCGCGGCGAGGAAATCCTGGGGGCGCTGTATGACTATGCCGAGGCGATCATGCCGGAACTTTAGTCCCCTCTGAGCCGCTGCGCGGCTTCTCCCGAGAGGTGCGACACCCTCGCGGCGGGGCGAGGCTAGCCGGGGCGGCCGGCGTAGGCCCTTGCTCGGTCTTCCTCGCCTTGGGCCGCGTCGGCTTTGGGCGCAGCGCCCATTTGTGCCTTCAGCCAAAGAACTTGTAGCAGACCACGATGGCCGCTACCACGCCGGCCAGTTCGGCGATGAGGGCGCAGGGCACGGCGTGACGGGCGCGCTGTATGCCCACGGCGCCGAAGTAGACGGCCAGGACGTAGAAGGTGGTTTCGGTGCTGCCCTGGATGGTGGCGGCCACCAGGGCGGCGAAGCTGTCCACGCCCTGCGTCTGCATGGTCTCGATCAGCATGGCGCGCGCCGCGCTGCCCGAGAAGGGTTTGACCAGGGCCGTGGGCAGGGCGTCCACGAAGCGGGCGTCCATGCCCAGGGCATCGACCACCCAGCGTATGCCCGACAGCGCATACTCCAGCGCACCCGATGCGCGGAACACGCCCACGGCGCAGAGCATGGCCACCAGGTAGGGCAGCAGGCCCTTGGCCACGTCAAAGCCTTCCTTGGCGCCTTCGATGAAGCTGTCGTAGACCGCGACCTTGCGCCAGGCGCCCAGGGTGACGAACAGCACGATCAGGCCAAACAGCGTCAGGTTGCCCAGCAGCGATGACAGCTGCGCCAGCGCGGCCGCCGACAGCGTGGCCAGAAAGGCCATGAAGCCCGCCAGCGCCAGGCCCAGCGGCAGCAGGTAGCCCAGCACCACGGGGCTCCACAGCGGCAGCCGCTGCACGGCGGCCACGGCCAGCAGGCCGACCAGGGTCGAGGCCGAGGTGGCCAGCAAGATCGGCAGAAAGACCAGGGTGGGATCGGGCGCACCCTGCTGCATGCGGTACATGAAGATGGTCACGGGCAGCAAGGTCAGCGACGACGCATTGAGCACCAGGAACAGGATCTGCGCATTGGTGGCGGTGTCGGGCCGGGGATTGAGCTCCTGCAGCGAGCGCATGGCCTTCAGGCCCATGGGCGTGGCCGCGTTGTCCAGTCCCAGCCCGTTGGCCGCGAAGTTCAGCGTGATCAGGCCCAGGGCCGGATGGCCGCGCGGCACCTCGGGCATGAGCCTGGCGAACAACGGGCCCAGCACGCGCGCCAGCCACTCCACCACGCCGGCCTTCTCTGCGATGCGCAGAAAGCCCAGCCACAGCGTCAGCGTGCCGAACAGCAGCATCATGACCTCGACCGACAGCCTGGCCATGGCAAACAGCGCCTGCACCATGGCCGAGAAAATCCCGGCCTGGCCGCCGACCAGCCATTGCGCCAGCGCAGCCACGGCCGCCACCAGAAAAAAGCCCAGCCACAAGGCATTCAGCATGGATTCCCGTCCCTCACGAGGCAATTGCAAGCCGCCATTGTGGGGCCAGCCGCAGGGCTTACGGGCCAGGGCGGCAGGGCATTGACAGGGCTCCGTTATCCTCGCGGCCCCGTGGTCCGAGGACCGCACCATTGCTGCAAAGGATTCCATGCCCCAGGTGATAGGACAGGTGAGCGTCGCCGTGCGCGACTATGACGAGGCGCTGCGCTTTTATGTGGGCGCGCTGGGCTTCGTGCTGATAGAGGACACCGCCCTGTCCGAGGGCAAGCGCTGGGTCACCGTGGCCCCCGGTGGCGGCGGTGTGCGCCTGCTGCTGGCCCGCGCCACGAATGAGGAGCAGGCCGCGCGCGTGGGCAACCAGACGGGCGGGCGCGTGTTCCTGTTCCTGCAGACCGACGACTGCCTGCGTGACTTCGAGGCCTACCGCTCGCGCGGCGTGCGCTTTGTGCAGGATCCCCAGCGCAAGCCCCACGGCACCGTGGCCGTGTTCGAAGACCTCTACGGCAATCTGTGGGATCTCATCGAGCCGCATCCTGCGCGCTGAGGGCCGAAGGCGCGCTGCTTCAGCGGCTGGCCACGATGAACAGCCGGGGGAAGGGCAGCAGCACCGTGCCATCGTCCAGTGCGGGGTAGGCCTGGGAGATGGCCTGCAGATACGCTGCGTAGAAGCCGGCCTTTTGCTCCTCGTCCAGCGGCGCGACGAAGGGACGCAGCGCCGAACCCTTGAACCACTCAACCACCGCGGCATGGCCGCCCGCCAGCGGGTGGAAGTAGGTGGTGCGCCAGACATCGACGTTGCTGCAGTGCGGGCGAAGCAGGGCGTAGTAGAAGTCCGCGCTGTGACGTGCGGGGTGGCGCACATCGCCAATCGTGGCGGCCCATGGGCCGCTGGCGGCCACTTTGCGTGCCAGCCGGTGGGCCGGTTCTTCCAGGTTGTCCGGCGTCTGCACGGCCAGGCTGCCACCGGGTGCCAGGTGGCTGACAAGGCGCGGGTAAAGCTGCTGGTGGTCGGGCAGCCACTGCAGCGAGGCATTGGCCAGGATCACGTCCTGCGGCTGGTCGGGCTGCCAGGTGGCGATGTCGGCCAGGGAGAAGGCCGTGCCCGGCAGCCGCTTGCGTGCGGCATCCAGCATGTCCTCGGAATTGTCCAGTCCCGTCACGGTGGCCCCGGGGAAGCGCTGGGCCAGGACCTCGGTGGAGTTGCCGGGGCCGCAGCCCAGGTCCACGGCCAGCCGCACGGCGCGGCCAGGCTGATCGGGAATGGCGGCCACCAGGTCGCGCACGGGGCGCGTGCGCTCCTGCTCGAACGTTGTGTACTGCTTTGCGGACCAGGTCATCGTGTTGCCTTTCAGGTAGGTGTGTTTGTGGGGGGCGAGCGTAAATCCGTCCATCCATGATTGCAAATGCCACAATTGAAGTCTTCCCATACCTTGAAAGTATTGATGTGCCCGAGCTTCGCCAACTGCGCGCCTTTGTCGCCATCGCCGAGGAAGGCCACATCACCCGCGCGGCCGAGCGCCTGGGCATGCAGCAGCCGCCGCTGACGCGGTTGCTGCAGGGCCTGGAACACGAGTTGGGCGTGGAGCTGGTGCAGCGCCTGCCGCGCGGCGTGCGGCCCACGGCGGCGGGGCTGGCGCTGCTGGAAGAGTCCAAGGCGCTGCTGGAGCGCTGTGACGTGCTGCCCGAGGTGGTGCGCCGCGCCGCCCGGGGTGAGACGGGCCGGCTGGCCGTGGGCTTCACCAGCTCTGCCGCGCTGCATCCCTTTGTCCCGGGCGTGCTGCGCATGTTCCGCCAGCAGGTGCCCGGCGTGGCCGTGGCGCTGGAGGAGGCGGGCACGGGTGAACTCATGGATGCATTGCTGCACGAGCGGCTGGACGCGGCCTTTGTGCGCTCGCCCCTGCATGGCAGCCAGGGGCTGCAGGCTGTGCCGATTCTGGAGGAGCCCATGCTGCTGGCCCTGCCTGCAGGGCATGCGCTGGCACGCCCATTGCGCCGGCCCGTGCCTTTGCCGCAGCTCGCCTCGGAGGATTTCGTGCTGTACCGGCGCAGGGTAGGGCAGGGCCTGTACGACGCCATTCTCAAGGCCTGCCTGGAGGCGGGCTTCAGCCCGCGCGTGGTGCAGGAGGCGCCGCGCATGACGGCCACGCTGAGCCTGGTCTCGGCAGGGCTGGGGCTGTCCATCGTGCCGGCCTCCATGCAGCGCCTGCGCAGCGACGGCATTGTCTACCGTGGGCTGTCCCAGTGCCCCGGGCTGGCCGCTCCCCTGCATCTGGCCACGCGCGTGGGCGATGCGTCGGCCGTGCTGCGCAGGCTCCAGGACCTGGTTGCCACGGCGGCCGTGGCGGAGTCCTGACGGCGCGGGCTACGGTGTCCTGTTTGCTGCGCGTGCGGCAGCGCGCGGGCCGCCGCGCTGCTTGACCACGGTGCGTGCGCAGTCCACCAGCCTGTGGATCAGCGGCAGCCGTGCCGACGAGCGCAGCCACATCACGCCAAAGCGCCGAGACTGCGATTCCTCGGGCAGGGCCAGGCGCACCACGCCCTGGCCATCGGGCAGGTTCAGGGCCGTGTCGGGCACCAGGGAGACGCCCAGGCCGCGCTCCACCATCATGGCAATGGCCACCAGCGAGCTCAGTTCAAAGCGTTCCTGCGGCGCGATCTGCGCCGCGCGCAGGTAGCGCTCCACCATTTGCCCGCCGCCCAGGCTGCGGTCATAGCGGATCAGCGGCTGGGTGCGCAGCAGCGTGTGCGGGTCCAGGTGCGCCAGCTGGTGCGGCACCAGCAGCACCAGCGGCTCCTCGCGCAGCAGTGTCCAGTCGAAGGTCTTGGCCAGGGCGAACGAGGGGTGCAGGCAGACGGCCGCATCCAGCTCGCCCTGCTGTACGGCCTGGTACAGCTCGCGCGTGGTGGCCGAGCGCAGGAACACCTTGGTCTGCGGGCACTTCTTGACAAAGCCCGCCAGGATGTCGGGCAGCAGGCTGTGCAGGGCCGTGTTGATGGTGCCTATCACCAGCTCGCCGTCGGCGCCCTCATGGTTGACATGGGTCTTGGCGTTGGCCAGTTCGCGCAGCAGCAGCGGTGCCGATTGCGACAGCCGGTGGCCGGCAGGCGTGGGCAGCACGGTGCGGCCTGCGCGAGCCAGCAGGGGGGCGTCGAACTCGCGCTCCAGGATGCGGATCTGCTGGGCCACGGCGGCGGCCGTGATGTTCAGGCGCCGCGCGGCCTCGGCCATGGAGCCGGTCTCCACCACGAGCAGGAAGCTGTGCAGGTAGCTGGTTTCCATAAACAAAGAATTTGTGTGGTTTGAACAAATATTACCTGTGTTTCTCTTGGCTTTCTGCCGCCCACAATGCGGTGCATGAGAAGCAAACTGTTTGTTCCCGCATCGCGTCCCGAGCTGTTCGCCAAGGCCCTGGCCGGCGACGCCGACGCACTGTCCTTCGACCTGGAGGACGCGGTGGCCGAAGCCCGCAAGGACGAGGCGCGCGGCCTGCTGCGCAGCTTCCTGCTCAGCCCTGAAAGCCGGGGCCATGGCAAGACGCTGATCGTGCGCGTCAACGCCATGGATACGCCGCATTTCGGCGCCGACATCGCCGAGATGGTGCGCGACGGCGTGCACCTCATCAACCTGCCCAAGCCCGAGACCGTGCAGCAGGTGCGCGAGGCCGCACAGCGCATTGCCGAGGCGGCAGAAGCCAACGGCGTGGCCCAGGCGCCTGGCCTGCTGCTCAACATCGAAACACCCCGCGCCCTGCGCTGCGCTGCCGAACTGGCCAGCGCCCATGCCAGCGTGGCCGGCCTGCAGATGGGGCTGGGCGATCTGTTCGAGCCCTTTGGCGTGAACCGGCGCGAGCCCGCCGCCATTGCCCAGGCGCTGTTTGCCGTGCGCATGGCCGCCGCCGAGGCCGGCGTCTACGCCTACGACGGCGCCTTTGCCGACATCCGCGACAGCGAGGGCTTCAGCGCCGAGGCCCGCCTGTCGCGCGGCCTGGGCTTTCTGGGCAAGACCTGCATACACCCCAGCCAGATCGCTCTGGCCAATGCGGTCTACCAGCCCACCGAGCAGGAAATCGGGCACGCCCTGAAGGTGGTGGAGGCGGCCCGCCAGGCAGATGCCAGCGCCCTGGGCGCCTATGTGGTGGACGGAAAGATGGTGGACAAGCCCTTTGTGCTGCGTGCCCAGGCCATCGTGGCTGCGGCGCATGCACAGGGGCTGCTGGCGGCCTGAACGGGCGGCCGGCAATCCGGTGCCCCGGCATCCCGCATGCCGGGCATCCCCATGACAAGAAACAGTACAGGAGACAAAGACATGAGCATTTCCCATTGCCGCGCGCGGCGCAGGCTGGTGGCGCTGGCCGCCGTCACAACGGTGGCCACGCTGGCCGGGCTGGCTTCGCCGGGATTGATGGCGCAGGGCGCCTTCCCGTCCAAGGCCATCACCATGGTGGTTCCCTATCCGCCGGGTGGCTCCAACGACGTGTTCGCACGCCAGGTGGCCAAGGAAATGGGCGATCTGCTCAAGCAGACCGTGATCGTGGACAACCGGCCCGGCGCCAGCGGCAACACCGGCACGGCCTCGGTGGCCAAGGCGACGGCAGACGGCTACACGCTGGTGGCGGTCTCGTCCAGCATGACCACGAATGCTGCGGTACAGGCCAAGATGCCCTTTGACCCCGTCAAGGACCTGGCGCCCGTGGCCATGTTTGCCAAGGGCCCGCTGGTGGTGGCCGTGAACAACGAATTCCCGGCCAGGACGCCGCAGGATCTGGTGCGCGCCATCAAGGCCAGCCCGGGCCAGTTCAACTACGCCACCTCGGGCACCGGCAGCATCAACCACTTCGCGACCGAGATGATGCGCTCCATGGTGCCGGGCATGGACATCATGCATGTGCCCTACAAGGGCCAGGGTCCGGCCGTGACCGACGTGATCGGCAACCAGGTGCAGATGCTGGTCTCCAGCGGCCCGTCCATCCTGCCCATGGTGCGCAACGGCAAGCTGCGCGCCATCGGCATCACCAGCCTCAAGCCCAGCCCCATTGCGCCGGACCTGACGCCCATGGCAACGGCCATCCCGGGCTACGAATTCGATCTGTGGTGGGGGCTGCTGGCGCCTGCGGGCACGCCCGCCGACATCGTGGACCGCCTCAACCAGGCCGTGAACCAGGTGCTGGCCAAGCCGACCATTCAGGCCAACTTCCTGCGCGAAGGCGCCATTGCCAACCCCGTGACGCCGCAGCAGTTCGCACAGGTGATCCGCAGCGACGTGGCGCGCTGGAAGCAGCTCGCCAAGGACCGCAATATCCAGGCCGATTGAACCCGGCCTTTGGCGGGAGGTGCCCCAGGCCTTCCCGCTTCCCTATCAGGAGAAACGAATGAGTTTTGTGCCCG
>Ga0207709_10002746_pt1 | contig 10853 bp, 10 predicted proteins | sample KBSM34metaG_FD_184397 | JGI IMG/M metagenome (GOLD analysis project Ga0207709, IMG submission 184397) | Miscanthus rhizosphere microbial communities from Kellogg Biological Station, Michigan, USA - KBS M3-4 metaG (SPAdes) (version 2) | ecosystem: Host-associated > Plants > Roots > Rhizosphere >...
ATAAACGTCCGCCGAGTGCCGCTGATGTGAACAATATCTTCGAGGCGGCGCAGAGCATCATCAGATCCTGGAACTGGTAACGGTGCCACGGCTGCAATAAAAAAACCGCGAGCGTGCTCGCGGTTTTTTATTGTCGGCACTGGCGATTTTCAACCCTGAACAGGCACGCCTTTGAGGTACGGCGCCGGCTCGGCCCCAAGGTTGTTGAGCATCCGCTCGCTGTACCAATCCACGAAGTTGACCACGCCAAATTCATAGGTCTTGGAGTACGGCCCCGGCTGATAAGCCGTGGAGTTGATCCCGCGCTGGTTTTCTTCGGCCAGACGGCGATCCTGGTCGTTGGTCGCGTCCCACACCTGGCGCATGCGTTCGACGTCGTAATCCACGCCTTCGACCGCGTCCTTGTGCACCAGCCACTTGGTGGTGACCATGGTTTCCTGGGCGCTGATCGGCCATACGGTGAAGACGATGATGTGGTCGCCCATGCAGTGGTTCCACGAGTGCGGCAGGTGCAGGATGCGCATCGAACCCAGGTCCGGGTTCTTGATCCGGCCCATCAGTTTCTTGCAGCCCGGCTGGCCGTCCATGGTCATCGACACGGTGCCCTTGAGCAGCGGCATGCGCACGATGCGGTTACGCAGACCGAAGCTGGCGTGGGCGTAGGGGATCTTCTCGGCGTCCCAGGCGGCGGCGGAGGCGGCCACGTGGTCCTTGAATGCCTGGTCGGCGCGCGGATCGGTGACGTCGTCCCACTCCAGCAGGGTTTTCAGCAGTTCCGGGTGAGAGCCGTTGCAGTGGTAGCACTCACGGTTGTTCTCGATCACCAGTTTCCAGTTGGCCTTTTCCATCAAGGTGGTCTGTACCGCCACCTTGGTGTTCTCCATGTCGTAGGGTTCCATGTAGTGGCTCAGGGTGCTGAGGAACTCGTCGATCGGTGGTGGGGTCTCGGCCAGGCTGATGAAGATGTAGCCGCCAGCGGTCTTCACATTGACCGGCTTGAGGCCGTACTGCTTCATGTCGAAGTCGGCGCCCATCTCGGTGCCGGCGAACAGCAGGCGGCCATCGAGTTCGTAGGTCCACTGGTGATAGGGGCAGACCAGCTTGGCGACCTTGCCCTTTTCGCCGGTGCACAGGCGCGAGCCACGGTGCCGGCAGACGTTGTGGAAGGCGTGGACCACGCCATCGGCACCACGGATGACGATGATCGGGTTCTTGCCGATCTGCAGCGTCAGGTAGTTGCCTTTGGTCGGGATCTCGCTGGTCATGCCGGCGATCAGCCATTCCTTGTGGAAGATCTCCTGCATGTCGATGTCGAACAGGCGGTCGTCCGAATAGAACGGTTGCGGCAGGGAAAAGGTTCGCTCGCGCTCCTGCAGCATCTGTGCGGTGGCCTTGCGTGCGGGCTCCAGTGGGTCGCCCAGGCTCAGTGTGGTGGTGGTGTCCATCGATTGTGTCCTCATGGCCATACGGTGTGGCCGACGAATATTGGCTAAGTGGTCGATGCTGCGGGCTCGTACCACACGGTTGCGACGCAAGACGAAATACAGCGGGTCATTTGCGACGGAGTGTGGGGCTGGCAGCGACGCGGACCTTATCCATGGGCGACATGGCCGAATCCGTTCCCGACGCGCAAGCCCCGGTCGTTGGGGGCTGGTCGCGATAAGTATGCCAATGTCGCGAATAGGTAAACGAAGCCTTCGGGCCTTGCGCAGAATCGCCTCCATAAGAGCCGACAGTCGGCGGTGGAGAACAACATGTCGAACAACTTCCTGAATCCGGTAACGACCCAGACCTGGGCCAATGGTCGGCATATCGTGCGTTGCGTGAAGGTCATCCAGGAAACCTGGGATGTGCGTACCTTCTGTTTCATGGCCGATCAGCCAATCATGTTCTTCTTCAAGCCGGGGCAGTTCGTCACGCTGGAGCTGGAAATCGAGGGGCAGCCGATCATGCGCTCCTACACCATCTCCAGTTCGCCGTCGGTGCCCTACAGTTTTTCGGTGACCATCAAGCGCGTACCGGGCGGCAAGGTTTCCAACTGGCTGCATGACACCCTGCACGAAGGCCAGGAGCTGGCGGTGCACGGTCCGGTGGGGCTGTTCAACGCCATCGACTTCCCCAGCCCCAAGGCCCTCTACCTCAGCGGCGGTGTCGGCATCACCCCGGTGATGTCCATGGCTCGCTGGTTCTACGACACCAATGCCAACGTCGACATGGTGTTCATCCACAGCGCCCGTTCGCCCAAGGACATCATCTATCACCGCGAGCTGGAACACATGGCGTCGCGGATCGATAACTTCAGCCTGCACCTGATCTGCGAGAAGCACGGCCTGGGCGAGCCTTGGGCTGGCTATCGCGGTTATCTGAACCACAAGATGCTGGAGCTGATGGCGCCGGACTTCCTCGAACGTGAAGTGTTCTGCTGCGGCCCGACGCCGTACATGAACGCGGTCAAGCGTCTGCTGGAGGCGGCGGGCTTCGACATGAGTCGTTATCACGAGGAATCCTTTGGCGCGACGCCACCGGAGGCCCGTGCCGATGCGGTGGAACAGGCCGAACAGGCCGCCGATGCGCCACAGCCGGACGCTGCGGACCTGCATCAGGTGGAGTTCACCGCCACCGGCAAGAGCATTCGCGTGGCACCTGGGGAAACTGTGCACGCGGCGGCGGCCAAGCTTGGCCTGATGATTCCCAAGGCTTGCGGCATGGGGATCTGCGGGACCTGCAAGGTGCTCAAGCTGGGTGGGGAAGTGGAGATGGAGCACAACGGCGGGATCACCGACGAAGACGTGGCCGAGGGTTACATCCTGTCGTGCTGCAGCGTGCCGAAAGGCGATGTGCGGGTCGAGTATTGATTGAGAATGGTGTGAGCCTGTTCGCGGGCAGGCCCGGCGCCTACAGGTCCGTGTCGTACAAAGATCTTGTGCACGACACGCTCCTGTAGGCGCGTGGCTTGCCCGCGAAGGGCGCACCACGGTCTAGAGCTGGAACCGCGCCACCAACCCGTTGAGGTCCACCGCCAGGCGTGCCAGCTCGTTGCTGGCTGTGCTGGTCTGACTGGCGCCGGTGGCCGACTGCACCGACAGGTCGCGGATGTTCACCAGGTTGTGATCGACCTCGCGGGCCACCTGGGCCTGCTCTTCGGCGGCGCTGGCGATCACCAGGTTGCGCTCGTTGATCTCGATGACCGCCGTGTTGATGGTATCCAGCGCCAGGCCTGCGCCCTTGGCGATATTCAAGGTCGACTCGGCCCGCTCGGTGCTGTTGCGCATCGAGTCCACTGCCTGCTCGGTACCGCCCTGGATGCTGCCGATCATCCGTTCGATTTCGCTGGTCGACTGCTGGGTGCGATGAGCCAGTGCGCGCACCTCATCGGCGACCACCGCAAAACCACGCCCGGCTTCGCCGGCCCGTGCCGCTTCTATCGCCGCGTTCAGCGCAAGCAGGTTGGTCTGGTCGGCCAGGCCACGGATCACGTCCAGGACCTTGCCAATGTCCCGTGACTCTTCGGCGAGGTTGCCGATCAGCGTCGCGGTGCTCTGGACGTCGCTGCTCATGCGTTCGATGGCACTGACGGTCTCCTGCACCAGGTCGCGACCATCGCTGGCCGAGGCGGTGGCGCTTTTCGAGGCTTCTGAAGTGCTCACGGCATTGCGTGCGACTTCTTCCACGGCGCTGGTCATTTCATTGACTGCGGTGGCCGCCTGTTCGATTTCATTGTTCTGCTGTTGCAGCCCGCGCGCACTTTCGTCGGTGACGCTGTTCAACTCTTCGGCGGCGGACGCCAGTTGGGTGGCCGAGCCGGAAATGCGTTGCAGGGTATCGCGCAGTTTCTGCTGCATCTTGAGCATGGCCTGCAGCAACCGGCCGGCTTCGTCGGTGCCGTCGACCTTGACCGTATGGGTCAGGTCGCCTTCGGCGATCTGTTCGGCAGCCTTCAGGGCCTGGTCGATCGGCTGGGTGATGCTGCGGGTCAGCAACCAGGCGAACAGGAAGGTCAGGGCGGTAGCGAGCAGCAACAGGGCCACGACCATGTTGAACGCCGTGTCGTACTGATCACTCGCTTGCTGGTTGTTGTCTTGGGTCTGCTGGTCGAGGATTTCCAGCAGGCGGTTGAGCGCGGTGTTGACCTGCTCGGAGTTGGTCAGCAGCTCGCTGTTGAGCAGGCTGGTCAGTTCGGTCATCTGATTGTTGCGCGACAGGCTCTTCATGCGCTCTTCAATCTGCCGGTACTGCCCGAGCAATTGCACATACTGCTCATAGGCCGCCCGTTCTTCTGGGCTGACGATCAGTTTTTCGTAGACGGCCCTGGCACGATCGATCTGCTGGTTGCGCTGGGCGAGCAGCTCCATGGTTTTGGCCTGCACGTCCTGTTCACGATTGGTCAGCAGGCGATAGGAGAGTACCCGCAGGCGCAGGGTCAGTTGGGTGAACTCGTCCAGGGTCTTGATGCTGGGTACGCTGTTGCTGGTCAATTGCTCGGCGGCGCCGCGAATCTTGCTCATCTGGCTCAGCGAGAAGATGCCCAGAATCAGCATCAATGCGCCGATCAGGGAAAAGCCGAGGAACGCTCTCGGAGCGATATTCATTTTACGTAGAGACATGATGTTTCCTGAGAAAAGCGCGTTCCGTGCGGCCTTTGAGATGAAGGTCTAGCGGGCTTATCGGTTGTGCGACTAAAGTCTAGAGGGGATGTGCGGATTTGTCGCAGGACGAGTTTTGCGACGGAAGGTGCGGAACATGTTTCGCCAATCGCAGTCCCTAGGGGGCGACGAGAAGTTCCGTGCCAGGAAAATCAAGGCTTTGCGAGCGTTTTTCCCTGGCAAACCGAGGGGCTTTTCTTTATCGTACGCGCCCTTTGAAACTGCCCGAGAGATCAAGAACATGTTGGAGACTTCCCTCAATCAACTGGAGCAACTGGTCAGCGAGCTGGTGCAGCAGAAACAGGAACTCTTGAAGGCCAACAGCGCATTGAGCGCCGAGCTGGCCCAGGCCAAGGATGAAAACGAAAGCCTGCAACTGAGTCTTATGGAGCAGGAAGAGAAGCATGGCGCCACCGCCGCCCGTATCCAGGCGCTGGTCGAGCGCGTCAGCGCAGGTCCTGTCAGCGCATGAGAGCCAGCAACGACGGCGTGACCGTCATCTCTATTCTCGGCGAAGAGTATTCGATCAAGGCACCTGCCGGGCAGGAGCAGACCTTGCACGATGCGACCCAGATGCTCAAGACGGCCCTGGTCGAGACCAAAAAGAAGTTTCCCACGTTGATTGGTGAGCAGTTGCTGGTCCTGGCGGCCCTGAACCTGTGTTCGCAGCAGATCGAAGCTCGGCGCCAGCACCGTGAGGAACTCGACCGTTATCAAGAGCAAGTCAACTCCACGGTCGAAGTGATCTCGAAAACCATCGGGCAGAACTGATGGGCTGACCTCGATCTGGAGGTCGCGAGGTATTCCCACGCTCTCGCGTGGGAATACCTCGCTGAACGTTCCGCAGCGTCACGGGCTGCATGCCCACGCAGCCTGGGAATGATCGGATTCCTACTGCTCTTCTTCACCCCAGATTTTTATTTCGAACATGTCGTAGCCCTTTTGATCGTAAAGTTTACGGGTGATTTTGTGGGTCGACAGGTTTGCGGTGAATTTCAGGTGGTCGCCGATATTGATCAGCTTCTGCACTTCTTCCCAGTTGATATACTCGGGGTCTTTGGCTAGCGGGTTGACGCAGGGGATTTGCTTGCTCATGTCTATCTCTCCTTGGCAGGGGGACCGCCACCGGGTGAGTGACGAACCCATATCCTGAAAGACTGCACGAACTCCTTCTCAGGCTGGCTGCATTTTTTCATGCACGGGAGAGTGCTTGATACTGTCAGAAGTGACAGTCACGACCAGCGGTAGCGGCCTGCGAAAGCCGGCGCCTACAGCGACCCGATCATGACCTCGCGGATATCCGTCGCCAGTTCCCGCACCCGCGCTTCCTCGGTATCCCATGAGCACATGAAGCGTGCCCCACCCTTGCCGATGAAGGTATAGAAGCGCCAGCTCCGGGCGGTCAGGGCGGCAATCGCCGGCTCCGACAGTTGCAGGAACACGCCGTTGGCCTCGACCGGGAACATCAGTTCCACGCCGGGGATGTCCTTGACCAGACTGCTGAGCAGTTGCGCGCAATGGTTGGCATGGCGGGCGTGCTTGAGCCAGGCGTCGTTTTCCAGCAGGCCGACCCACGGCGCCGAGAGGAAACGCATCTTCGAGGCCAGTTGCCCGGCCTGCTTGCAGCGGTAGTCGAAGTCTTCCGCCAGGTCGTGGTTGAAGAACAGGATCGCCTCGCCCACGGCCATACCGTTTTTCGTCCCGCCAAAGCACAGCACGTCGACCCCGGCTTTCCAGGTCAGGTCGGCCGGTGAACAGCCGAGGAAGGCGCAGGCGTTGGAGAAGCGCGCGCCGTCCATGTGCAGGTGCAGGCCCAGCTCCTTGCAGGTGGCGCTGATGGCGCGGATTTCATCCGGGGTGTAGACGCTGCCGACTTCCGTGGCCTGGGTCAGGGTCACGACCCGTGGCTTGGGGTAGTGGATGTCCTGGCGCTTGAGGGCAATTTCGCGGATGGACTCGGGCGTCAGCTTGCCGTTTTCGGTGCGCGCGGTGAGCAGCTTGGAACCGTTGGAAAAGAACTCGGGTGCGCCGCACTCGTCGGTTTCGACGTGGGCAGTCTCCGAGCAGATCACGCTGTGGTAGCTCTGGCACAGCGACGACAGGGCGAGGGAGTTGGCGGCAGTGCCGTTGAAGGCGAAGAACACCTCGCAATCGGTTTCGAACAGCTTGCGGAAACCGTCGGCGGCGCGCTGGGTCCACTCGTCGTCACCGTAGGCGCGTTGGTGGCCGTGGTTGGCCTGTTCCATGGCGGTCCAGGCTTCGGGGCAGATACCGGAATAGTTGTCGCTGGCGAATTGTTGGCTCTTGTCGGTCATGGCCCGGTCCTTATGGTCGTTTACGACGTGCACTGTAACCAGAATCGACGTCAGAGCACAGGTACAGTTGCCGTAGGAAAACCCTCTATTTTGCGGCATCCCGACAAGCCCGCTCGCCAGCGGTTTTTGTTTACTCATCCATGCGCGCCAGAGCATGTCGTAAATGCACCCTTGCAAGGCGTGCGTAGGCATTTGACGCGTCTGCGCCGGTCATACCATCGCTATCAAAGGACACCGCCGAACAGGCAGGTCCCACCAATAAAGAAATGGCGCACTGCCGCTGGGAGAGACGCGATGTTCAGCAAGCAAGACCAGATCCAGGGTTACGATGATGCACTGATGGCGGCCATCAATGCCGAAGAGCAGCGCCAGGAAGATCACATCGAACTGATCGCGTCGGAAAACTACACCAGCAAGCGCGTCATGCAGGCCCAGGGCAGTGGCCTGACCAACAAATACGCCGAAGGCTACCCGGGCAAGCGCTACTACGGTGGCTGCGAGCACGTGGACAAGGTCGAGGCCCTGGCCATCGAGCGTGCCAAGCAACTGTTCGGCGCCGACTACGCCAACGTCCAGCCTCACTCCGGCTCCTCGGCCAACGGCGCGGTGTACCTGGCACTGCTGCAGGCCGGCGACACCATCCTGGGCATGAGCCTGGCCCACGGCGGTCACCTGACCCACGGCGCCAAGGTGTCGTCCTCGGGCAAGCTGTACAACGCCGTTCAATACGGGATCGACACCAATACCGGCCTGATCGACTACGATGAAGTCGAGCGCCTGGCGGTCGAGCACAAGCCGAAGATGATTGTCGCCGGTTTCTCCGCCTACTCGAAAACCCTCGATTTCCCACGTTTCCGTCAGATTGCCGACAAGGTCGGTGCACTGCTGTTCGTCGACATGGCCCACGTCGCCGGCCTGGTCGCAGCCGGTCTGTACCCGAACCCGATCCCCTTCGCCGACGTGGTCACCACCACCACTCACAAGACCCTGCGCGGTCCGCGTGGCGGCCTGATCCTGGCCAAGGCTAACGAAGAGATCGAGAAAAAGCTCAACGCCGCGGTATTCCCGGGTGCCCAGGGCGGCCCGCTGATGCACGTGATCGCCGCCAAGGCCGTGTGCTTCAAGGAAGCGCTGGAGCCGGGCTTCAAGACCTACCAGCAGCAAGTGATCGACAACGCCCAGGCCATGGCCGACGTTTTCGTCAAACGTGGCTACGATGTAGTGTCCGGCGGCACCGATAACCACCTGTTCCTGGTCAGCCTGATCCGTCAGGGCCTGACCGGCAAGGACGCCGATGCGGCCCTGGGCCGTGCCCATATCACCGTGAACAAGAACGCCGTGCCGAACGACCCGCAGTCGCCTTTCGTCACCTCCGGCCTGCGTATCGGTACCCCGGCAGTCACCAGCCGTGGGTTCAAGGTCAGCCAGTGTGTCGAACTGGCCGGCTGGATCTGCGACATCCTCGACAACCTCGGCGATGCCGACGTCGAAGCGAATGTTGCCAAGCACGTGGCGGCCCTGTGCGCGGACTTCCCGGTTTATCGCTGAGAGCGGTTTTGGAGTAAATGACTATGCAACGCTATTCGGGCTTCGGCCTCTTCAAGCACTCTCTCAGCCATCATGAGAACTGGCAGCGCATGTGGCGCACGCCGACGCCGAAAAAGGTCTACGACGTGATCATCGTCGGCGGTGGCGGGCATGGCCTGGCCACTGCCTACTACCTGGCCAAGGAGCACGGTATCACCAATGTCGCGGTGATCGAGAAGGGCTGGCTGGGCGGCGGCAACACCGCCCGCAACACCACCATCGTGCGCTCCAACTACCTGTGGGACGAGTCGGCGCACCTGTACGAACACGCGATGAAACTGTGGGAAGGCCTGTCCCAGGACCTCAACTACAACGTGATGTTCTCCCAGCGTGGCGTCTACAACCTCTGCCACACCCTGCAGGACATCCGTGATTCCGAGCGTCGGGTCAGCGCCAACCGCCTCAATGGCGTCGACGGCGAACTGCTCAACGCCCAGCAGGTGGCAGACGAGATCCCGTACCTGGACTGCTCGAAGAACACCCGTTACCCGGTACTGGGCGCCACCGTCCAGCGTCGCGGCGGCGTGGCCCGTCACGATGCCGTGGCCTGGGGCTTCGCCCGCGGTGCCGACGCCCTGGGCGTCGACCTGATCCAGCAGACCGAAGTGATCGGCTTCCGCAAGGAAAACGGGGTGTGCATCGGCGTGGAAACCAACAAGGGCTTCATCGGCGCCAAGCGCGTCGGTGTGGTCACCGCCGGTAACTCCGGGCACATGGCGAAACTGGCCGGCTTCCGCCTGCCGCTCGAATCCCACCCGCTGCAGGCGCTGGTGTCCGAGCCGATCAAACCGATCATCGACAGCGTGATCATGTCCAACGCCGTTCACGGCTACATCAGCCAGTCCGACAAGGGCGACCTGGTGATCGGTGCCGGTATCGACGGCTACAACGGCTACGGCCAGCGTGGTTCGTACCCGGTGATCGAGCACACCATCCAGGCCATCGTCGAAATGTTCCCGGTGCTCTCGCGGGTGCGCATGAACCGCCAGTGGGGCGGTATCGTCGACACCACCCCGGACGCCTGCCCGATCATTTCCAAGACCCCGGTACCGAACATGTTCTTCAACTGCGGTTGGGGCACCGGCGGCTTCAAGGCCACCCCGGGTTCGGGCAACGTCTTCGCCGCCAGCCTCGCCAAGGGCGAGATGCACCCGCTGGCCGCCCCTTTCTCCATCGACCGTTTCCACAACGGTGCGTTGATCGATGAACATGGCGCTGCAGCGGTCGCCCACTAACAAAGACCTCATGAAAACTACTGCGCTCGGCAATACGGCGTTAAAAACAGGCTCGAAATGCTCACTTAGTAAACTAAGCTCCGCTTTCTCACCTGTTTTTGCCTTGTCTTGCCTTCGCTCGCTACGTTTTCAAGAGGCTTGAGAGGAGAAATCCCCATGTTGCATATCTTCTGTCCTCATTGCGGCGAACTGCGCTCCGAAGAGGAATTCCACGCTTCCGGCCAGGCGCATATCCCACGTCCGCTGGACCCCAACAACTGCACCGACGCGCAGTGGGGTGACTACATGTTCTTCCGCGACAACCCGCGCGGGCTGCACCACGAACTCTGGGACCACGTCGCCGGTTGCCGCCAGTACTTCAACGTCACCCGTGACACGGTGACCTACGAAATCCTGGAAACCTACAAGATCGGCGAGAAGCCTCAATTCACCGCTGCCAAGGCGGAAAGTTCGAAAGCGCCCGGCGTGGCTGTGGGAGAAAAGGTATGAGCCAGGTCAATCGCCTGTCCAACGGCGGTCGCATCGATCGCAACAAAGTCTTGAACTTCACCTTCAACGGCGAGAGCTACAAGGGCTTCGAGGGTGACACCCTGGCCGCCGCGCTGCTGGCCAACGGTGTCGACATCGTCGGCCGCAGCTTCAAGTACTCCCGGCCACGGGGCATCTTCGCCGCCGGTGCCGAAGAGCCGAACGCCGTGCTGCAGATCGGTGCCACCGAAGCCACCCAGATCCCCAACGTGCGGGCTACCCAACAGGCGCTGTACCAGGGCCTGGTCGCCACCAGCACCAACGGCTGGCCGAGCGTCAACAACGACGTGATGGGCATTCTTGGCAAGGTCGGCGGCAAGCTGATGCCACCGGGTTTCTACTACAAGACCTTCATGTACCCGCAGTCCTTCTGGATGACTTACGAAAAGTACATCCGCAAGGCGGCAGGTCTGGGCCGTTCGCCGACCGAGAACGACCCGGACACCTACGACAACATGAACCAGCACTGCGACGTGCTGATCGTCGGTGCCGGCCCTGCGGGCCTGGCCGCTGCCCTGGCTGCCGCGCGCAGCGGTGCGCGGGTG
>Ga0207709_10002750_pt1 | contig 10846 bp, 8 predicted proteins | sample KBSM34metaG_FD_184397 | JGI IMG/M metagenome (GOLD analysis project Ga0207709, IMG submission 184397) | Miscanthus rhizosphere microbial communities from Kellogg Biological Station, Michigan, USA - KBS M3-4 metaG (SPAdes) (version 2) | ecosystem: Host-associated > Plants > Roots > Rhizosphere >...
GAAGCCGGTCTGGATTTCCGCCATGCCCATCGGAAGCACGGAGCGATCCGGTTCTCAAGAATCCGACAGATAAATAGGAGTGCCTTTTACTCCGCCCCGTCAACCGAAGCCATCCAAGCCAAGCGGACTAAAGTCCGCGGTCCCAGTGGATCACAGCCCCACCGGATGGCGCACCACGGTGCCCTTGGCCGAGCGGGTTTCCGGCTTCCACTTCGGGCCGGTTTCCTGGCCCGGGCCGCCGGTGTCGAGGCGCAGGCCGGCCACCGTCATGAACACATGGCCCTTGCGGATGTAGAGCGTGATCCATTTGCCCTCGCCCTTCTTGCCGTATTCGAAATAGCCGCGCGACGGCAGCGAGCCCTTCAGCAGGCCGGCTTCGCGCAGGACGTAGGAAACCGAGCCCGAGCAATCGTAGCCGGAGTCGTTGGTTTGTGCGTGGCCGCCGCCCCACTTGTACGGTTTGCCCTGCAGCCGGTTGCCCGCCTGGATCGCCCGCTTCACCGCTTCCGGCGCGCCCGCCGGGGCGTAGGCCAGGCCGCCGCGCAGCAGCGCGGTCTTGCCCGAGACGAAGTGGTAGGACACCGGCTGTTTCGCCTTCACCTGGTTCGAGCAGGAAGGCAACAGGGCGAGAAACAACGGAAGGGTGAGCAGAAAAACGCGGCGCACGCCGGGGAGCGTAGCTGAAATCGTCAATTGTTTCAAATTTTCAGGATTTTTTAACCTCCAGCCACTCGACCACCTGCGTCAGCGCGCGGGCGCGGTGGCTGAGCTGGTTTTTCACCTCGTGGCCGAGCTCGGCGAACGTCGCGTCGTAGCCGTCCGGCACGAACAGCGGATCGTAGCCGAAGCCGCCGGTGCCGCGCAGATCGCCGACGATCCGGCCTTCCACCGTGCCGCTGAAGTCGGCGAGCGTTTGCCCACCCTCGGCCAGCACCATCGTGCAGCGGAAGCGCGCCGTGCGCTCGGTTCGCCCGGCCATTTCCCGCATCAGCCGCTCGTTGTTCTTCGGGTGGTTGCCCTCCTCGCCGCCGTAGCTCGACGACCAGACGCCGGGCGCGCCGTCGAGCGCGTCGACCTCCAGCCCGGAGTCGTCGGAAAGCACCAGGCCGGTCACTTCGCGGCTGATGCCCTCGGCCTTCAGTTTGGCGTTTTCGAGGAAGGTCGTGCCGGTTTCCTCGATCGCGGGCAGATCCGGGAAGTCGTTGACGTCCAACACCTCGAAGCGATCGCCGAGCATCGAGCGGATCTCTTCGGTCTTGTGCGCGTTGCGGGTGGCGAGGATCAGGCGCGGGCGAATCGTCATGCTTCCGTGGCTACGAAATCTTTCCCTTCCGGCAAGGTTTTTAGAATAAACCGCCCGCTCATGACGCCTAAGGAGGCAATGAAAGCTGTCACCTGGCTCGCATCCGTGACCGTCGGCGTCGCGGCCCTTTCCGCCTCGGCCTTCGCCACCACGCTCGAAGGCTGGTCGACCGACCTCGACCAGGCGCTCGCCACGGCCAAGAAGGAAAAGAAAGCCGTGCTCGTCGAGTTCACCGGTTCCGACTGGTGCCCGCCGTGCATCGCGATGCGCAAGAACGTCTTCTCGAAGAAGGAATTCGTCTCCGCCGCGGCGAAAAAATACATCCTCGTGGAGCTCGATTTCCCGAAAGGCACGCCGACCGTGGCCGAGAAAAACCAGCCGCAGGCCGAGAAATACAAAATCGAAGGTTTCCCGACCGTCGTGCTGCTCAACGCCGACGGCAAGGAGTTCTCCCGCTTCTACGCCTCGCAGTATCCGAAGATGGAAGATTTTCTGAAACACCTCGACGAGGCCCACGCCAACAAGGACCTCGACTGACCCTTTGAACGGAGTATCGCATCCATCATGGCTCCCCCGCCCGGCCCCGCGCCGGGCGGGGTTTTTCTTTTCAAAATCAAGGCGCTGCACCAAATTCCGCGCCCGCCGTTCGAGGGGCTTCAAGGCCTTCGACTTCAAGCTTTTCCGACTTTCGCCATGTCCGACCGACGCAAACCGTTCCCTTTCGACGAATTCGAACCCAAGTGGCAGGCCCGCTGGGACGCGGAAAAAACCTTCCGTACGCCGAATCCGGGCGACGCCGACTTCGACGCCTCGAAGCCGAAGTTCTACGTCCTCGACATGTTCCCCTACCCCTCCGGCGCCGGCCTGCACGTCGGCCACCCGGAAGGCTACACCGCCACCGACATCATCGGCCGGGCGAAGCGTCGCCAGGGTTTCAACGTCCTGCACCCGATGGGCTGGGATTCGTTCGGCCTGCCCGCCGAGCAATACGCGATCAAAACCGGCCAGCACCCGCGCATCACCACCGAAGCGAACATCGCGACCTTCAAGCGCCAGCTGAAGTCGCTCGGCTTCGCCTATGATTGGGACCGCGAAGTCGCCACCACCGATCCGGAATACGTCCGCTGGACGCAGTGGATTTTCCTCCAGCTTTACTCGTCCTACTACTGCGAGGAGACGCAAAAGGCCAAGCCGGTCGCCGAACTGGAAGCGAAAGGCTGGACGCGCGACCAGATCGACGCCGTCCGCCTCGCCTTCGTCCACGAAGCGCCGGTGAACTGGTCGCCCGACCTCGGCACCGTGCTCGCCAACGAAGAAGTCGAAGAATGGCGCAGCAAAGGCCACATCGTCGAACGCCGTCCGCTGCGCCAGTGGATGCTGCGCATCACGAAGTACGCCCAGCGTTTGATCGACGAGCTGGAGCCGCTCGATTGGCCGGAAGGCATCAAGCTGCTGCAGAAAAACTGGATCGGCCGCAGCGAAGGGGCGGAGGTCGATTTCGACATCCAAGGCCACAAGGTCACGGTCTTCACCACCCGCCCGGACACTTTGTTCGGCGCGACCTACCTCGTGCTCGCGCCCGAGCATCCGTTCGTCGCGGAAATCACCACGGCCGGGCAAAAGGACGCCGTCGAAGCCTACATCGCCACCTGCGCGGCGAAGTCCGATCTCGAACGCGGCGACCTCAACAAGCACAAGTCCGGCGTTTTCACCGGCGCGTATGCCACCAACCCGGTCAACGGCGAGCAGATCCCCGTGTGGATCGCCGACTACGTGATGATGGGCTATGGCACCGGCGCGATCATGGCCGTGCCCGCCCACGACGAGCGCGACTTCGAGTTTGCCCAGAAATTCGAGCTGCCGATCGTCCAGGTCGTCCAGCCGAACGGCGACCAGAACTGGCAGGGCTACACCGATCCCGGCACCGCCGTGAACTCCGGCTTCCTCGACGGCCTGCCGACCGCCGAAGCGAAGGCGAAGATGATCGCCTGGCTGGAAGAAGCCGGCAAAGGCACCCGCCGCGTGCAATTCAAGCTCCGCGACTGGCTGTTCTCCCGCCAGCGTTACTGGGGCGAGCCCTTCCCGCTCACCTGGAAGGACGGCCATCATTACGCCGTGCCGGACAACGAGCTGCCGTTGCTCGCCCCGCCGCTCGAAGACTACAAGCCGTCCGGTTCACCCGAGCCCTTGCTCAGCAAGGCCCGCGAATGGGTCGAGCTGCCCGACGGTTCGATCCGCGAAACCAACACCATGCCGCAATGGGCCGGCTCGTGCTGGTATTACCTCCGCTACTGCGACCCGAAATGCGGCGACCGCTTCATTTCCAAAGAAGCCGAGTCCTACTGGTCCGGCTCCTCTTCCAATCCGCAATCGGGAATGGTCGATCTCTACATCGGCGGCACCGAGCACGCCGTGCTCCACCTGCTCTACGCCCGCTTCTGGCACAAGGTCCTCTTCGACCTCGGCCACGTTTCGTCGAACGAACCGTTCCAGCGCCTGGTCAACCAAGGCCTCATCCTCGGCGAGGACGGCCAAAAGATGTCCAAGTCCCGCGGCAACGTGGTCAATCCGGATGACGTGGTGAACGAATACGGCGCCGACGCGCTGCGCCTTTACGAGATGTTCATGGGCCCGCTGGAACAGGTAAAGCCGTGGAGCATGAAGGGCGTCGAAGGCGTCTCGCGCTTCCTCGCCCGCGTCTGGCGTCTCGGCTTCGAGCAGAACGAGGCGGGCGAATGGACGGTTTCGCCGAAGGTCCAGGACGTGCCGTGCGCCGACAAGGCGCTGCGCAAGGTCGCCCACGAGACGATCAAGAAGGTCGGCGAGGACATCGAGAAGCTGTCGTTCAACACCGCGATCTCGCAGATGATGATCTGCACCAACGCCCTGACCCAGGCCGAGGTCGTGTCGCTGGCGGAGTTCACCGCGCTGCTGCACGTGCTCAACCCGTTCGCCCCGCACCTGACCGAGGAAATCCACGCCCGCCTCGGCGGCGCGACGCCGCTGAGCGAAAGCCCGTGGCCGGCCTTCGACGAGTCCGCGCTGGTCGCCGACGAGATCGAGGTCGTCGTCCAGGTGAACGGCAAGCTGCGCGACAAGCTCCGCCTCGCCCCGGACGCCGCCCAGGCCGACGTCGAGGCGCTCGCCCTCGGCAGCCCGAAGGTGAAGGAGCACACCGACGGCAAAACCGTCCGCAAGGTGATCTACGTCCCCGGCAAGCTCGTCAGCATCGTGGCGAACTGACCCCGTGGCGGCGGATTTCGCCCGCCCGGCCTCCTCTTCAGACGGCGTTTCTCCGGAAACGCCGTCTTTTTCGTCCCCGCGTCGTGCGATTTTCCCGTTTTTCCGGGCAAATCGCCCGACGCCGGCCGTTTGCATTTCTCCCGGTGGAGGGGTAGGGTCTATCTGGGACGTTTTTTCCGCCATGTTGGCGGGCGGCCCGCACAGCCAGACCGTGGCTTTCACTCACCGAAAGAACCCAGCCATGAAACCAAAATCCTTTCCCCTTCTGGGCGCGGCCCTCGCCCTTGCCTTGGGCGGACCGCTTACGCCCGTGGCGGACCGCGCGGCCGCCGCCCCGGCACCGCCCGCCCCCGCCGGCGACACCACGCGGCAGGACATGGACGTCCTGACCCGCGGCCCGGTCCACGAGGCGTTCGCCGAAACCGTCAGTTACAACCCGACGCCCGGCGTCACCATCCAGAAGGCACCGCCCGCCGCGATCGAGGAAGTCCCGCCCGACCAGCGGCCCGAGGGCGACAACGTGGCGTGGATCTCCGGCTACTGGGCGTGGGATGACGAAACCAACGATTTCCTCTGGATCAGCGGCGTCTGGCGCAACCTGCCGCCCGGCCGCCAATGGGTGCCGGGCTACTGGAACCCGCTCGATAACGGCTACCAATGGATCTCCGGCTATTGGTCGAGCGAGGAATCCACCGTCACCGACTACCTGCCGGAACCGCCGGCGACTCTGGAAAGCGGGCCGAGCGTCGCCGCGCCGTCGCGCAACCACGTCTGGACGCCCGGCTATTGGGCGTGGCGTGACGAGCGCTACGGATGGACGCCCGGCTACTGGCAGCTCGCCCAGCCGAACTGGCTGTGGGTGCCCGCGCACTACGTCTGGACGCCGCGCGGCTACATCTTCGTCTCCGGCTACTGGGACTATGCCGTTGCCCGGCGCGGCGTGCTGTTCGCCCCGGTGTATTTCCACGGCGGTTACTACGCGGACCCGGGCTACTACTACACGCCCGCCACGGTGATCACGATCGGGCTGTTCCTCGACCACCTGTTCCTGCGCCCGGGCTACGGCCACTATTATTACGGCGACTACTACGCGCCCCGCTACCGCGACTACGGCTACTTCGCCTCGTACAGCTACTACGGCAGCCGCCGCGGCTATGACCCGATCCTGATGCACCAATACTGGCGCCACCGCGACGACCGGAACTGGCTGCGGACCCGCGAGCAAGCGTTCATGTCGCTGCGCGACAACGAGGCGCTGCGCCCGGCGCGCACGTTCCGCGATCTCCGCGCCCGTGGCGATGCCCAGGCGCTGGCGCTCGCCGAACCGCTCGACCGCTATGCGAAGGACAAGCATAGCCCGATGAAATTCAAGCCGTTGAAGGACGCCGAACGCCAGCAGATCGTCGCGCAACGCCAGGCGACGCGCGAGTTCGGCATGAAGCGCAAGACGCTCGAAGCCGCCGCCGCAGCCACGCCCGGCGAGGGCGCGAAGCGGACGAAGCCGGAAAAGATCGAGCTCGCCGCCTCGCCGCTGCGCGGCAAGTCCACCGCGAAATTCGGCAAGGGCGAAGGGCCGCCGAAGCTTCCGCCCGTGCGCCAGCCGGTGCTCAAGCCCGAAGCCACCGAATCCGCGGTTCCCGGAAAACCCTCCGGCCGCAGCGATGAAGCTCCGGGCCGCCGGGAAATCACGCCGAGCCGCAAGGGCGAAGCCCCCGGTGCCCGCGAACCGGGCGACACCGGCAGCCGCAAGGACGAAGCGCCCGGTCGCCGCGAGATCAGCCCGAGCCGCAAGGGCGAGGCCCCGGGCAAACCGTCGCCCGAACGGATCGCGCCGGCACCGGAACGCCGGGTCGTGCCGAAGGAAGAACCGCGCGAAACCCCGAAGGTCGAACGCCGGGTCGAACCCAAGCCGGAGCCGCGCGAGGCGCCGAAGGTCGAGCGCCGGGTCGAACCCCGACCGGAACCGCGTGAGGCCCCGAAGGTCGAACGCCGGGCCGCCCCGCAACCCGAGTCCCGCGTCCAACCCGCGCCTCAGCCGCGCCGCGAAGCCGCCCAGCCGGGTTCGTCCGGCGGCGGACAACGCCAGCAACAACCCCAGAAAGGGAAAAAGAACGCGGACGACACCGAGCGCAACTGATCCCCACGCCGCGTCAACCCGCCACGCCCGGTCACGGGCGTGGCTTTTTCGTGCCGCCTTACGCCTCCAGCGGCACCCGCAAAATGAAGCACGCGCCACGACCGGCGGCGGGCGCTTCGAAAACCAGCTCGCCGCCCATCCCTCGGGCGAGCCGGCGCGACAATGCCAAGCCCAGGCCGACGCCGGGCCGGCTTTCGGCCGCCTCGCGGGCGGATTTGTGGAACGCCCGGAAGATCCGCTTCCGCTCGGCCGGCGCGATGCCAGGCCCGAAGTCCCGCACGACGATGGCGATGCCGCCGGGCCGGCTTTCCACGCCCAGCACCACCTTCGGCGGATCGCCCGGCACGGCGTACTTCGCCGCGTTGTCGATGAGATTGAACAGGATGTGCTCGACGGCGGCCGCGTCGACCATGAGCGGCCGCCCGGCGGCTTCGCCGGAAAGGTCCGGCTCGTAGGCCAGCCCGGCGGACGAGAGGCGCGCGGCGAAGCGCTCGTGCATCGGCGCGAGCAGCTCGCGGGCGGTCGTTTCCCGCACCACGGCGCGCGCGCTGCCGCGCTCGATCCGGGAAAACGCGAGCACGTTCTCCACCAGATGCGAAAGGCGGTCGGCCTCGTTCGTCAGCACCCGCAGGTAATCGCCGCGCTTTTCCTCCTTCACCGCGCCGGCCTCCAGCATCTCGGAATAAAGCCGGAAGGTCGTCAGCGGCGTGCGGAGTTCGTGCGTGACCGCCGACACGAACGAGGCCCGTCGTTCGCTCAGCCGCAGGATGCCGCGCACCAGCAGCGCGACGGCGAGCACCGCGAGCAGCGCGGCGACCCAGCCCGCGGTCAGGGAAGCGACGATCGGGCGGGAAACCGGACCGGGCGAAGGGAGCGAGCCGGTTTCCAGGCGGAAGGGGAAGGATGCCAGCACCATGCCGTCGGCGGCCGGGCCGTCGGTCGCGGGCGTGAGCCTGGCGGCGGGCAGCAGGTCGCGCGCGCCGGCTAGCAGCGAGCGTTCCAGCGCCGCCGCGTCCAGCCACGCGCCCTGGATGCTCTCGCCCTCGCGCTGCCACTGGATGCGCCGGAGCAAAAACAACTCGCCGCCGATCCACGCCGGGCGCGGCGGGCCGGCCTCGCGCAGCACGCGTCCGCCGGCGGCGCGGCCGGGCGCGGGCACTTCGGATTTCGCGAACGCCCCGGCGCTCATCGCGTTGGAGGCCTCCTGCACCTTCATCACCTGGCTGGCCACCGCCTTGCTGCGCACCGCCCGCTCCTTTTCGCTGGAGTAGCTTTGTGCCTTATCGGCGTCTTTCGCCGCATCCTGCGGGGGCGAGGGCTCCGCCTGATTCGCCTCCCACGTCTCGCGGCTGGCGTCCAGCGAGCGGGAAAGCGCCGGAAACAATGCCCGGCCCTCGCCGGATTCGCGCAGCAATTTCCGCAGCTCCGGCAGACGGATCTCGCCCTGCGGCGACGACAAACCGCCGTGCTCGGACAGCTCGAAACGCATTTTGATCCAATCCCCGATGTCGTAATGCACCCCGCCGTCCGGCGTCACCGGCCGCTGACTTTCCTCGACGACGATCGCGGTGCCGGCCGCGTCCATCCGCCATAGGGCGAGCCGCACGCGCTCCTGCAGATCGGCCCGCGCCTCGGCCAGCGCGCGCTCGCGCTCGGAGCGCAGGACGTGCCGAGTCAGCCAGGTCATCGCGCCGAGCACCAGCGCCGCGCAAAGCGCCAACGCCGCCCACACCCGCCAGCCGCCGGTCGTTTTCATGGCTCGTGGTGGAATCGGTAGCCCTTGCCCCGCACCGTCGCGAGGATCCGCTGGTCCTTGTCGCCCAGCTTCGCGCGCAGGTGCATGACGTGCATGTCGATCGTCCGCGTTTCGGTGCGGTCGGGATCGAGCCCCCACAGCTGGCGGAGGATCTCCTCGCGGCTGACGATGCGGCCGGGCGAATCGACCAAGTACCGCAGCAGCTCGGCCTCGCGCTCGGAAAGCTCCTCGCTCCGGCCATCGTGGAACGCGATCCGCCGCGCGGCAAAATCGACCGTGCCGCCCGGCACCGGCCGCTCGTCCGACGGCGCGGTGCGCTCGCAAGTGCGCCGCAGCACGGCATCCACCCGGGCAAGCAGCTCCTTCATACTGAACGGCTTGACCACGTAATCGTCGGCTCCGCCGGTGAGCCCGCGGACGCGGTCGCCCTCTTCGCCGCGGGCGGAAAGGATGATCACCGCCTGCCCCGGGCGCTTCCGTCGCAGGGCGTCCAGAATCTCGAAGCCGGACGGCCCGGGCAGCACCAGATCGAGCAGCAGCAGCCGGTAGTTCGCCTTTAACGCCAGCTCCATCCCGGAATGGCCGTTCGCCGCCTCCAGCGTACGGTAGCCGGCGTAATCCAGCACGTCGACGATCCCGCGGCGCACGGCGGGATCGTCCTCCACGACCAGAATGGTGATCTCGGGCATGTTCGCTTTTCTTACAGGATCGGAACCGGACCAGGCAATTTGGGAGTGCCGCGATTCACTTCACCACGTTTCCCTCGAACGGAATCTTCCCAGTCCAGGTTTCCGGGGTGGGCTTGGCTGCTGGTGCCACCGCCTTTCCCTCGAACGGAATCTTCGTCGTCTTCACGTCGAGAAACGGTCCCAGCTCCTTCACGTTCGTGTAGCCGTAGGCGTGCAGGTTGATGAAGGTCTGGATGTTGAGCGCCACCTCGATCCGCTTGCTCGCGAAGTTCGCCGGTTCGTTGGCGAAGTTGTTGTTGCAGTAGATCAGGATGCGCATGCCCTTGTCGGGAATCGCCCGCGCCAGCGCCTCGTCGGTGAAATCGGTCAACGGCAGGCTGATCGCGCCTTTGACGTGGATGTTGGCGAACTTATCGGGCGTCCGCGCGTCCAGCACCACGGTGGCGGGTTCGCCCATCATCCGCAGGAACTCGTCTTCGCCGATGCGGTTCGCCTGACGGACCGGCTCCAGCTTCGCGGCCAATTTCATGAAGCCGGAGAAGTCGATGTTCGGATTCGGAATGGGTTCGGCCATCGACAGCACGGGCAGCAGGGCGAAAAGAACGATGGTTTTCATGGGAAGCAAAAGGACGGGGTTATTTTCCGAAGGTGTAGCCCAGCGCGGCCGCCTGCTCGCGCGTGGTTTCGACGATGGCCTGGTCGAGCGTCTTCTCGCCCGTTTCCTTCGCGCGCTTTTTCATCTCCTCCGCCACGAACGCCTCGCGCTCGCGGTTCAGCGCGACGATTTTTCCCTGGATCTCCGCGCGCTCCTTGCCGGCCTTTTCGACGAAGGCGGCGCGTTCCTCCGGTTTCAGGCCGCGCATCGCTTCCGGCAGATCGGCGGGTTCAAGCTTCGCCGGATCGACCTGCTTTTCGCGCACGGCATCGACCAAATCCCAGGTGGCGTTGTGGTAGTTCGCGCTCGCCTTCGACATCGCCCGGGCGACCGGCGCGCCGGATCGTGCGAAGGTGGCGGCGTCCTTGTCGGCCGCCTCCTGCTTCGCCGCGCCCGCGGCACGCTCCTTGCCGTAGCCGAGGTAGGTCTTGTTCAGCTCCACGCCCAGCTCGGCGATCCGCTTGTCCTGCGGCGCGGCGACGTCGACCACCGCGCGATCCTGGTTGATCACCATGAACTTCCCGCCGCCGAGCGCCGCGCCGTCGTGCCACGCCCCGCTCATCCCCTCGTCGCGGCTGCCGCAGTGGATCGTATTGACCACCACGCCCTTGCCCAGAGCCGCGCGGCAGGCGCTCCGGGCGTCGACCGGCCCCTGGGTGAATGGCTCGTTGCCCGCGATGAAGATGACTTTGTAGGTGTTCTTCGCCTCATCCCACTGCAAGTCGCCCAGCGCACGCTGGATCACCGCGCCGCAATACTCCTCACCGCCGTTGGTCTTCAGTGCGAAGAGCGCCTTGCTCAACTCATCGAGATCGCGGGTCAGCGGCTGGACCTGCCGGACCCACTGGTTGTCCGCGCTCAGGCCGTTGTTGCCGTATTCGTAGAGGGCGACCTCCACCTTCGGCGCCTCGCCGTCACGGCGGGCGTCGGTGAAGGTGTTCACCACCTTCCAAAGCTGCGTTTTCGCCTGATCGATCAGCCCGTCCATGCTGTTCGACGTGTCGAGCAACAGCGCGATCTGCACGTGGTTCGACACCGGCGACGGATCGACTCGCGGCGTCTC
>Ga0207709_10002754_pt1 | contig 10837 bp, 10 predicted proteins | sample KBSM34metaG_FD_184397 | JGI IMG/M metagenome (GOLD analysis project Ga0207709, IMG submission 184397) | Miscanthus rhizosphere microbial communities from Kellogg Biological Station, Michigan, USA - KBS M3-4 metaG (SPAdes) (version 2) | ecosystem: Host-associated > Plants > Roots > Rhizosphere >...
GTCAGCGAGCGCATCATTCTTGCCATGGTAAATCGACAGCAGGGACTAAGCGCGTTCGACGACAATTGGGGTGACGACCCGTTCTTTCAGAGCAAACCATCTAAAACCGACAATCAAAAGTCGGAAAATCAAAACCAGCAGGACATTTTCGGATCCAGCGGAAGTGGACAGAGCAACAGCCGCACGCGCGGCGGAAATGCAGAGCAGTCGGGCGAGACCGAAACAACTGGCACCGCCACCGTCAAAATCATCCGGCCGCCGACCGAAGGCGGCGCCCCCATGAAACTGGAGAAGACCGCTTCGCTGACCAACGATTCGATTATTGAACTGGTGGAAGCCGGTTTTTCTGAAGGCACCATCGTCCGGCGCATTGAGCAGTCGCCGGTCGAATTTGATCTTTCCCCAGCAAAGATTTCGGACTTAAAGAAACATCGTGTCGGCGACAAGATTATTGCCGCAATGAGAGCCGCGATGGGCGATGACGCGAACACCAGGAATGCGTCGGGAACTTCCAATGGCACTGCTAAGCCGCAATAATCCGAATCCGTTTCTTTTAAAGTCCTGTATTCTCGGAATTTTTCTGATCGCCGTCATCTACGCTGTTGTGCCCGCAAATCCTGGGCAGAAGCGAAAGTCGAACACCCAGCCCAAGCCTTCACCAACTCCAAACTCAGATCTTCAGCGCGTGGGGCCGCCACCGGCCGCGCCGATCCTCGAAAAACGAGAACAGGAAGTTGGACCTTCAGAAGTAATCTCAGTCAATACGACCGAGGTCATGCTGCCCGTCACGGTGCGCGATCGAAGTGGCCGTCTGGTCGCGGACTTGAAACGCGAAGACTTTCGTGTGTTTGAAGACGATCGTGAAGAACGACTCAGTGAATTGGCGCTGCGGCAGGTGCCGGTTGATGTCATCCTCATGGTCGATGCTTCTTCGTCAGTGGCCGAAAACCTCGATGATTTTCGCAGGGCTGCCGAGGAATTTGCCGCACAACTCGACGACAAGGATCGGATTAGTCTTATAAAGTTCGATGATCGAGTGCAACTACTTCAGGGATGGACCCAGAGCCGCTTTCAGTTGCAGAGGGCGCTGAATCGCATCGAGCCGGGAATGTTTACGCGTCTCAACGACGCCCTGGTGCTTGCAGCGCGTGAACAATTCGGCAGCACGCAGTCGCGGCGCGCCATCATCGTTCTCACTGATGGTGTTGACAGTGGTCGCGGAAGCACCGCTGAACAGGCTTTGCAGGCGGTACTCAATGCGCAGGCGTCAGTTTACGTTGTTAGCAACGGCGAGATTTCGCGAGCCGCAAAGCGATCTCAATTGAATGCTCTCCTCAATTCCGATTCAGTTACTTTCAACCAAATTCGAATCGATGATTTACGCGAGGGATTGCGCGCTTTGGACGAAAGCGAAGTAAAACTCACGCGGTTGGCCGATGCGACCGGTGGACGAATTTATGAACCGGTGAGCTTCAGCAGGCTGGACGATGCGTATCGCGAAGTTGCTGAGGAGCTGCGTCACCAGTACGCCATCTACTACACACCCTCGAACAAAACTCGCGATGGGAGCTTTCGTCGCGTGCGCGTGGAAACAAGAAATCCACAGGATCGAACGTCGACGCGAATCGGTTACTATGCGCCGCGGCGGTAAGGCCGCTGAAGAGTTCACTCTGACCATGCCGATTGAGATCGAGAAAAAATATCGACTAACGCTGAAGGATCGTCGCGCGATTGAGAGGCATTTGCGCGCGCTCGGCTCGAAGCCGAAACCGCTCGAGCACGAAGAGAATACGATCTATTGCGGCGGGACTTTGGGGTTTGGGCTGCGGGCACTGCGTTTGCGACGCGTGAATGGTGAAGCGATTCTGACATTAAAAGAGCGTATCCCGACGGATTCACCAATCAAGCACCAGAACGAAAATGAGACGCGAGTAAATAACGCCGACGCAACCGACGCGATCTTACGCGGCATTGGATTTGAGCCTGCACTGGTTTATGAGAAGCGGCGCACACGCTGGGACGTGGGCAGGGCAAAGGTGGTAATTGATGAGCTGCCCTACGGCTTGTTCATGGAAATAGAAGCGTCAGAGAAAGAGATTAAGCGCGTAGAAAAGCTAATTGACGCTGAAAAACTTCCAGCAGTCACCGAGACTTATCCGGCAATGACCGCGCAACTCGGAAAGAAAAATCGGAAGGGAATTATTGAAGCGAGATTTAGAAGAGGTTAGAAGGGACGTCTGAAAGTTCGTTGTTGTGAGTTCGTGGTTCAGCGTCGAGTTTTTGGTTTCCGTCCAGCCGTTCTAAGTTCGAATCTCTAACCTTAGTAGTTCGTATCCCGTACTTCCACCCGCTGAACCGAAAACACCACACGCATAGTCTCAGGTCGCCGATCGATTGAGGCCGGCACAAATGCCGCGTTGTTTCTGAGCGCCGCCTGGAAGTCGTCGAGCATGCGCCGGTCACGCGGCGCGTGCATGACGTCGGCCAAAGATGCCGCGCCGTTGCTGAAAACGTCAGCCACCACGACCATTTCATCGCGGTTCTCATTCGAGTGGTCGTTCGCCAGATTAAGCGTCGCAATGCCGCCGTCAGGATTTAGGCTAGGTGACTCGGCATTGTACGGTTTGCGCAAAGCCGCATAGTTGCTTGGCGTAATCGGCTCGTAGATGTTGTAAGGTCCGGGTTCGACGGCGGCAGTGAAATCATTCAGCGCGCCGGCCGCTTCGTGCAACGCAATCATATGCGGCCGCAAAGCTAAAAAGACGAGGCTAAAGAGCAGAATCGACGTTACCGAGCTGAACGCGTAACGCATTATGCGGGGCTGCAGCCACACAGAAATGTAATCGACAAAGATTTCGCTCTTGGGCGCGCGGCGCCGCGCACGCTGCACAACTACCTCTGCGCGGACCGCATCCTGGATCGTTGACACCAGATTTGCTGACGCAACGGAACCTTCCATGGTCGCCAGACGAAGACGAAGCGCGCGCAACTGCGCCACTGTTGATCGACAAACTGGACACACTTCCATGTGAGTATCGCAACGACCGCGCTCGTTCTCGGCTAGCCCGTCGTCGCAATAGAGCGAAAGCAATTCCTGGATTTCGTCACATTGCATTTTTGATTTCTGATTTCTGATTTTTGATTTGCGACTGCTTCATCGCATGCAAGGTGTAAAATCGCAAATCCAAAATCCTCCAAATGCTGTTGAATGGCTGACCAACCCCGGCTGCTCTTCCCTTATCAACGCCGGCTCGAAAGCATTGGGGCAATTTGGTTCGTCGACCGTTCGAGTGACCACGTGTTGTTGCTGGCACGTTTTTTCAAACTCACTCGTCCGATTTCCTCACCGGCCGTTTTGCCGAGCCGTCACTTCGACCCTTTTGGCACCGAGTTCTCCGTGAAGCCGGGGCAGGCCAACCATTCACTTCGATTTACAAAGAGCTTTCAAGTTTTCGTCGCAGCTCCAGGCGCCCACGCGCCAGACGCGACTTTACAGTTCCAATATTGATTTGCAGCGTTGCAGCGATCTCTTCATAGGTCAGCCCTTCGATGTCGCGCAATACCACTGCTTCCCGATACGCGCCGCGCAATCCCTGAAGCGCCTGGCGTAACTGCTGCTCGCGTTCGCGCGCGAGTGTTTCCTGCTCCGGGTCACTTGCGTTCGTGTCCTCCAATCGCGTCGCAACTGTCTGTTCACGCTCGCCGACCGCGGCGTCCAGCGAAACCGTCGCATCTCGTCTGCGGCGTCGCCACCATCGCCAGCGATTTCGGGCCTGGTTGATCGCGATACGATAGAGCCATGTTTTCAAATCGGCGTCGCCGCGAAATTTCTGAATCGCCTGGAAAGCGCGCAGGAAAGTTTCTTGGGTCAAGTCCCGAGCTTCCTCAGCATCGCTGGTCAGCCGGAAGAGCAGGCCATAAATATCGCCCGTTCGTTCCGCGACCAACTGTTCAAAGGCGGCCGCGTCGTGGCGTTTCAATCTTTCAAGGAACTGATCTTCGGCCCTTTCAAGGAACGGATATTCCGCAGTCGAACGGTCACCGACTAGAGTTGCCGGGGCAACTTCGTTTAGCTCCGCTTGCGTGCGGAGGGCGATCTGCTCTCCGTAGCTCACTCTGCGCCCCCTTCGGGACGGCTTTCCTCGAGAAGCTCAAAACCGTTCGACCGCGACTGCTTCTCGGGCCGACGCCGGTTTAGACATCCGAAGCTTGTCCGTTGTTCCCAGCCAAACATAAAAAAATTCGGGGCTTCTTTCCCGTTACTTCGATGATCCGCGGCGGATGTTAGTTGCGGCGGCTGCCTCCTTGACATCCTCCAGACCCGCCGTTAAATTCGCTGTTTCTGCGATCATACACGATTTTGAACGCGCGTCACCGTGCGTACTTGCAAAAGGAAGTCCCTTGGCTAAATACAAAAAGAAACGCGCGCGCGAACTGAAGCACGATAAGTTCCGCGACACCACGATGCTGCTTGCCGATCGCATGGCTGACCGCGTTGCCGGGCGGGGCCGCCAGATTCTTTACATCATCCTCGGTGTGGTTCTGGTCGCTGCCGCCGGTTACGGCATTTACCGCTGGTGGCATAAGAAGTCGGATGAAGCGGAAGCGGCAATGGGACGCGCCATCGCTATTGCGCGGGCCGAAATCAACGCAAATCCTCCCGCAAATTCAAAGGATCCGGTGTTTAGCACTGAGCAGGAGCGCGCGCAAAGAACGATCGAAGAATTTCGCAAGGTCGAAGCCAAGTACGGCGATCCTTATCGGAGTGAGGCTAGACTTTTCATCGCACGAAGCCTGCTGATAACCGATCATGATAAGGGCGTGGCTGAGTTGCAGACGCTCAGCACTGGAAGCGGAGATACTGCAGTCCTTGCGAAATTCGCGCTGGCTCAAGCCAGGGAATCGGACGGAAAATTGGACGAAGCGGCGGGCCTCTACAGTGAAATTGTGAAGATGAATACAAAGTTAGTGACGCCGGAGAGTGCGAATCTGCGCCTCGCCAAAGTTTACGAGAGACAGGGAAAGAACAAAGAAGCCGCCGATCTGCTCTTCAATCTCGTCTCTTCCGCGCGCGCCGCGAAAGATAAAGATGGCAAGCCAATACCGGAATCAGCAGCTTCTCGCGATGCAACTCAGGAACTGCTAAAGCTCGACCCAGAACGTCACAAGCAACTGCCGGCGCCTCCACTCGCTGAGTTTTAATTCCAAGAATATTCGTGCAGATCTAGCGTAAGCTGACGTCGGCCATGGATCCGTTTACGCACACGCTGGTCGGCTTAACCGCAGCCAAAGCCGGATTGGAACGGCTATCACCGCTAGCCACAACCGTCTGTGTCCTCGCCGCGAATAGTCCTGACTCTGACGTCATCGTGGGGCTGACAACTGATCGGTGGAACTATCTGCATCATCATCGCGGAATCACCCATTCGATCGTTGGAGTAATAGGTCTGGTTCTCGTCGTTCCGACGTTGGTATGGTTGATCGAATGCGGATGGGCAAGATTGCGCCACCGGCGAGCGAAGCCACGATATCGAGGTTTGTTGCTGGCTTCCGCGATCGCAACTGCGACACATCCGTTGATGGACTGGACGAACAACTATGGTGTGCGTCCGTTTCTGCCTTGGAGTGGTCGCTGGTTTTACGGCGATCTTGTCTTCATCGTAGATCCTTACATTCTTTTGCTGGCAGGTGGCGCGGCGTTTCTGGCGACAAGTAATCGTTGGCCAAAGATCGTTTTGTGGGCTTTGCTCGGCGCAACGTTTTTGAGTTTAAGTTTCGTCGTCGGCGGACGCCGCGATCCCGGTTTGGAAGGTGCGGGCGTGGCGCGGATTGCTCTGCTTGCCGGAGTTGTCGTCCTTGTTACTATTCGAGTCGTCGGAGTTGCGCGTGCGCGCGAAAGGATCATCGCGGCAAGTGCGCTGGCACTCGTCTTTTTTTATTGGAGTGGCCTCGCTGTGGCGCACGGCAGTGCGCTGAACGCTGCAACGCTGATTGCGAACCATTCGGCATCACAATTCAACGAAAGAGTTTTACGCGTCGTTGCCATGCCGACACTCGCAAATCCAACGCGTTGGTTCTGCGTCTTCGAAACTGACCAGGCGATTTATCGGTTCTCGGTGAAGCTGGGAACGGGATCGGCAACAGACTCGTTGCAGGTCGTCGATGGTTATCACACTGATGCGCCCGAAGCAGTCGAACGGTACGCGAAGCCAACTGATCAAGCGGCGGCACTGACGGCCCTCGCCTCTCAGGATCGGCGCGCGCGCATACTTCTCGACTTCGCGAGATTTCCCGTGGCGCACGTGCCGGAGCAAGACTGCGTGAGTCAAACAATCGTGCAATTCTCTGACCTGCGCTACACTAAACCCGGTTCAGGGCGCGGCACGTTTTCTTTGAATGTGCAGGTGGAATGCGCATCTAAATGAGGGGTTAGGGTGCCGGGTGCCGGCACCTGATATCCGATACCCGGTACCTGGCTTAATGAACGAATCAACGCAAAAACAATTGCTCGAAGTGTTGCGCGAGACACCGCGCACGCATACGTATGCAGACAAGCGTACGGGAAGAATAGGCATTCGTGTTTCTCCGAGTGGCTACCTTGCGCTGGCCGCGCTGCTAACATTTGTCGCGGTAGTTCTGCTGCGCACGAAAAACGATCTCGCGGCACTCACGATAGTCACGGTCACCTGGGTGCTGACGCCAATTCTTGTTGCAACCGATCGTCTCTACTTTGCCGGCGAGACGCTATTTCGCTCCGGCTTAGTTCCTTTGGTCTCGCGTGTGGTGCAAGGGCGACGACCAGAACTGCAGGTGGCAGATGTTGAGTCGGTGGAAGTCGCAACGGTGCGCACGTTGCGGCGCGGCGGAAGTGTCAGATATCGCTACTCAGTCGAAATCGCTGGCCGCGGCCACTCGTTTGTGTTTGCTTCCGGCGGCAAGAAGTTTCGCCAGATCGCACAGGCGCTTTTGCCGCTTGTGGCAGATCAGAAGTTGGATGCGCGCGCTACAGAGCTGCGCGATTACCTTTGTGACGCAAAGGAGCTTAACAAGCAGCTAGCTACGCTTGAGATTGCGACCGACGCCGTGCTTGGGGCAATGGATGAACGTGCGCGCCGCCACATCGAAAAACAAGATGCCATGACAGCTCCTTCGACGGTCGAAGACGAAGGGCGTGCGAAGTCGTTGGCGCAAGCTGGAAATCGCTTGAGAGTCGCGGGCCGCCTGCGCGAATCGGGTGAAGCATTTCGACGCGCCCTGCATTTCGCACCGCGCGATGCGTGGCTGCTTTATCAATACGCGCGTCTTTTGCGTTCGCAGGCGTCCGCTTTTGGCAACGCGCATTTGCTTTCGCGCGCCTGTGCGGCACTGAAACTTTCATCGCTGCGTGGTAGCGAAGATGCGAGGCTCCTGGAACGTGTAGGCGAAAGCTTCTTTGAATTTGGACAACCGGGACGTGCGGCGAAGACACTCCGTCGTGCATTGGATCTCGATCGCAATTCATACCGCGCGTCGACGGCCCTCGCGGAAATAGCATTAAGCGAAGGGAAACTCGCGCATGTGATTCATCACTACCGTGACGCGTCGAGAGTAGCTCCTGATGCGGCGAGCGCGCGCATGGCCCGGCGAGAGGCTGATTATTACGCACGACTGAACGACGACGATGATTATTTGACGGCAGAGTTACGACGGATGAACTGGTTGGAAGGCGCCGGGCGAATTCAACAGTTTTCGGCGCGCGTCAGTTTCGCTGCTCTGTTCGTCGCGTTGGCAGGTTCGTTCCTGGATCAAATAGTTGCTGGGGTCGGTTGGGCAGTAGCTTCATCTTCGATCATCGGTTGGTCAGGGTCATTGCTCCTGCGAAAGATTCTCGCTCGGCGACGAGAGATGGAAAGCGCCGGAAGCGCGTGATGTTTATAGCCCGGAAGTCATTCTCCAAAAGCATTGCGCGCAGCGAAATGAGATTCACTTCGCTGCGCGTTAAAGTTTGAAACGGGGGCCGGAGCTATAAACGTGTCAGCCGCTGTGCGGCTGCCTGTTTATTTTTGCGCGCCACCGGCCTTCGTCGATTTCTTTTCCGATACAGCTTTTGACTTTACGGTTCGGCTTGCTTGTTCGGTTGCTGACGCCACTGCATCGAGACGGTCCGGCAGGGGATTCAAGAATCCATCCCAACGATACTCTGGCTTGCGCGCGGGCTGGCTCAATCGTTTGAAGATCAGTTTCGTCACCGCTTCGCTTACCCAGTTGTGATAGAACTCTCCGACTGACGCCAATTCCGCGTCCGGCGCGGGATTCATAAAGTCGATTGCGTATGGAATACCGTCCTTGATCGCAAACTCGCACGTGTTGATGTCGTAACCAAGCGCGGAACACAAAGTGCGCACATCGTGCGTGACCCGCGCGTTCAGTTCGGGCGACAGATAATTCGGATCGTAGATGTATTGTTCGCCCGAGAGGTAAGGCTTACGCGGATCGTACGGCATGATCATCACGTCCTCCTGGCCGATGCAATAGCACCTGACAAACTGTTCGAACTCGACCGACGCTTGCAGCGTCATGCAGAGCGTGCCTGTCTGATCGTATTCGTGAATCAGCTCTTCAAGTGAGTTCACTTTCGAAACGTTTTTCCAGCCGCCTCCGTCAAACGGTTTTAGAAAGGCGGGAAAGCCGATGTAATCCGCGATTGCTTTCCAATCGAGTGGAAACTGAAGGTTCCGCAGACTTTCGCTGATGATGCCGGGAATGTAATCCTTTTGCGGGAGCAAAACCGTTTTCGGCACCGCCACGCCAAGTTTCAGGGCCAGTGAATAGTTGAAGAATTTGTCGTCGGCCGACCACCAAAACGGATTGTTAACGATGGTCGCTCCTTCGAGCGCCATGCGCTTAAGCGTTGCGCGATAGAAAGGCACTTCGTGCGAGATGCGATCGATCACCAGGTCGTACCGCGGCGGCTCATCATGACGAATGCCGCCGAGCACAAGATACTCAGCCGTCACCTCGCCGTTTCCACGCTCGTTGACGTTGCGGATTAGCGCTTCGGGAAATGTCTTTTCCCGTCCGACCAGAATGCCCACACGTTTCATGAAATACTCGGCTCCAGACTGCGAACGCGCGCTTTTCTTCTGCGTAATGAAGCGGCGTTCCCTTGGATTTTTGATTTTTCGGAAGCGAAACCAAGCTATCGTCAGGCTTGGCGAATGTCAAACGCGAGCTGCTGAAATGCCGCGGCGTGGATAAGTGCCAAATCGCGTGACTATCCAGGAAGTGGCGTGAGAATAACGCGAGAGATAACCGCGGATTTTGGGTACTATCGAAATCAGTCGAGATGCCGGTGGAGTCAGCATAAGTACACGGCCGCGACCACTGCAGAAATCGAGCATGCGCTTGAGCGCCTTGTGTCGTCGAACCCGGCCCTCCGATCCGATGCGGATTGGCTGCGGCGTCAGACGGATTAAGCTCGATTCGAGACATCCATCTGCTTCACGTGCGGCATCTATTCCTTGTCTCCCATCTCTGTCCGATGATGGCCTGTGCTACAATCCGCGCCGAAAACGGAGCATGTAGTCGCCAGAGCAAGCCGGCAGGACAGCAGAAACACCCCATGAGCTTTAAGAAGTTTTCTAGAATTATTATCCCCAGCGTTTTGATCGCGCTGTTAGTTGGCGCGACTTTTCTTGCGCCTCACGCGGCAGCTGAGCAGCAAAAGGAGTTTACCGCGGAGCAGGTCGTTGAGACTCTGATCCTTTTCTCCGGCACGCGTAATGGCTTGGCACAAGTTCGAAAGACCGGCTTGGAAAACGGCCGCATGTCTCGCATGAACCAGGATGGCCGACCCGAAGAAGTCCGCTATCAGCTCAGATTTATTCATGGCGACAAGCTTGAAAAGGACAAGATTCGGCTTGATCAGAAAACGCCACAGGCTGAATATTCGCTGATCAAAAACGAAGATCGCCTGTTCGGAGTCATCAACGGTTCGACGTTTACCCCACGCGCTGACACCGCGGCCGAGTTTCTTTCGCAGCAGACCCACAGCATCGAAGCGCTGCTCCGCTACAAAGAAAACGATTCGAAGCTCGCCTCAGCGGGCAAAGACAAACACCAGGGAGTCGATCTCTACGTTATTGACCTTACCGACAAAGCGAACCACAAAACGCGATACTTCATCAGTGCGAAATTCTTCCGCGTGCTCTGGCTGGAGTACGAAGAGACGCCGCCCGATCAAACCACCCCGGTGAAGTACATGAAGCGGTTCTACGACTATCGTTACGCGCAAAGCACTCTCGTGCCCTACCGCACGGTGCTCACCGTGGACGGCAAACAGACACTCGAAACACGCATCCTCACAGTCACTTACGGCGTAAAAATGGAAGACGCAACGTTTCAATCGCCAGACGCCACGAGCGGCATGGAATAACTGTCGAGAGTTGCCGTCTTCGGAATCCCCCAGTCTCATTACATTCGCGACAATTTTTGTAAATTCGATTCGAGGAAACCAATTCACCCGGTTTTTACTACCTTTTGGAACCCGGGCACCTCTGACGCGTGTCACCAGTGAGCGTCGCAGGCAGCGGTGTATAATGTCTGCTCGCGAAACCGGGCGAAAATCCGAGGAAATTGGTCGCTTACCAAGCGAAGAGCCTGCCTGCCAATGAGGGCGCTAAGTTCAGTTGAGCAATTTGATTTCGCCGCCGGGCGAGCAACGGCGGTTGTCATGCAGCCAGCAACAGACCACGCCCTGTTGGAAGGTACGTTGGCCGGTGACGAAGATGCGTTCGCTGAATTGGTCGCTCGTTATCGAAACCAGATTACGAGCTACATTTATCGGATCGTGAACGAT
>Ga0207709_10002756_pt1 | contig 10829 bp, 9 predicted proteins | sample KBSM34metaG_FD_184397 | JGI IMG/M metagenome (GOLD analysis project Ga0207709, IMG submission 184397) | Miscanthus rhizosphere microbial communities from Kellogg Biological Station, Michigan, USA - KBS M3-4 metaG (SPAdes) (version 2) | ecosystem: Host-associated > Plants > Roots > Rhizosphere >...
GTATGCAAGACATGGCCCCACCCTGGGGCCTCCGGGCGGGCGCGTTGCTCAGTGCCTGGTGCGGCCCAGTGCGCTGGCCGGAAGTGCCACAAGCATGAGCAATGCCGACAGCACCAGCGCCCCGCTCAGCACATACAGGCTGGCGGTGAACCCGCCCGTCAGCGTCTTGAGCGCGCCGACCATCATCGGCGCCACCAGCCCCGCGCTGCCGCCGATGGTGCTGATGAGCGCGATGCCCGCGGCCGCGGCGCTCTTCGACATGAAATTGCCGGGCACCGACCAGAGCACGGTGAACGCGGCGGAAATGCCCATGGCCGCCAGTGCGAGGCACAGCACGGCGGCGAAGGCGTTGTGCATGAACAGCGTGGTCAGCGCCAGCCCGGCCGCGCCCACCACCGCGCTCAGCGCGAAATGCCAGCGGCGCTCCTTGTGCCGGTCCGAATGCCGCCCGACGACGATGTTGGCCGCGATGCCCGCCACCGCCGGAACGACCGAATAGAAGCCGATCTGCAGCACGCTGAGCCCCATCGACTTCAGGATCGTGGGCTGCCAGAACGACAGCGCATAGATGCCGAGGATGATCAGGAACGACATGAAGCCGATCAGCCACACCCGGGCGTCGAGCATCGCCGCGCCGAAGGTGTGGCGCCCGGTGGCGCCATTGGCGGCCTGGTCTTCGGCCAGCAGGCGCGCCACGCGCTGCTTCTGCGCTGGCGACAGCCAGGCCGCCTGCGACGGGCTGTTCGACAGCCAGCGGAAAGCCGCCACGCCGAGCAGCACGCTCGGAATCCCTTCGAGCAGGAACAGCCACTGCCAGCCGCGCAGCGACAGCACGCCGTCGAGATACGTCATCGTGAGCCCTGCGATGGGCCCCGCCACGATGGGCGCGGCGCCGAAGGCCATGAAGAACAGCGCGGTGGCCTGCGCGCGGCGGTGCGAGGGGAACCACAGCGTCAGGTAGAACAGCACCCCCGGCGCGAAGCCGGCCTCGAACACGCCGATGAAAAAGCGCAGCACATAGAAGTGCGTGGGCGTGGTCGCGAACATCATCGCCGCCGACGCCAGCCCCCACAGGCCCATGATGCGCAGCAGGGTCGCGCGCGCACCGATCTTCGCGAGCATCAGGTTGCTCGGAATCTCGAACACCGCATAGCCGATGAAGAAGATGCCCGCGCCCAGGCCGAACACCGCGTCGCTGAAGCCGAGTTGGTCCTTCATCTGCAGCTGCGCGTAGCCCACGTTGGTGCGGTCGAGGTAGTTCAGCACGTAGCAGGCGCACAGCAGCGGCATCAGGCGCCAGGTGATCCTGCGGAAGAGCGCGGCGTCGTCGCGCGCGGCGGTATCTGCTGCCGGGGTGCGCGCATCCGCTGCGTCGAGGGTGGCGGTGTTCATCGTGTGTCTCCTTCTGTTGTTCCTGCCCGAGATGCTTCAGGCGACCGTGGGCGTGCCGAAGCTCGTCTCGCCCCACAGGTGGCTGGCCGGCGCACCCGGAAACAGCCAGTGCGGCGAGCATTCGGCCGACGGCACCACGTTGCTGAACCCGTGCGAGGACGAGGTGCCGGCGAGGGTCTTCTCCAGCACCATCGACAGGTACTGGTCGTTGCTGCCCTCCTGCGTGTTGCCGTTGAGGATCACCTCCGCGCCCGTGGCCTGCGCGTAGCGGCGGATGCCGTTGTGCCGCGACTGCAAAGGCGCCCAGCTGTCGGCTGCCACGCCGTTCTCGCTGCTCACGCGCAGGCCGTCGCCGGTGCGGTAGACCAGCGAATGGTTGCCCTCGGTGTGGCCCGGCGTGTGCACCAGAGCGAGCCCGCGGCCCAGCTGGATGCTGCCGTCGAAGGCGACGATGCGTTCGGCCGGCACGCCGTCGAGGCCGCGCGGGCAGTACCACTCGGCCTGTATCGGCAGCAGGCCCCGCACGTTCTCGAGCTCCTGGCGGTGCACCAGCAGCCTTGCGTTCGGCAGCAGGCCCGGCGTGCCGGCGTTGCCGAGCCAGCGGCGCACGTCCTGCGTGTGCAGGTGGTCGTAGGTGATGTAGTCGACTTGCTCCGGCGCGATGCCGCAGCTCGCCAGCGCCTGCGGCACGGTCTGGTAGACCGGCGCGATCGCCTTGTGCAGGAACTTCGGCGTCTGCTCGCTCAGGCGCTTGAAGTAGGGCGTTTCGTTGCCGGCCTCGAAGTCGGCCGGCGTGAACAGCAGCGTGCGCAGGCGGCCCTCGAAGTCGTCGTACTGGATCAGCACGGTGCGCGCCAGCAGGTGGACCATGTGCGGCTTGAGCAGTTGCTGCGAGTACACGCCGGTAAAGGCGAACCACGCGGGGTACGGAATGCGCAGCAGGTTGAAGCTGCGCGCAAAGCGCACCGGCGGCGCGTCGAGCAGCCGCTCGCGCAGGCCTTCGGCCCCATGGCGGATGGCGCGCAGGCGATCCTGCGGCATGGCGGCGTTGCGTGTGCCGTCGAATTCCGGCAGCTGTGCGAAGCCGGTGGGCTCGGTGTCTCGGATCATGGTCGTCTCCTGGAAATGAATGCTTGCTTTTCGATTCGTCGTGCGTTGTTCGGGGGAGCGGTTGAACTGCCGGCATGAGCAGAGCGCTCATCGTGCGCAGGGCACCGGGTGCTCCCCGCAGCGAAATAAAGGAGGAGGCCGCAGGCCGGGGGACATTCGCGCAGGGGAGTACCCGGTGGCCTGTGCACACGCCCCGAATGCCCCTTCAGTACATCGACCGCCCGCCCGAGATGTCGAACACCGCGCCAGTGCTGAACGAACATTCATCCGATGCAAGCCACGCAGCCATCGCAGCCACTTCATCGACCTCGACAAAGCGCCCCATCGGCACGCGCGACAGCAGCGCAGTCCGCAGCTGTTCGCGGTGCTCCACAGGCACGGCCGCGAACACCTCGGTGTCGGCCGCAGACGGCGTGATGCAGTTCACCAGCACGCCCGAAGAAGCCAGCTCCTTGCCCAGCGACTTGGTCAGCGCGATGAGCCCCGCCTTCGACGCCGAGTACGCGGCATTGAATCCGTTGCCCTCCTTGCCGGCGACCGAGGCGATGTTGACGATGCGCCCGCGCCGCTGCGCGAGCATCACCGGCGCCACCGCGCGGCAGCACAGCCACGCGCCCGTCAGGTTGATGTCGAGCACGTTGCGCCACTGTGCGGGCGTGTGCTCCCAGGCCGGCACGGTCGGGCCGAGCACGCCCGCGTTGTTGACGAGGATGTCGATGCCGCCGAAGCGCTCCTGCGACTGCGAGGCCGCGCGAGCAATCTGGTCTTCGTCGCGCACATCGACGACCGCCGAGGTCGCGGTGCCGAGCGGTGCGAGCGTTTGCAGCGCATTCGCCAGCACGGCCGCATCGAGGTCCCACAGCGCGACGCTGGCGCCGGCCGCGAGGTAGCGCTGCGCAATCGCCCGGCCGATGCCGCGCGCGCCACCCGTCACGACGGCGTGGCGGCCCGCGAGCGCATCGTTGCGCGGCGCAGTCATGCGGCTGCCGCTTCTTGCGGGCGTGCGGCTGCGGGCTGGCCCAACAGTGCGCCCATCAGCGCGGCCACATGCTCCGCGGGCACGCCCGCCAGCAGTTGCCGCAGCATCGTCAGCGTGTCGAAGTACACGCGCTCGCACACCAGCCGGTCGCCTTCGAAGATGAAGAAGGCATTCATGCGGCAGCGAAAGCTGTTGCCCGTCGGGGGCAGGCCCTTGAGCGGACCGCGATGCGTGCCCAGCAGCCAGAACTCGACGACCACCGAATCGTCGGCGTGCCGCAGCTGGATGATCTCGTGGCGCTGGTCGGGAAAGGCACGGCGCGTGTCGGTGTAGTACTGGCGCACGTCGGCAATGCCGTCGTGCACCTCGCCGCTCGGGATCAGCTCGTAGTGCGGGTGCGGGAAGGTGCCGAGCACGGCGTCGAAGTCCTGCCGGGTTTCGTCGGCGAAGTGATCGAGCACGAGGCGCTCGCGGCGGGCTTGAAGTTCGGTGCGTTGTGTGTTCATCAGGGGTGTGCTCCATGTGACAGGGACGACAGGTGACATCGGGTTGCTGCGAATGCGCCGGCCCGGGCTCGCTGCGTACTATCGGCACGCCCTTGAAACAAGACTGTCCGGTGTTGGCAATCGCCGCTACGGACAAACCCGCGATGCCACGCACGCCCCCTTCATCTCCCGACACGGCGCCGGACGCACAGCCATCGCCGGTGCACAACGGCGACATGCGGCTGGCCGAAGACGTGCAGCGGCGCCTGCTCGAAGTGGCGCACCGGCGCACGCTGGCGCGCGGCGAGTCGCTCTTTCACAAGGGCTCGTCGCCCGATGCGCTCTTCGGCGTGGTTTCAGGCTCGCTGCGCGTGAGCGTGGTGGCGCCGGGCGGGCGCGAGGCCGTCATCGCGATGCTCGAACCCGGCCACTGGTTCGGCGAGGTCTCTTTGCTCGTGGGACGCGAGCGCGTCTACGACACCTGCGCGGTCGACACCACCGAGATGGCGGTGGTCGCGGCGGCCGATTTCCACCGGCTGGTGGCCGAACATCCCGACGTGCACATGGCCTTCACCCGGCTGGTGTGCCTGCGGCTGCGCCAGGCGCTGGCGTGGATCGACGACGTGATCCTGATGCCGCTGCCGGTGCGGCTCGCGCACCGCCTGCTCACGCTGGACGCACGCGCCGAGGGCACGGGCGAGGGCGGCGGCACGATGCTGGGCGTGTCGCAGGAAGACCTGTCGTTCATGCTCGGCGTGTCGCGCCAGAGCGTGAACCGGCAGCTCAAGCTATGGGAGGAAGACGGCACGCTGCGCGTGCGCTACCGCGCCATCGAGCTGCTGGACCGCGCGCAACTCGAGCGGCATGCGGCCACGCCGCCCTGAGCCACGCCGGGCAAGTCAGTCCATCCGTGCGCCGGATGCCTTCACCGCCTTTTCCCAGCGCGGCGTTTCCGTCGCCAGGAAGCGCGCGAAGTCCTCGCTGCCCAGGAAGGCAGGGTCGGCGCCTTGGCTCACCATGCGTTCGCGCACCTCGGGGCTGTTCAGCACCTGCCTGAATGCATCGCTCAGTTTGGCGACCACGTCCTTGGGCGTGTCCTTCGGCGCGAGGAAGCCGTAGAAGCCCACCACCTCGAAGCCCTTGACGCCCGATTCGATGACGGTCGGGATGTCGGGCAGGGCGGGGTTGCGCTCGCGGCTTGTCACGGCCAGCGCGCGCACCTTGCCCTGCTTGTGATAGTTGGCGGCTTGCGGAATCGACTCGGCCATGAACTGCACCTGCCCGCCCATCAGGTCGGTGAAGGCCGGGGCGCTGCCGCGGTAGGGGATGTGCACCATGAAGATGCCGGTGGCGGTCTTGAACATCTCCGGCACCAGGTGGCTGATGCCGCCGTTGCCGGCCGAGCCGTAGTTGACCTGGCCGGGCCGCGCCTTGGCGTAGTCGATGAACTGCTTAAGGTTCTGCACCGGCAGCTTGGGCGTGACCAGCAGCGCCAGCGGCTGCATGGCGGTGCGCGCGATGGGCACGAAGTCGCGCTGCGTGTTGTAGGGCAGCTTGCTGTAGAGAGCGCCGTTGATCACGGCCACGCCGGTGTTGGCCAGCATCAGCGTGTAGCCGTCGGCCGGGCTTTTGGCGACCGCGTCGGCGCCCACCGAGCCGCCCGCGCCGGGCTTGTAGTCGACGATCAGCGGCTGGCCGAGCACGGCCTGCAGCCTGTCGGTGAGCAGGCGCGCATGCTGGTCGAGCGGGCCGCCGGCCGGGAAGCCGATCACGACCTTGATCGGCTTGTCGGGGTAGGCGGCCATCGCCGTGGTGCCGATGGCAAGGGAAAGGACCGCGAGCGCGATCCGGGCAGTCTTGTTGTTCATGATCCGTCTCCTTTTTGTGAGGAGACGATCATAGGCAGCGCGCTCAGCCGGCCAGCGTGGCCTTCAGCGTGATTTCGGGCACGCTCGCCAGCGCCTTCGACAGCGGGCAGCCGGCCTTGGCGGCGGCCGCGATCTGCTGGAACCTGGCTTCCTCGAGGTTCGGCACGGCCGCGTCGAGCTCGAGCTGGATGCGGTCGATCTTGAAGCCGTCGCCGTCCTTGGCCAGCCGCACGGCGGCCTTGGTGTCGATGCGTGTGGCGGTCAGGCCTTCCCGTTCGAGCGCGAAGGCGAAGGCCATCGTGAGGCAGGCGGCATGCGCCGCGCCGACGATCTCCTCGGGGTTGGTGCCGCGCTTGTCGTCCTCGAAGCGGCTCGCGAAGCCGTAGGGGTAGTCTTTCAGGGCGCCGGTCTCGGTGCTGACCTTGCCCTTGCCGGTCTTGCCGGCGCCTTCCCAGTGGACGCTTGCGTGCTTGTCTGCTGGCATGTCGGTTCCTTCGCTTGGGTGGTGTGTGGAGGGAACGGCAGGTTCGCCCAGAAACCGGCGGCTGTCTGTAGTCGTACGGCGCGTGCGCAGGTTCGAAAGGGGAAGGGGCGTCAGAAGAATGGGCGTCGCCTAGGCGACGCTCCGGGGGGCTTCCCCCATGGGAGCGGCGGCCGTGGCGGCTTAGGCTGGCGGGCTGTCGCTTTTTCTTTTCCCCGCCTGTACTCACCATGCAACAACGCCCGCATTACAAGTTCTGGCCCAAACGCCTCCCTCACTCGATCACCGTCCCCGCCACCTCGCTCTGGCACAACCTGGCCACCTCGGCCGCACGCTACCCCGACAAGCCCGCGCTCGTGTTCTTCGGCCGCGTGACCACCTACCGCGACTTCGCCGCCCAGGCCGAGCGCCTGGCAGGCGCGCTGCATGCGCTGGGCGTGAAGCGCGGCGACCGTGTGATCCTCGACATGCAGAACTGCCCGCAACTGGTGATCGCGCATTTCGCGATCCTGCGCGCCAATGCCGTCGTGGTGCCGGTCAACCCGATGAACCGGGCCGAGGAGCTCAAGCACTACATCACCGACTCCGACGCCAAGGTGGCCATCATCACCGGCGACCTGGCGGGCGAGCTGGCCAAGGCCAGCAATGCGCTGCCCGTGGAGCAGCGGCTCGACCACATGGTCGTGACCCAGTTCACCGATGCCTTCGACGCCGACGCATCGGGCGACGACGCTCCGGCACCCGCCTGGAAAGACTGGCTCACCACCCGCCACCCGCTGCCCGCGCTGGACGGCGGCAAGACCGTCGCGTGGACCGACACGCTCGAAGCCAACCACCCGCCGCCCGAGCACGTGGTGGGCGCCAACGACATGGCGCTGCTGCCCTACACCAGCGGCACCACCGGCCTGCCCAAGGGCTGCGTGCACCACCATTCGAGCCTGATGCACAACGCGGTGGCCGGGCAGCTGTGGGGCGGGTCGACTTCCGAGACGGTGGTGCTGGCCGTGGTGCCCATGTTCCACATCACGGGCGTGGTGAGCATGATGCACACGGCGATCCTGGCGGCGGCCACGCTGATCATCATGCCGCGCTGGGACCGCGACGTGGCCGGCCGGCTCATCTCGCGCTGGAAGGTCACGGCCTGGACCAACATCCCGACCATGGTCATCGACCTCATGGCCAGCCCCAACTTCGCGAGCTACGACCTGTCGAGCATGACCTACATCGGCGGCGGCGGCGCGGCCATGCCGCAGGCCGTGGCGCAGCGCCTGCTCGAGCAGTACGGCCTGAAGTACCAGGAGGGCTACGGCCTCACCGAGACCGCCGCGCCGTCGCACACCAACCCGTCGGACCATCCCAAGCAGCAGTGCCTGGGCATCCCGTTCATGAGTACCGACGCGCGCGTGGTCGACCCTGACACGCTGGCCGAAATGCCGATCGGCGAATCGGGCGAGATCATCATCCATGGCCCCGAGGTGTTCCAGGGCTACTGGAAGCGCCCCGACGCCACGGCCGCCGCCTTCGTCGAGTTCGAGGGCAAGCGCTTCTTCCGCTCGGGCGACATGGGCCGCATGGACGAGGACGGCTACTTCTTCATCACCGACCGCTTGAAGCGCATGATCAACGCGAGCGGCTTCAAGGTGTGGCCGGCCGAGGTCGAGCTGCTGATGTTCCGCCACCCGGCGATCCAGGAGGCCTGCGTCATCTCGACCAAGGACGCCTACCGCGGCGAGTCGGTCAAGGCCGTGGTGGTGCTGCGCGCCACGCACAAGGACACCACCGAGCAGGAGATCATCGACTGGTGCCGCGAGAACATGGCGGTCTACAAGATCCCGCGCAAGGTGCAGTTCGTCGATGCGCTGCCCAAGAGCGGCAGCGGCAAGGTGATGTGGCGGCTGCTGCAGGAGGTGGAGGGCGCATAGGCAAATTGTCTTCTCTCGATCGAGATCGAGCCCGCGGCCGTGCTTGCGCTTCATCGCATGATCGGCCGGGGAAATTGCTGGCTTCACAGGCTCTACCCTATTTGAAGCTGCACTGCAATGAGTACAAACATATTCAAAAGCAGGGCGCAAGCTGACTTCGATGGTCAGGATTCAGAAGATCCTCTCCGTTATTCTTTGCAACACATTCGTTGTAAAAAAGTTATCTATGCGCTCCTCTCGGCTTTGCAGTCTTGTCCTCTCGGCTCTCTGTTTGGGGGGCGTTGCCGCCAACGCTCAAACATCGTTGCGAGCCTGGAACACCCACCCCGATGGCTACCCGGTGACGGAGGCGATGAAAAGCTTCATTCAGGAAGTGGATGCGGCAACCAAGGGGAAATACAAGATCGAGCTGTTTTCCAACGCTGTTCTGGGAGACCAGGGCAAGGCTGTAGCGATGCTCAAGGCCGGCGAGATCGATGTCGCCGAGTTCAATTCGGCGCCACTGTCCGAAGCGGCGCCGGAACTCAAGGCATTCAATCTCCCGTTCCTGTTCACGGACTCGGCCCACATGTTTCGCTACCTGGATGGCGAAATAGGGGCGCGACTGGCGCAGACACTGCAGGCTTCGGGCTACGTGGTGCTTGGCTGGTATGACGGGGGCGCTCGGTCGTTCTATTGCGCCAACAAACCATTGACCACGCGAGAAGATCTTGTTGGCCAGAAAGTTCGGGTGCAACAGTCCGAGGTCTACATCGAGATGGTCAAGCTGCTGGGCGCCATTCCGGTGGTGGTGCCCTACAAGGACGTGCTCGATGGGTTCCAGAAGGGAACGATCGATTGCGCCGAAGGCAACATGGTCTCCTACGAAGCCACCGGACACTACAAGGCGGCCAAATACACATTGCTGGACAGCCACATGATTTCTCCCGAAGCATTGGTCGTCTCCACCAAACTGTGGAACCGGCTCAGTGCGGACGAAAAAGCGGTGTTCCAGAAGGCCGGGAAAAAATCGGCGAACCTGATGCGGGAGCTCTGGGAGAAACGAGTCGTCTCCGCACGTGCTGCCGTGACGAAAGAAGGCGCCCAGTTTTCCAACGTGCAGGACTTTTCTTCATACATCCGGAGAATGTCGCCGCTCTACGCCAAGTACATGGCTGATCCCACAACCCGGGCCGCGCTATTTGCCATCGTCGGCAAGCAGTGAGGAAAGCATCAGGGCGGAGATAGATGCCGCGTCGGTCTTATCGATCTCCCCCGCACCCGTTGCGCTGGAGCACAGGCAGTAGCTGCGGCCCCAGCGACTTCAGCAACTGAGTCGGCAGCGCGCTCGTGAACCGATAGCGAGCGGCATAGGGCTCGTGCACATAAGCCATGATGGTGCCGAAGTAGCGGTCTCCGATCATGAACACGAAGGTGGCCGATCGATCGATCTTGCGCTCCGAGATCACCCGTCCGTTCCGGTCGGTCTTCTCGTAGCGATGGTCTCCGGTGCCGGTCTTGCCACCGATCTCGATCGCGCGGCCATGCGTGTCCACGAGCGAGCCCTTCAGGCGCCGTGCCGTGCCGTCGTTCACCACCTCGACCAGCGCGCGCCGTACCGTCGCGACCACCTCCGCGGGCAGCAGCCGTTCGGCGCTCGCGTTGCGCGGTTCCAGCCGTGTCTCGTAGGGCGTGTCGCGCCCGAAGTGCAGTGCACCGATTCGTTGCGTCGGCAGCCGTACACCGTCGTTGACGAGGATGCCCATCAGTTCCGCCAGGGCAGCCGGCCGGTCGCCCGACGCGCCGATCGCGCTCGCGTAGGACGGCGTCAGCGATGCGAAGGGGTAGCCCAGGCGCTGCCACGAGCGATGAACCTGCGCGAAGGCGTCGAGCTCGATCAGCTCGCGCAGGCGCTTGTCCTGCGCGCTCTTGTGGCGCGTCTTGAAGAGCCAGGCGTAGGTTTCCTGGCGTTCACGCGCGCTCGCCTCCAGCACCTGGGTCAGCGAGGCGCCGGGTTGGCGCTGCAGGAAACCGACAAGCCAGAGCTCCAGCGGATGCACGCGCGCGACGTAGCCGCGATCGGCGAGCGACAAGCCGGCGTAGGTACTGCGCAGCGCCCGCAATGCGCGCGGCGAGCCGGCGCCGCGGCCCAGCCGCTGCACGAGAAGCTCGTCGAGCCGCGCGTCGCTGGCCTCGGGCTCGATCGTGAACAGCACGCTCGCCAGGCGCGGCGCCGATGGCCTCAGGCCCTGCAGCAGCAGGGCTTCGGCCTCCGCAGCCGACCGGTGCTGGTACTTGCGATAGAAGCGGACGAGGAAGGCCGAGCCTTCGCGATCGGCAAAGCGCGCGAGCAACTCGCGCCGGCGCGGGTCGGCAGGGTCGTTCAGCAGGCGCTCGGCGTCCGACGCGCCGCCGAACATGTGGTGGCGCACCAGGTCGCGCATCAGGCGGATGAACACCAGGTTGACCGAATGCTTGAAGCCCTCGCGCACCGTCATCGTTTCGCTGTCGCTCGAGCGCTCGAAGTTCGCGAACTGATGCAGGCCGCCGCCGGTGAAGAAGGCCTCCCCGGGGTTGGCCGAGTACTTCCGCTCCATGGCCGCCTCGAGCATC
>Ga0207709_10002757_pt1 | contig 10824 bp, 8 predicted proteins | sample KBSM34metaG_FD_184397 | JGI IMG/M metagenome (GOLD analysis project Ga0207709, IMG submission 184397) | Miscanthus rhizosphere microbial communities from Kellogg Biological Station, Michigan, USA - KBS M3-4 metaG (SPAdes) (version 2) | ecosystem: Host-associated > Plants > Roots > Rhizosphere >...
GCTTGTCTCCACGTGCCAAAGCGATCTTGCCTTGCAACGCCAACTCACCAACCTTCGTGATGTCGGACGCCGGATTGCTGAACATGCGCACTTCTTCCGTCAACGTCTTGTTGACAGCCTGCAGTGCTGCAAGTTCCGCCTCAGCATTCGGGATCTGTTTTGACGCCGCGTACGCACTGCCACGAGCGAAGTGCCAGAACGCAGTCGTGATCTTGAGTGACGGTTCCGGTTTTGGCTCTTTCAAGATCTCGTCCCACTTGCCAAAACGCGTAAGTGACATGCTCGTGTACGGCAAAAACATCTCGAGCATCGGCATCGCCTTAACAACCGGCTTTACGTTCGCTTCGAGATCGCGGCACGACTTGATTGAATCCGCGTAACGTCCCTTCATGGCGCTTGCTGCCGCCAGGAAGTGGATGTTGTGGTTGTAGTACATCGCCGGGTAGAGGCCGTTATTACCGCTCTTCTGGATGTACTCTTTGTCGACCGCGATTGCGTCTACGTTTGCCTGAGCGGCCTGGTAGTAATCACCCGTGCGAATGTAAATGTGCGACGGCATATGGACCAGGTGACCAGCTTTCGGCGCCACCTTTCCCAGCCGTTCCGCGCTGGGCAGACCTCGCTCGGGATTTGTTGAAGCCTCAACGGCGTGGATGTAGTAGTGATTCGCGCCCGAGTGGGTTGGATTGCGACGCAATACCTCTTCGAGCACTGAAACGATTTCGAGTGTGCCTTCGTTGGGCTTGCCATCGAGTGTCCAAAGCTTCCATGGATGCAGATTCATCATGCTCTCGGCGTAGAGCGTGGCTGCGTCGAAATCGTCCGGATAATTCTTTGCAAGCTCGCTCATCGCGTTTTTGTAGTCGACTCCGAGCTTGGTTTGGTCTGTCTGAATATCGGCAGAGTAACGTTTAGTGAGAGCGCTGATATACGCCTGATCGTGTTCCGAGGCCTTCGGGGCCAGCGCGATGGCTTTCTGGAGATTTGCATAAGCCTCCAGTAGCGCATTGTGGTCTGCCGGTACGTTGTAATTCGACCCGAGGGCGAGCGCCACGCCCCAATAGGCCATGGCCAACTGTGGATCCAGTTGGGCGGCTTGCTTGAACGACCTAATTGCCTCTTCGTGATTAAAGGCGTAGACGTATTCGAGTCCCTGATTAAAAAACTTCTGGGCTTCGGGGTTTTTGGTTGAAACGGGGTGGTCGATATTGCCTAACCCTGTTTCGAGTGTTACTGGTTTTGGATCGTTCGCTGGAGCGTGGCTATGTTGACCAAGTGCCACGACGGGAATGAGCAGCAGAATAGCAAAGAACAGGTGCTTCATCTGAAATCTCCTGCACCGGCATACCATGCCGGAAATGGCTGTCACGAATTAGACTGTACAATCCCTAACGCGCAAAAATTAGCGAGAAGGGTCCATGTTTGATTTGTGCTTTATGTGCCTTTTTGTGGCTAAGTTTTCCATCCGGGTGGCGCTTCAGGCCACTCCTTGTCGGGACTAACCGGTTCTGCCTGGTCCGGTCCGAGTCGCTCGGGTGCAATCTCAGCGACAATAAAATTCTCCGGTGGCACAGGCGCGCCGGCCAGACGTCGCAAGAGAGCGAGCTGTCCCGCATGCGTCATTGCGTCTGAAAATGGACCCTGTAACAGCCGCTCTTCAGACATGCCTTCGAGAAACGGGTCTCCGTTGCGAAGGTGTTGGGCCAGCAACCCGAGCATCTCGTGAAAGCGTTCGATCTCTTCGTCTAACGTTTCCAGAGGCTCGGGCCAGTAACGACCGCCGACGAAGTGTGTGCGTGCATAACCGAGCACGCTCGTCATATGGCGAACCAGTTCCGCAGGTGTCCGCACGCCTTCATGCGCGCGAAACGAACCAAAATCTTCCGGCGCATTTCGCAAAGCCTTTTGCGTGCGGTAAGCAAGCGCGGCCAGGAAATGGTTCAGCAGTTTTCGCTTCGTTTCCATTTTTAGCCACAGATTATACGGATGGGTGCAGATAGGCTACAAATCTTTGCGCATCGGGACGAGTTGAAGCGTCACTGCTTCCGTCAATTGCAGATCGAAATTTCCGGTCTCTGTAAACCCACACGATTTGTAAAACTCAATTCCGGGCAAGGTTGACATTAATTCGAGAGCACGAAAGCCCTCAGCACGCGCTTCCGTTTCACAATGGTCGAGGAGAGCGCGCGCGATTCCCTTCCGTGCATGATTGGGGTGAATGAAGAACGCCCGGATTTTTGCAGGTTCTGACGCCGGATCAAGATAACCGGTATCTCTCGATGTGTATTGATCGCCACCATAGAGAGTCTTTCGCTTGCTCCAGCCGCCGCAACCTGCGAGTTCGCCGTCGATTTCAACCACGAAGTAAGTGCCATCCTCGATCAGACTGGTGTCGACACCGAAGACAGTCGCAATCGCAGTCTCGATCTGTTGGTCGTCGTAGTATGCGCGACTAAGATGCCGGGCCGATTCTGCGATCAATTGCGACATTGCATCGCGCTCTTCGATCGTTGCTTTGCGAATGATCATGTTAAGCCAAAGCCGTACTTGAAGAGTGGATTGTAGTCTTTGTCGCCCACGTTGATCGGAATCTGGTCCATTGAACGCGGCCAGGAGACCGATAGTTTTCCGACGAATCTGAAGTCGCCAAACAACACGTCAGTCACTCCGCGTCCTTCAGTTCCCGGCAGCCATGCTGCTACCAGAGCGTCAGCTTTATCGACGATCTTGTCGATGATTATAGGACGGCCCGATATCAACACCACGACGATCGGCATTCCCGCTTGTTTCATCTTTTCCACGACAGCTACGTCTTCTTCGGATAGCTCGAGATTCTGCCTGTCGCCCATCCACTCGGCGTACGGCGTTTCGCCGATAACGACGATTCCCAGATCCGCTCCGGCCGCGTCAGATCCGTCTTTGGAGTAAGTAACCTTTGTAGTGGGAGAGACAGTTTCCTGGACGGCTTTCAGAATGGTAGTTCCGCCGCTGGTATTTTCGCCGCTCTTGCCCTGCCAACTGATGGTCCAGCCGCCACATTGGTTCCCAATGTCGTCCGCACTCTTGCCTGCGACATGAATGCGGGTGAGCTTCTTTGACGCCGGCAACACGCGATTCTCATTCTTGAGCAACACGAGCGACGCGCGTACACATTCGCGCGCGACCTGCCGATGAGCGGCCGAACCGAATTGCGCGTGCAGCTTTCGATCAGCGAGATGCGAGCGACCGGGATCCATCAGTCCCATCGCAAATTTGACTCGGAGAATTCGCTTCACTGCGTCATCTATACGTGACATCGGCACTCGATTCTCTCGGACCAGCTCGAGCAGCAGTCCGTAAAGCTCTCGATACTTCCCCGACACCATGAACATATCCATGCCCGCGTTAACAGAAGTTTCGATCTGCGTCTTGTAGTCGCCCGGCATCTCGTCGATGGCGTCGTAGTCAGAAATCAGGAAACCGTCAAACTTCAATTCGTCTTTCAGGATTTCAGTCAGGAGACGTTTGCTGCCCGAGCATTTCACTCCATTCCAACTGCTGTACGAAGGCATGATCGTGCCGACGCCCGCTTTGATCGCGGTGACGTAACCTGCGAGGTGAATGCGACGCAGTTCGTTCTCGCTCGAGATGACGTTACCGCGGTCCAGTATCTGTAAATTCTCTCTGAGCTTTCGCCCGGTGCCGTACTTCGTACCGCCATCGCCGATGAAGTGTTTCGCACAGGCCAGCAGGCTGAGGGGATCATTGAGATCGATGCCCTGGTATCCGCGCACTGCCGCTTCACCGAGTGTTCGCGCAAGCTGAGGATCTTCTCCAAAGCCTTCATAGGTCCTACCCCAACGTTCGTCACGCGGGACGGCGACGCAGGGCGCGAAAGTCCAGTTGATACCAGTGGCCTTTGTTTCGATTGCGGTGATGCGTGCGGCGCGTTCGACTAGTTGTGGATTGCGTGTGCAACCCAGACCGATATTGTGTGGGAAGAGTGTTGCACCGAGAACGTTGCTGTGACCGTGAACAGCGTCGATGCCGTAGAGAATCGGGATGCGTAAGCGTGTGTTCTGCGTGCGCGACTGCAGGCTGTCGTAGTGATCGGTCCAATCAACGACGCCGTTTCCAGTCTTTGGATCAGAGCTGCCGCCGCTGAGCAGTGAACCCAGAAAATACTTCTCGACGTCGGTCGGATCCTTGAGACTGGCCTGATTGGCCTGGATCATCTGGCCCACTTTTTCCTCGACCGTCATCTGCGACAAGAAGGCCTGAACCTTCGGGTCATTTGCTTTGAGACTTCTGACACCACGGCGCTCTTGCGGTTTGGGTGCTGACGAAACAAACGAGCCTGCAATCGTAAGAGCCGAAGCTCCTAGAAACTTCCGTCTGTTAATTTTCATTTTCTGATCTCTGCGGGCCTTGTTGGTTTCAATATGGTTTTACTTAAGAATTAAAAATAGACCCAAAGCAACAAACATCCCGCCGCCGAATATCCCGATGAGGCGCCCAACAAGAATTGCGCGCGGCCGTTCCAGTCCCCAACCCTTTTGAAACTCGGCATACGACACGGCGCCCCGCTTGTTGTAGAAAATCGAAAGTATGCCCAGTAATAAAAATATGATTCCCAGTATTCTCACTGCCGGCGTCCTCGTTGCGCTAATGGATGAGAAGTTGTTCTGCGATTTCTTTTGCGGCGTTGGGATGGCCCATGCGTAGCGCATTAGTCTTCATTGACTGAAATCGCTTCGGATCACTCAGTAGCCGATCGAGTTTGTAAGACAACGTCGGCAGGTTGTTGCAGCGGATTGCAACGCCACCTTCGAGCAGGTGATCCGAATTCCGTTCTTCCTGTCCGGGAATCGGATTGACGATTACAAACACCAGTCCTTTTGCGAGCGCTTCGGAAGTTGTTAGACCACCCGGTTTGCCCAGCACGATGTCCGATGCTGTCATCAGCTCATCCATTTCTTTCGTGTATCCGAAAGGCTTCAGAAGAACCGTGGCATCGGGTTTGGATCGCGCGGCGAGCTTCGTCAGACGTTTCTTCAAACCTTCATTCCTACCACAGATCGCGACTATCTGTGCGCGATGCTGCAAAGGAAGCAGCGAGCTCACGAGTGCGTCAATCGAGCCGACGCCAAAACCGCCGGCAGAGAGCAGAATCGTGGTCCGATCCGGTGCGAGTCCATGCTTGGCTCGCATTTCCTGCTTGTCTTTCTTAATCGCGAACACCGGATCGATGGGTATTCCACTGACTGTGATCTTTCCCGCTGGTATCCCCAACACCTCGAGGTATACACGCGCTTCATCAATGGCGACGAAGTAATGTTCGTAATGATGGACCAGCCACATCGCGTGAACGTCGAAATCGGTAACGATGATGACCTGCCTGCTGGCGAGACGCTCTTTCGCCTTGAGCCACGACACGATTTCAGCGGGAAGGAAGTGAGTGCAAACAATCAGATCGGGGTGGTATTCGCGCAGGAGCTTAACGAAGGGACGCGTGTTGAGCTTGTCTAACGCGAGACGGCGGCGTTCGTTCTTCCATGGCTTATCGAGCTTGTCGTAAAACCAGCCCGGCACCTCCGGCATCTTGTTGACGAGATCGATGTATGCCTTTGAATAGAGATGTCGAAAGAGCTTGTTGGTGTAGTTCAGAACGTCAACGTGCAGCACTTCCCTGTTCGCAGCATCTTTCGCCTGGTTGAAAGCTTTTTCAATCGCCTCAGCAGCGCGCAGATGTCCCGCGCCCGCGGAGGCTGATAAGAGGAGAACTTTTTTGAGCATTGTCTGTTAGGGTCGCGTTGGACGCGCGGGCGCGGCAGCAGGCGCGGCTCCGGCCGGATGCGTCCGGTTGTAATCGGCGATGAAGTCCTTCGTGATATCGATTTGCGATGCAGCATAAAGAATCGGCACGCGGTTGGCATCGATCAGCAGCGTGATTCCTTTCGACTGCGCATATGCAGTCAATGCCGTGCCGATGTCTTTCTGCAACGGATCGAGAACTGCGACCGACTCTTTCTGATAACTTGACTGCGCATCCTCAGCTTTACGTTTGATCTCCACCTCGAGGCGATCGGCATCTTCAGTTTGCTTTGCCGTCAGGCTGGGTTCCTGGACCTGCCGTTTCTTTTGAATATCAGACCTCATCGTAGTGAGACGATCTCGCATGGTGCGAAGTTCATTGCGCACTGGTAGAAACCTGGCTTCGAGTTGCTGCATTGCAACCATGACGCGCGCGATCCCGGCCTTCTCATCACTGAATGCTGCCGAGTCGATGATCGCGATGGTGGCTGGAGTAGCCGCCGGTCGTGTTTGTGTCTGCGCGAGGATCGTAAACGCCGCGAACGCTGCTACGGCGACAACTATGCGAAATACTTTCATCTCTTCTGCTCCTTAAAATTTGTTGCGACGGTCGGGGATGAATGCGAAGTTCTCTTTGACGCCGGAACTGTCTCAAGCCTCAGCGCCAAAGGCGCGAAATATGAAAGCCAGGGGCAAGCGCGTCGCGCAGCGGAGCGCGTCGCCCCTGGATCGTAAAATAAAGAGACATGTAGAGCCCTGAAAGGGCGTAATACGCCGGCGTTTATTTCGGCCTTTCAGGCCTCGGCGGCTCTTTCTTGTAGTTAACCAGGGGCGACGCGCTTCGCGCTTGCCCCTGGCTATTATATTTCGCGCCTTTGGCGCTTAAGGCCAAGATGTCGAGGACGCCAAAACTTCCCTTGGCGCTTGAGGCGAAGATGTCGACGACGCCCAAGCGTCCCCTGGTGAACGCTGCATGAACTATCCCTGCAACGTGAATTTACCACCCTTTTCAATCCGGAGCATGTACACCGGAACTTGCGCGTTTCGATTTGCATCGAGCGTGATCTTGCCGGTCACGCCGGGAAAGTCCCTTGTCTGCGCGAGCGCATTTCGCACTGCTGCACTGTCAGTCGACTTAGCGCGCTTGAATGCGTCGAACAGCATTCGGGCGGCATCGTAAGCGGTGGCTGCCCCCGCATCCGGATCAACACCATACTTCGCGCGGTAGTCTGCGACAAATTTCTTCACCAGCGGATCATCACTGCCGGCCCAGAAGTGGTTTGCAAAGTAAACGCCGTCGAAAGGTTCGCTTCCACCGTCCATCAACTTTGGCGAGTCCCAACCGTCGCTGCCAATCAAGGTGGCTTTGATGTGTGACTTCTTTACCTCGCGCGCCACAAGCGGAGCTGTCGTGTAGAAGCCGGGCGCGAACACGACTTCAGGTTCAGCGGTTTTGATCGCTTTCATCTGTGAACTCAAATCCGTCGCGTTTGCTTCGTACTTCTGTTGGCTGACTACTTCGCCGCCGAGTTTCTTGAAAGAGTCCGCAAAGAACCCGGCTAACACTACGGCGTAATCGTTTTTGTCGTCGAGAATGATTGCAACCTTCTTTGCTTTGAGTCGATCGACGGCGAATTTCGCGATTGCTTCGCCTTCAGTCGAGCTGATGAAGCAGGCGCGAAAGATGTAGTCGCCCTGTTGCGTGAGCTCCGGCTTTACTGAAGCAGACGAGATCATCACAGTCTTATTTTGCTGAGCGATTGGCGCCGCCATCATGGCCCTGGTGCTCACTGGTTCTGCAATGAGTGCGTGTACTCTGTGTTCTTTGATGAGGTGTTCGACGATGCCGGGCACGTCCTGTGTGTTCGATTTATCGTCCTCGATTTCGAGCTCGATCTGTTTGCCGTCGATGGCGCCAGTTTCTTCGGTCGCGAGCTTGAGCGCGTTTGCGGCGGAAGTTCCGTACGCCGAAGTTGCTCCAGTTAGGGAAAGAAAAGCTCCGATTTTGACGGCATTAGGTGTTTGTTGTTCTATGGGGACTGAACAGGCAGACACCAGGACGAGCAAAGACACTAGAAAGGCGCAAACTTTTCTCATGAGCCGTATTAAAACAATTTCCAGTAAATTGTGCAGTACGTCCCGCTGATTTGGGGTCAGTTTTCTTGGCGTTTTCTCCAAATTTATGGTAGCTTGCACCTGCTTCACGCCTCAGTCGCCATCGAGTTACTAGCGCTAACAGTTTTTCTGAGGCGACCCCGTTTGTCTTTGGATTTCTGAACCTGGAGGAATATAGATGCGAGTCAGAATTATTGTTCTGGTAACGGCAGTTCTGCTTTTCAGTGCGATCATCGCGGTCCCCCGAATTATCGAGGCCTCAAAGTCGTCACCCGGCGACAATGCCCAATTAAATTCAGCTAACCCTTTTCAAGGTAAAAAGCAGGAAGTCACGGTCGGCGAGTCGATTCGAAACGACACGTCAATTCCGGTCCGCGAAATGAAACAGCAACCGGTGTTCAAGCCCAAAAAAGAGGCGAACGAGAACCCGAAGATTGCGCACTTTCATAAAGATGCTCATGACCCCGTGGTCCAGAAATCAATGGGCGAGACGGATCTCGCTCTCCCCAACATGCCCGGCACGAGTCAGAACTTCAACGGAATGGCGTTTCCGGGTGTCGCATGTAACTGCGCTCCGCCGGACACAAACGGCGAAGTGGGCAACACGCAGTACGTGCAGATGGTCAACGAAGGTTTTCAGGTTTTCGATAAGAATACCGGCGCTTCGTTGTTAGGACCTTCCGGCATCTCCACAATCTGGAGCGGCTTTGGCGGTGTTTGCGAGTTCAACGGCAGTGGCGATCCTGTGGTCCTGTACGATCAGTTAGCCGATCGCTGGATAATCTCGCAGTTTGCCGGTGCTTCAGTGCCGACAGACGAATGCGTCGCCGTGTCAGCCACCAGTGACGCGACCGGCTCCTATCATCGTTATGACTTCCATCTCGGTTCCAACTTCTTCGACTATCCGCACCTGAGTGTGTGGCCCGACGCCTATTACATGAGCATGAACGTGTTCAATTCAACAGGCACGTCGTTCCTTGGCCCGCAACCTTTTGCTTTCGATCGTTCGAAGATGCTCAACGGTCTTCCCGCTACCTTTGTTACGACGGGCATCACCGGTGGACCACTGGAAGAAGTTTATTTGCCTGCTGATCTTGATGGCTCAACACTGCCACCACCCGGCGCGCCGGCAACGTTCGTAGAGTGGCCTGGTCCGGGTGGTTACAAGACATTTCACTTCCACGTCGACTTTGTCACGCCGGGGAATTCTACATTTACTCAGTTTGCGAATCCTGCAGCCGCCGGATTTACTTCGCTCTGTCCGCTTACACGATCGTGTGTCCCGCAAAGTGGAACCACGTCGCGTCTCGACGGAATCGCAGACCGGCTGATGTTCAGACTCACGTACCGCAACTTCGGCACACACGAATCGGTGGTGGGCAATTACACTGTCAGTTCGGCCAGTGTCGCTGGAGTTCGTTGGTTTGAGTTGCGGAACGTCACAAATGGTCCAGTCACCGTATTTCAGGAGAGCACCTACCAGCCTGACACTACGTGGCGCTGGATGGGTAGTGCCGCAATGGACGGTGATGGAAACCTCGCAATTGGCTACAGCGCTTCGAGCGCGAGCATCTTCCCGCAGCTACGGTATGCAGGACGGCTCGCAACAGATCCTTTGAACGTGTTGAGCCAGGGCGAGGCGACGCTTTTCTCTGGAACAGGAAGTCAAACCGGAACAGGTAGCCGCTGGGGTGACTATGCAGCGCTTACCATCGACCCGGTAGACGATTGCACGTTCTGGTTTACTTCGGAGTATTACGTCACGACGAGTCAGTTTAACTGGCGCACGAGAATCGGTTCGTTTAAGTTCCCGACGTGCGGTGGTAATCCGACGCCGACTCCAACGCCGACGCCAACACCGACTCCGACACCGACCCCAACTCCGACGCCAACACCGACACCTACGCCAACTCCGACACCTACGCCAACACCGACGCCTCCTCCGACTCCGAACGCGCCAACGAATCTCGTTGGAAACGCCGTGTCTGCGACTCAGATCAATCTGTCGTGGACGGACAATTCGAACAACGAGAATGGTTTCAACATTGAGCGTTGCACGGGGAACAACTGCACGAACTTCGCGCAGATTGCACAGGTTGGAGCAAACATCACCAGCTTCCCGAATACTGGGCTAACGAAGAATACCTGGTATCGGTATCGCGTGCGGGCATTCAACGCTTCGGGTAACTCGGCGTATTCAAATATCGTGACCGTGAAGACACCACCGAAGTAAACTTTCCCTGAAATAGGTCCTATAGGCTTCTATAGGACCTATTTCTTTCCTTGCGCTCAATTGATCGTAAACCTGATATCGTCAGGAGTCTCGGAAAGCTTCCGGTCCTCACTGTTGTACGCCTCAACTGTGTAGCGATACGTTCCCTTCTCAAGTGTCTTATTCACCTTGAACGTTGCTCCATCCACACGCTCGTTCATGTAGGGCGGAGTGATCTGGTGATTGTCGGGATAGAGTGTGAACTTGTAATACGCCGCGGCCGGATAAGGCTCCCACTGCAGTTCAAGATCCTGTCCACTCACAGTTGATCCAGCCTTCGGATTCAGAACTTTCAAGTCTCCTTTGAACAGGTGCGTCGGACGCACGAAGAGTGTCTTGTCGGCTTCGACATTGTATTTTGTTGCCGCGATTCCGGCGATCCCAGTCGTAGCAAACACGTATGAGTCAGTATCAAAAATGCGAACCGTCAATCCCTCATACTCTTTCGGCGGGACATTCGTGATCACAAAGTCGCCGTCTTTGTCAGTCTTCGCTGTATAAGTCTTTCCACCGCAACCGCTGAGAAAACGACTAAACGTTTCGCACAGCTTCACATCGATATTCTCGACCGGAGCATTGTTGTAGAGCACTTTCCCCTGCACGTTGCCAGTGCCGGGCGCAGGCTTCACTTTCTCGACACCTTC
>Ga0207709_10002764_pt1 | contig 10816 bp, 8 predicted proteins | sample KBSM34metaG_FD_184397 | JGI IMG/M metagenome (GOLD analysis project Ga0207709, IMG submission 184397) | Miscanthus rhizosphere microbial communities from Kellogg Biological Station, Michigan, USA - KBS M3-4 metaG (SPAdes) (version 2) | ecosystem: Host-associated > Plants > Roots > Rhizosphere >...
CAGATGGCCGACATCAGGCTGCTGCACGTGCCCTACAAGAGCAACACGCTCGCCGTGACCGACCTGCTGGGCGGCCAGATCCACATGATGATCACCGACACCGCTACCGGCCTGCCGCAGGTCAAGGCAGGCAAGCTGCGTGCGTTGGGCTTTTCCAGCTCGGTGCGATCGCCGCTCGCGCCCGATGTGCCCACCATTTCCGAGGCCGGCGTGAAGGGCTACGAGATGGGCTACTGGTTCGCGGCCTATGCGCCCGCGAAGACGCCGCCGGCCGTGGTCAAGCGGCTCAATGAGCTGCTGGTGAAGGCCGCGAAGAGCGACGCTGCAAAGACGGCCTTCTACGAGCCGACCGGCACCGAGGTGTACACGACCTCGCCCGAAGAGCTCGCGAAGTTCCAGGCGGCCGAGTCCCAGAAGTGGGGCCGCATCGTGAAGGCGGCCGGCATCGAGGCCGAGTAGACCGCGCGCCGTGGCGGGCATCCGCAGTCTGGGCGCACACAGCTGGCCGGCTCTGTCTGCTACGATCTCGCCACCGGGAATACAGCCTCCCGTTCTGCAAAGTTAGACGGTGTCCCGTCCAAGCGCTGGCGACTCATAACGGAGCTATCTGTGGACACCGCCTTGCCTGACGCACAGCCCGCGCCTTCTGCGCCCATCCAGTCCATTTCATTCGCTGAAGCCTTCCGCTTCTGGCGCAAGCCCGGCTTCATCAGCTTTGGCGGACCGGCGGGGCAAATCGCGATCGTGGCCCGGCCTTCTTTCCTCTCCGGCACGCAATGAGTACGCCCCCTTCGTCTCGTTCATTGGGCGGTCTCATGCGCCTGCTGCCCGCCGGCGTCGACCCCGTCGCCATGCCTCTGCTCGCCGCACGAGGTTTGCGCGCCTTCGGCGATGGGTACATGGCCGTGCTGCTACCGGCCTACCTGCTTTCGAACGGGCTGGGTACGCTGGAGGTCGGCATCCTCAGCACGGCCACGATGCTGGGCTCCGCCTTGGCCACGCTGGCGGTTGGTGCATGGGGCTACCGCTTCGCAGGAGGGAAATTGCTGCGCATTGCCGCCGTGCTGATGGCCGCGACCGGCCTCGGCTTTGCGGGTTTGTCGGCATTCTGGCCGTTGCTGGTCGTCGCGCTCGTCGGCACCCTTAACCCCAGTTCGGGCGATGTGAGCGTCTTCCTACCTCTCGAACACGCCCGGCTGGCCGCAGCGGCGCAAGGCCATGCGCGAACCGCGCTGTTTGCCCGCTACAGCCTCCTGGGTGCGCTGTGTGCCGCGATAGGCGCATTGGCTGCGGCCGTGCCGGATTGGCTGGTTCAACACAGCCGGCTTGCGCGCCTCGACGCGCTGCGCGGAATGTTCCTGGTGTATGCCGCGATCGGGCTCATTGTTTTCTGGCTCTATCGAAACCTGTCGGCCCCTGACGCAGGCAACAACTCAAGCGGCGCACCTGTCGCCCCGGCACCCCTGGGGCCTTCACGCGGCGTGGTGATGCGATTGGCGGCACTCTTCAGCGTCGACGCCTTCGCCGGCGGATTGACGGTCAACGCGTTGATGTCGCTATGGCTGCTGCAGCGATTCGGCTTCTCGCTGACCCAGGCCGGAGTGTTCTTCTTCTGGACTGGCTTGCTGAGTGCCGCATCGCAGCTCGCGGCTCCTGTGGTTGCACAACGAATAGGGCTGCTCAACACGATGGTCTTCACGCATCTGCCCGCCAACGTCTGCCTTGTGTTGGCTGCGCTGGCGCCCAGCTTGCCGATTGCGCTGGGTTTGCTGATGGTTCGCAGCGCGTTGTCATCGATGGACGTTCCCACCCGGACGGCCTATGTGATGGCCGTGGTGACTCCTGCAGAGCGCAGCGCCGCGGCGAGTTTCACGGCCGTTCCGCGGAGCCTGGCCGCGGCCATCAGTCCGACGCTCAGTGGCGCACTGTTTGCGGCCGGATGGATCTCCTTGCCGCTCATTGCATGCGGGCTGCTCAAGATTTCCTACGATCTCGCCCTGTGGCGTGCCATGCGGCGGGATCGACTTGAACCAGAAATTGCGAACCAGTGAGAACCGACAACTGCCTTAGGCACTGTGCACCCCAAAGCCCGCCTCACCCGGCGCGATGTCCTCGCGCAGCGTGAGGGCGGGAATCTCGTAGTCGCCTCCGTTCTGCCGGCGGAACGGAATCGGCTCGGCCGTGAACAGCGTGTCGAGCCGCTGGCCCAGCTCTTCGGTGATGCGCGCGTAAGCGGCCTCGTCGACCTTGTGCGTGCGATGCACCACGTAAGGCGGTAGCACGTCGAAGCCGGGGTAGTAGAGGATGCCGTGCTGGATGGGGAACAGCAGGTCGTCCATGGGCCCGTTGATGCCGCGCGGCGCGTAGTGCGAGGCCCAGCCGCCGGTCGTCACCACCAGCATGGCGCGCTTGCCGGTCAGCGTGCCTTCGCCGAAGCGGTCGCCCCAGTGCGTGTCGGAGTGCTCGCCCACGCCGTAGGCGAAGCCATACGCGTAGATGCGCTCGACCCAGCCCTTGAGGATGGCCGGCATCGAGTACCACCACAGCGGAAACTGCAGAATCACCGCGTCGGCCCAGAGCAGCTTTTCCTGCTCGGCGGCGATGTCGGCGGTTTGCGTGCCGGCCTCGAAGGCCTGCAGCGATTCGAGGGAGGGGTCGAAGCGCGCGGCGGCATCGCGCGCGGGGAAGTCGTCGGCGTCGAGCGCGGGCTTCCAGCGCATGGCGTACAGGTCCGACACGCGCACGGAGTGGCCGGCGGCCGCGAGGCGTTCGGTCATGAAGCGATGGAGCGCACCGTTGAGCGAGGCGGCTTCGGGATGGGCAAGGACCAGCAGGATGTTCACGGTTTCACAAGGGTTGGAATGAAGATGTCCGCAGGTTAGGCGCCGTGGCGATATATTGGAAATGAATAGTCTGAATTCCAGCAATTGCCATGAACAATTTCAGCCGCCTCGATCTCAACCTGCTGGTCACGCTCGACACGCTCCTGGCCGAGCGCAACGTCACGCGCGCGGCCGAGCGCCTGAACCTTTCGCAGCCCTCGGTGAGCGTGCAGCTCGCCAAGCTTCGGGAAGTGTTCGGCGATCCGCTGCTGGTGCCCGCGCAGCGCGGCATGCGGCCCACCGCTCGCGCGGACGAGCTGCGCGAGCCGCTGCGCGAAGCGCTGGAGTCGCTGGGCCGCGCGGTCGCACCCACGGGGCCTTTCGATCCGGCCGAGGCGACCATCACCTGGCGCGTGGCCGCTGCCGACTACGCCGAGTCGGCGATCCTCCTGCCGGCGCTGGCCCGTTTGCGCGCCGAAGCGCCGAACACCCGGCTGGCCGTGGTGGAGGCGGTGACGTCGCGCATGGCACGGCAGCTGGAGCAGGGGGAGATCGACCTGTTCTTTCACACCAGCGTTGGCGCGCCACCGGGGCTGCACCGGCGCGTGCTGTTCCATGAGCGCTATGTGCTGGCCGGGCGGGCAGGGCATCCGCGCCTGAAGCGGCGGCCGACGCTGGCGCAGTTCTGCGCGCTGGAGCACGTGGTGGTCTCGCTCGGCGGCGGCGGCTTCGCCGGGCCGACGGACGAGGCGCTCGCAGGGAAGAGCCTCGCGCGGCGCGTGGTGCTGTCGGTGCCGCACTTCCTTTTCATGATGTCGGTGCTGGCCTCCACCGACATGGTGGCGATGCTGCCCGAGCGGCTGGCGCGCGGCGCGCCCGGGCTGCGGGTGGTGGAAGCGCCGCTCGAGGTGGCCGGCTACGAGATGGCCATGCTCTGGCATGAGCGCCGGCACCGCGACCCTGCGCATAAGTGGCTGCGCGAGCAGATCGCGGCGAGCCTCTGAAGCCCGGCGGGCCTAGAAGGCATCGATGGCCTTCTCGGCGTCGACCTTGCGGTGCAGGGGCAGCCACAGCATGAAGCGGGTGCCGGTGCTGCCGGATTCCCAGCTCACGGTGGCGCCGATGGCAAGCGCGCGCCGCTGCTGGTTGCGCAGCCCGCGGCCGCCGCGGCGCAGGGCCTCATCCACGTCGAAGCCCGCGCCGTTGTCTTCGATCGCCACGCACACGGCCTGGTCGAGCGTCGCGGTGCTCACGCAGATGGTGGTGGCCCGTGTGTGGCGCAGCACGTTGGCCACGCATTCCTGCACGATGCGCAGGATGTGCAGCGCGCTTTTCGGTTCCAGCCAGGACAGCACGGGCACGGGCTGCACCTCCCAGCGCAGCGCGACACCCGCGCTCTCGATGCGCGGCGCCAGGCGAAAGCGCAGGGTTGCCAGCAGCAGCAGCAAGTCGGCGTCCACGTTCTCCATGGAGTCGATCACCAGCTTCAGGTCGTCCATGCAGCCCTTGAGCACGTCGGAAACCTCGGCGTCGCTCATGGTGCCCCGCTCCACCGAGCGGATGGCGCTGATCAGCGACGAACCGAGTCCGTCGTGCATGTCCTGCATCAGGCGCCGGCGCTCGGCGCTGAGCATGTGCTGGGTTTCGATGGCGCGCAGCCGCCGGTAGCTTTGCCCCAGCTCGGCTTCGCGGGCCTGCAGGCGCTGGGCCAGGCCCTTGTTCAACCGGCCCACTTCGGCGAACGCGTCGGTGTAGCGCTGGAACAGGATGTACGAAAAGACGAAGAACAGGCCGATGATGGCGTAGGGAGAGGTGTACACGCTCTCCGGGCTGACCAGGTTGTTCTGCAGGAACCCGTCGTAGGAGGTGAAGGCGACGGCGAAGACGGTCCAGCCCGCCACCAGCCGTCCCTCGGGCAGTTGCGCGCGCAACGCCTTGCGCAAATTCACCGCAAAGATCAGCACCGCGACGGGCAGCACCATCAGGTTGAGCAGGGGCGTGAAGAGGTAGAGGCTGACCACCCACGTCGAGGCGTGAGGCAGCGTTGCGACATTGCAGGCCAGTGTCAAGGCCAGCGCCGAGCGGGTCAGCCAGGCCGAAGGCTGCCGATGCAGGCGCTGCAGGAACAGGTGGATCAGGACGATCAGCCAGAGCAGGCTGGCAACGGTTATCCATTCGAACCATTCGTCCGAAATCGGGGTGTAGCTGCCGCCCACGTAGTAGTGAAGCGTTCGCAGGAAGGCGAGCGCGGAGATGGCGAAGAACAGCAGGTAGAGCGATTCGCGCCTCTTGCCCAGCCACACGGCGAACGCGAATGCGCCGACCGCCAGGAAGGCGGCGCTGCCCATGAACGGCAACTGCACCTGCAGCAGTTGGCGCACCTGGTAGCGCCAGCTGAGTGAATCCTCGTCGCCCACCCACACGGTCGAGAATCCGCTCCCGCTGTTGCGCAGGCGGTCGACGCGGATCAGCACGGACGTGGGCGAAGGCGTGTTGGCGGTCGCGTTCAGCGGCAGCAGGAGCGGATGGTTGTAGTCGTTGTGGACGGGGCTGCCATGCGACTGATAGAGCAAAAGGCCGTCGCCGTACACCGCAATGTGGCCCAGGGTCTTCCAGCGCGGGAGATAAAGAAGGCGCGGCTGCGCCGATGGCGCCAGCCCGGCCAGGTCGATGCGGTACCAGTCGGTGACGGTCCGCGCGCCGCTGGAAGACGTGGGCACCAGTTCGCGCGGGGCCGTATGCGGAAGGCTGATTGTCTTCCAGCCGTCGGCCGGCAGCGCGGCGTCTTCTGCACGCTTCGGAGGGGCGGAATAACCCGTGCCGGAAACGGACAGCAGTTCGGCCTTCGTGATGTGGACGACGCCATCGTGCTGCGGCACGGCATCGGCCTCCGATGGTTCGCTGGCGTGCGCACAAGGCAGTACGGCGAGCGGCAAGGCCAGCCACAGCTTGGCGATCCATCGGCTGACTCTCCAACAGCCTTTGCGGGCTGGCCTCATAGATCTAGATCGCTTCTGCCATGGAACTCATTTTTGTGGATGCGCCTGACGAGCGTAGGCACTGTGATGCGGTTCGGCTGCCGCTCCCGCCGGCCGACCGCGAGCCGATTATGTCCTTGGCCCAATTTCCCCGCCAACGCGGGCATCGGCGCGTTCACCCCTAGATCACGGGCACGCTGGTTTCCTTCAGCACCCGCAGGACGAAGTGCGACTTGCTGTGCCGGATGCCGGGGATCTTGTAGAGCTTTTCGCGCAGCAGTCGCTCGTAGTCGCGCGTATCGCGCACGGCGATACGGATGTAGTAGTCGTAGTCGCCCGAGACGAGGTAGGCCTCCTGGATCTCCGGAATGGTCGCCAGCGTGCGGCCGAAGTCATACAGGGTCTCGTCGGTGTGGCTTTCGAGCGTGACCTGCACGATCACCGAGTCGTGGTAGCCGAGCTTGGCCGGATCGACGTCGACCGTGTAGCGCTTGATGACGCCCGAGGCCTCGAGCTTCTTGATGCGCGTCCAGCAGCTGGTGGGCGACAGGCCGACCTCGTTGCCGATCTCCTGCAGGGTCTTGCGCGAGTCGAGCAGCAGAACGCGCAGGATGGCAAGGTCGGTCTTGTCGAAAGATCCTTCGTTGTCATTGGTGTTTTGCCGACTGGTTTTCATGAATGGAGCCAAAAAGGCCAAAAGAAAGAAGCATATTTTGCGCTCAAACCGGAAGAATCGACGGCATGCGACTTCTCGACCTACCCCTCACGTCTTCCCTGTCTCTCCACCCGGAAGCGCCAGCCCGTATCCGCAACGGCGCCGAAGCCCTGCTCGACACGCTGGTCGAGTGCGGCGTGGACACCATCTTCGGCTACCCCGGCGGCGCGGCGCTGCCGCTGTACGACGCGCTGCACGGCGAGCCGAGGCTGCGCCACGTGCTGGTGCGCCACGAGCAGGCGGCCGTGCATGCGGCCGAGGGCTATGCGCGCAGCACCGGCCGCGTGGGCGTGGTGCTGGTCACCTCGGGGCCGGGCGTGGGTAACACCATCACCGGGCTGCTCGATGCGATGAGCGATTCGGTGCCGGTGCTTTGCATCAGCGGGCAGGTGGCCACCGCCGTCATCGGCACGCAGGCATTCCAGGAGAGCGATGCGCTCGGCATGTCGCGCCCGGTGACCAAGTGGAACCGGCAGGTGCGCTCGGCCGACGACGTGCCCTCGCTGGTGCGGCGCGCGCTGGAAATCGCCACCACCGGCCGCCCGGGACCGGTGCTGCTCGACGTGCCGAAGGACATCCAGCTCGACCGGCTGGGCAGGGCGCCCGAGCCTTCGCCGCTGCGCGCGCTGCGCACGAGCCGCACGGCGCTGCCGCCGAAGGCCATGATGCAGCGCGCGGCCGACCTGCTTTCGACCGCGCGCCGGCCTGTCGTCTATGGCGGCGGCGGGCTGGTCAATTCGGGGCCAGCCGCCTGCGAGGCTTTCGCGCGGCTCGTGAACCTGCTGCACGCGCCGTGCACGCTCACGCTGATGGGGCTGGGCGCGTTCCCCGCATCGGACCCGAAGTTCATCGGCATGCTGGGCATGCACGGCATGCTCGAAGCCAACCTGGCGATGCACGAGGCCGACCTCGTGGTGTGCGTCGGCGCGCGCTTCGACGACCGCGTGACCGGCAAGCTCGACGAGTTCTGTCCGCACGCGCGCAAGATCCACATCGACATCGACCCCGGCAGCATCAACAAGGTGGTGCGCGTGGACGTGCCGATGGTGGGCGACTGCGCGGCGATCCTCGAAAACCTGCTGGCGCTGCTGCCGGCCGAGGGCTTCGCACCAGAGCGTCTGGCGCCGTGGTGGGCGCGCATCGAACGCTGGCGCGCCCAAGACTGCCTGGCCTTCGAGGCGCGCGAGGATTCGATCCTGCCGCAGCAGCTGATGTTGTCGCTGCAGCGGGCCATCGGCGCGGGCGGGCGCGACACCATCGTGTCGACCGACGTGGGGCAGCACCAGATGTGGGCCGCGCAGTACCTGCGCTTCGACAGCCCGCGCCACTGGCTCACCTCCGGTGGCGCCGGGACCATGGGCTACGGGCTGCCCGCGGCCATCGGCGCCCAGATCGGCCACCCCGAGGCGCTGACCGTGTGCGTGAGCGGCGATGCCTCGGTGCTCATGAACATCCAGGAGCTGTCGACGGCGGTGCAGCACCGCGCGCCGGTGAAGCTGGTGCTGTGCAACAACGGCTACATGGGCATGGTGCGGCAATGGCAGGAGCTGAACCACGGCAATCGCCTGAGCCACAGCTGGAACGAGGCGCTGCCCGATTTCGTGGCGCTGGCAAAGGCCTTCGGCTGGGGCGCACGGCGGGTGTCGGACCCGGCCGAACTGGAAGGCGCGCTGGCTGAATGCCTGGCGAGCGAAGGGCCGTTCTTCCTGGACGTGCAAGTGGCGGCGCAGGAGAACTGCTTTCCGATGATGCCGTCGGGGCATGGGCACCACCGGGTGATGTTGGCGAAGGATCGCTGGTACGAGGAGGCGTGAAGACTCTGTTCCCTCTCCCAGAGGGGAGAGGGGGTAGAAGCGGACTCAGCGGCGCGGCGAGATGTTCAGCGTCCTGCAGAACTCGTAGAAAGCTTCGAGTTCGTGCGACTTGTCGAACACCGCATCGACACCCGCGGACAGCGCGCCTTCGCGCACCTCGGAGGTTGCGTAGTTCATGAGGACGACCGTGCGCTGCGCCGGTGACTTGTGCGCCTGCAGGTACTGAGCCACGGCGAGGCCATTGCCCTCGGCCAGGAAGATGTCGATGACGGCCGCGTCCCAGCCTTCGGGATTGTCCTGAAACCAGTCGATGGCGCCGCGCGAAGTGGCGGCGGTCCCGATCACGTTGCATTCGGAAAATTCCTGCAGTCCGTCGGCCAGTGTGGCGGCGATCAGGGGGTTGTCTTCTATCAGGTAGATGCGGGTCATCGTGCGGGGCCGGAGCTTCTTGTAACGTAACGCTCGGCTTGTCTCGGGCCGAGGCTGGTCATTGTCCGGACTGAAGCCGGAGGGCGAGTCGGACAACGCCGCCACCTGTCGTAGACCGCTGCAGGCTTGCGCTTAGACTGCGCCGGCCCGAACCCCCTTGCACGGAAATTTCATCGACCATGTTCAGAACATTGCTCAAGTCCAAGATCCACCGCGCCACCGTCACCGATTGCGAACTGCACTACGAAGGCTCCTGCGCCATCGACCAGGACCTGCTCGACGCAGCCAACCTGGCCGAGAACGAGCAGGTGCACATCTGGAACATCAACAACGGCGAACGCTTCGTGACCTACGCCATTCGCGGCGAGCGCGGCAGCGGCATCATCTCGGTCAACGGCTCGGCCGCGCGCCGGGCCGCCGTCGGCGACCTGCTCATCATTGCGGCCTTCGGCCTTGTGCCCGAAGAGCGCGTGGCCGGGTACCTGCCGAAGCTGGTTTTCGTGGACGGCGCCAACCGCATCAAGGAAGAGCGCGCGCACATTCCGGTGCAGGCCGCCTCCGGCGAGCCCGTGCCGGCCTGAGCGCCTGAGGCTGCCGCAGCCTTTCACGCCTCCTTTCACATCCTCCAGCCGCAGCGCCCTCGTGCAGGCGCTGCCCTGGCATCACGCCGGCTGGCTCGTCAACGTCGCGTTCGAATTCGATGCCGCGCACGGTGCCGCGCGGGTGCCGGCCGAACTCGGTGCGGCCACCAGCAAGGGCTGCGTTCACTTCGCCGACTGGCAGGCCTGCGGCGACGATGGCCACGGTCACGCCCGGCAACTACATGGCTGCGCGGCAGCGCGTGAAAAAAGACTGGGTGAGAAGCCAGGGCGCTTGCCCGCCCGGCGTCAACGCGACCACACGCCCACGCGTACGGATGCTCGGCAGGACAAAAGTACCAGGCTTTTCAAAGTCGTCCCGGTACTTATCGCTCATGAGGGAAAGGACATTCCTTCCATGTGCTCGCGCCGCTGGCGCCATCTAATTTGCAAACAAGCAAACGCAGCGTCGAGACAGGTACGCGCCGGCCTTTCGGCGCTCACAAAGGAAGCACATGACCGCGATCACCGGCTCCAACGGCAACGACCTTCTCACCGGCACGGCCGGCAACGACACCATCAACAGCGGCAACGGGGACGACACGGTCAACGGCGGAGCCGGGAGCGATTCGTTGAATGGTGGCGCGGGAGACGACACGCTCGACGGTGGCAGCGGCAGCGACCAGCTCAATGGAGGATCGGGGAACGACACCCTGATCTACAACGTCAGCGAGAACGCCGCGGCCGGCACCAAAGACGTGTACACGGGCGGGGCGGGTGTCGACACGCTCCTGCTCCAGTTCACGCGGGCGCAGTGGCTGGACTCTGCCACCCAGACGCAGATCGCCGCCTACCTGGCCCATCTTGCGGCAGTGACCAATGCCAGGACCGGCGAGGTTTCCAATGGTTCGGCCAGCGATTTCGTTTTCAGCTTCGGGTCGTCCACGCTGACCGTCCAGATGACCGAAGTCCTGAGAATCCTTGTGGACGGGATCGAGCTGAATCCGGCCAACGAAGCGGTAAGGGCGCTCGGCGATGCGGCCGTGACGACCGAAGACGGCCCGGGCGTGCAGATCCATGTGCTGCAGAACGATCTGGTCCCTGACCTGGTCAGGAGCTTGACGCTGGCCTCGGCGCCGGCCCATGGAACGGCCACGCTCGTTCAGCCGGCGATGGGCGATCCATCGACCTGGTATTTCCAGTACCAGCCCCATGCGGCCGCTTTCCAGTACCTGGCAGCGGGCGAGACCGCAACCGACACCTTCAGCTACCAGGTGACAGACGCCGATGGTGGGACGGGATTGGCCACGGCGACCATCACCATCACCGGCACCAACGATGGCCCGGTGATCACAGCCCAGGACCTGGTGGGTGCGGTGAGCGAGCAGATCGCGCCGTCGGGCACGCTGAGCGACAGCGGTGTCATCAGCTTCAACGACCTGGACCTGAGCGACGTGCACCTGGTGAGCGCCGCCGGCAC
>Ga0207709_10002766_pt1 | contig 10809 bp, 15 predicted proteins | sample KBSM34metaG_FD_184397 | JGI IMG/M metagenome (GOLD analysis project Ga0207709, IMG submission 184397) | Miscanthus rhizosphere microbial communities from Kellogg Biological Station, Michigan, USA - KBS M3-4 metaG (SPAdes) (version 2) | ecosystem: Host-associated > Plants > Roots > Rhizosphere >...
GAGTGCCAGCGGCTCGAGTCCCTGCTCAACACCGCCTTCGACCGCGGCTCGGCCTGGGACCTGCTCTGCCCCTACGACGCCGGCTCCCTCGGCGAGGAGGTGCTGGACCAGGTCTGTCACTCCCACCCCTTCGTCAACCGCGGCGGTCGCAGCGAAAGAAGCACCTCACTGCTTCGGGCCGAGGACTGTTTCGCCGGCAAGCTCGACTCCCCGGAGACGACCCCGGAGACTCTCGCCTTCGATGTCACCGGCCTCGGCGAGGTGCGTCGCCGCGTCACCGCAGCGGCCGAGCAGGCCGGGATGGACGCAACTGAAGTCGCCGACCTCGTCACCGCGGTCAGCGAGCTCGCCGCCAACAGCGTCATGCACGGCGGCGGCAGCGGCGTCCTCCGCCTCTGGCAGGAGCACGAGCGCCTGCTGGCCGAGGTCGAGGACAGGGGCCTGATCGAGGAGCCGCTAGTAGGCCGCATCCGGCCCGACGTCCACCAAGAGGGCGGCCGCGGCCTCTGGCTTGCGAACCAGCTCTGCGACCTCGTCCAGATCCGCTCCGGCGAGGCGGGGACGACCGTCCGCCTCCACCTCCTCGCCCGCGAGGCCGCCTTCGTCTGAGCGATTTCAGGCGTGCGCAACGTTCGTCGCGGGTAGTCGGTGGATATGCCAGATAACGATCCGCAGACCCAGCTCGTCAAGTACCTGACCGACGTCCACTCGATCGAGGAACAGGCTGCCGTGCAGATGCGCCGCGCCCCTGATCTGGTCGAGGGGAGCTTCGCCGAGGCCTTCCGCAAGCACCTCGGCGAGACCGAATCCCAGGAGCAGCGCGTGCGCGCGCGGCTGGAAGCGCATGAGGCCTCGCCGTCGAAGCTGAAGGACGTCGCCGGGCAGGCCGGCGGCTTCGGGATGGTCCTCTTCGCCCGCTCGCAGCCGGACACCCCTGGGAAGCTGGCGATGCACGCCTTCTCCTACGAGCACATGGAGGTTGCTGCCTACGAGCTGCTCGGGATCGCCGCCCGCGAAGCCGGCGACGAGGCGACCGCGGCGCTGGCGGCGGCGATCGTCGACGAGGAGCGCGAGATGGCGGGCCGGATCGCCGCGCACTGGGACGACGCGGTCGAGCAGGCGCTCGCCCGGGTCGAACCCGACGACCTCGGCGACACGCTCAACACCTACCTCGCCGACGTCCACGCGCTCGAGGGTCAATCGAAGAAGCTGCTGGAGAAAGGCCGGGAGCTGGAGGTGCCGGAGACCCTCCGCGCCTCCCTCGACCAGCACCTGACCGAGACCGAAGGGCATCTGGAGAAAATCGAGCGCCGCCTCGACGACCGCGGCGCCACCCCCTCGGCGATAAAGGACGCGATGCTCCGCCTCGGCGCCCTCAACTGGGGCGCCTTCTTCGCCGCCCAGCCCGACACGCCGGCCAAGCTCTCCGGCTTCGCCTACGCGGTCGAGAACCTCGAGGTCGCCGCCTACGAGCTGCTGCTCCGCGTCGCCCGCCGCGCCGGCGACGAGGAGACCGTCGCCATGGCCGAGTCGATCCTCGCCGAGGAGAAGGCCGCGGCGAAATCGGTCGCCGACCAGTGGCCGGTCTCGATGAGCGTCGCCTGAGCCTTAGGAGCGCTGCGGCAGCGTCCGCTTCACTGCCGCCAGGTGCAGGTCCTCGACGACCTGGCCCTGGCGGTCGGCGCGCTCGGCGAGGGCGTGGAAGTCGAAGCCCTCGAGCGAGTCGCCGAAGCTCTCCTCGAGCGCGTTCCAGAGCTGCATCTTGCCGCCGATTCCGGAGGCCAGAACCTCAAGCTCGAGGACACGGCTGAGCGGCGAGTAGGTCCGCCAGTGGCCGTTCGGCTTCAGGCGGCCGAGGCGCTCGGCGACTTTCGCCAGCGCCGGTTTGATCTGATCGCGCTTGATCCCGAGGCGATCGGTGAGCCGGATCAGCGTCTCCCGGTCCTCCTCGATCTCGCCGCAGATCCGTGCCAGCGGCGCCCCGAACTCGGCGTCGCCGGAGTTGCTCGACCGCAGGCGGCGGGCCAGCTCGACTCCGAGCGCGGCCCCCGCCAGGTGGTCGTTGAGGTAGATGGCCAGGTAGCGACCGTGGTCAGCGCTCTCGGCCATCGGTTCGGCTAAGCCTCCTCGTAGGGGTCTTTCTCGCCGGCCAGCTGCAGCGCGCACTCCTTGGTCTCGCTGAAGTGCCGTTCCTGGATCGGCAGCGCCCACTGGACCAGTTCGGAGATCTGCTCCTCGCCGGCCTCCTCGTTCAGCTTCTGCAGCACCGCCCAGTGGCCGACCTCGCCGGCCTCGGCCATCGTCATGAACTCGAAGCCGTCGAGCCCGTCGGCGTCGTCGCCGAGGTAGGTCTCCATCATCTCCGAGGCCTCGCCTTTGGTCTCTTTGGCCTTTTCGAGGATCGCCGTCTTCTTGCCGTCGCGCTGCTCTGCGATCTCGGTGCCGCGGCGCGCCGTCTCTTCGGCCTCCTCGCGCATCTGCTGCAGTTTCGAGGCGACGCTGTCGTCATCGACGAGGCCCTCGACCTTCTCGGTCGCTTTCTGGGCGGCTTCGGCGAGCCCGATCACCTCTGCAAGCTTCTCCTCCAAAGTCGTCAACTCGGCCATCGTCTTTCCTCCTGCGGTTGGGGTTGGCGGTTGCCGCTTTCCTACCCGAGCCAGACGTGTTCGAAGCGCAGCCCGGAGGCGGTGGGGTGGAGGAGCCCCATCGAGGGGCGGGGGGCACGGCGGCGCTCGGTCGGGCTGCCGGGGTTGAAGATCTGGAAACCGCCGGCCTCCTCGTGCAGCGGCAGGTGGCTGTGGCCGAAGACGAGTGCGTCGGCGCCGGGGAAGCGGGTGCGCATGCGGGCGAGGCGGCCCTTGGCCGGGCCGGTGTCGTGGAGAAGGGCGACGGTGTGGCCCTCGATCTCGACCTCCAGCTCCTCCGGCAGCTCGCGCCGCAGCTCGGCGTCGTCGACGTTCCCGTGCACCGCCAGCACCGCCGGGCAGAGCTCCCGCAGCTCGCCTAGGACCGAGGCGGCGGAGAAGTCACCGGCGTGGATCAGCGCCTCGGCCTTGCGGATGTTCTCGACGCACGCCTCGGGCAGCTGCCGCTTGCCCTTCGGCATGTGGGTGTCGGAGATGACCGCGATCAACCGGTGGCGGCGAGCGGGGCGTCGATCTCGTAGCCGAACTCGGCCAGCGTCCCCGCCATCACCTCGTGCATCGCCTCCTGCTCGGCGGGGTTGAGGTTGTCGCGCCAGCCGCCCGGCCGGGCTTGGCGGATGAACCGCCGCCGCCCGCGGGCCTCGCTCGGCTGCTTCTCGAAGCGGTGGGCTTCGACCACGTCCGGGACCGGGCCGGGGTTTGCCCCGACCATCTTGCAGATCCTCTCCAGGCAGGCCGCCGTGTCGCCGCGCAAGTCCTCGTACCGGATCTGGATCCGGTCCTCCGGCGCCCGGGTCTCGTAAGCCTTGCGGACCTCGCGGCTGCGGAAGGCCCAGACTTCCGAGAGCCAGCGGATCAGCGGGATCCGGCCCTCAGGCGAGACCGGGAAGGCGCCCCCCGGAATCGCCCAGGAGCCATCGCTGTAGGCGTCGAGCCAGGAGTCGACGACGTCGCGGCCGTCGCGCAGGAGGAAGATCACCTTCGAGCGCGGGAAGAGCTCGGCGAGGAAGGGGGCGACGTGGGAGCCGGGCTCCTTGACGACGTAGGCGCCGCCGGGCTCCCGGCCTTCGGCCTGCGCCTCGAAGCGAGCTTCGATCAGCTGCCGCAGCGGTCCCTCCCAGGCGTCGCGATAGCGCTCGGCGAAGAAGTAGCCGGGCTCTTCGGCCTTGAGGTCGAGCAGCGTGCTGAGCTCGGGCGGATTCTCGCTTGCCGCCCAGGCGAGCGGGATCGGGCGCCAGACGCCGAGGTGATGGCCGAGGTGCGGGTCGTCGATCGGGACGACGCCGTCGAGGTCGGAGAGCATTTTCAGCAGCCAGGTGCTGCCGCTGCGGGACGAGCCGAAGATCCATGCCAAGCGGTTCTCCTGCATGTTGGGGCGAGGTTACCCCCGGTGGCGGCGGCCGTAAACCTCAAGAGTTCTTCTTGAAAAGCCCCCGGATCGAGGCTCCGGCGGCGGCGAGGAATGCCCGCCGCAGGGTCCGCTGCCGCCGCGCGTGCCAGCCGCCTTCGGCCGCGTGCGGTCCGCGGCTCTCGAGCACGTTGCCGGGCGCCGGGGCGGCGGCGATGCTGCCGAAGGAGCCGCGGACGAAGGCGCCATGGGCGAGGCGGCGGTAGAGCGGCGGCGCCGCCGCGTGGAGGATCTCCAGCGCCCGCCCGGCCTGGCCATAGTTGACTTCGCGCTTGGGGTCCTCGGCGCAGAGCTCAACCCCTTCCGCCACCGCTTCGACGTCGAGGACGGGCGGGATCGGCCGCACCTGCTTGCCGGTGAAGTTGCCGGCGTGCTCGAAGATCGGCGTATCGACCGCCTGCGGCGCCATCGTCGCGACGTGGATCTCGTCCTCATCGACCAGTTCGCCGGCAAGGCATTCGGAGAAGGCGCGGACCGCGTTCTTGCTGACGATGTAGGGCGTCACCTGCGGCGAGCTGACCCGGCCCCAGACCGAGGACATGTTGATCAGCACCCCTGCGCCCTGCTCGCGGAAGCGCTTCAGCGCCGCCCGCGCCCCGTGCACCTGGCCCATCAGGTTGGTCTCGATGATCTGGCGGAAGACCGCGGAAGGGATCTCCTCGAAGGGCCCGTAGGCGATCGTGCCGGCGTTGTTGACCCAGACGTCGAGGCGGCCGAAGCGCTCGACGGTGGCGGCGGCGAAGGCCTCGACCGCCTCCTCGTCGGCGACGTCGAGCGCCCGGTAGAAGACCTCGGCGCCGTCGGCTTCGCATTGGGCCGCGATCTCCGCCAACGGCCCCTCCGAGCGCGCGCACAGCGCCAGCGACGCACCCCGGCGCGCCAGCCGCAGCGACGCCGCTCGGCCGATTCCGCTCGAGGCGCCGGTGATCGCCACCACCGCCTGCTCCAGCGGGCGCGGCACGCCGCTACCTAGCCGAGCCCCTTCTCCTCGGCGGCTTTGTAGGCGATCTGGAAGAAGTCCGAGATCGTCAGCGCCGAGAAGAGCGAGGCGACGAAGCGGGTGACGCGGGGGGCGAAGACGATCCCGATCGAGAACGCCGCCACTACCCAGAGCCCGAGGCAATACGGGCAGATCAGGAGCTCCCCGATCGCCTTCTGCAGGCCGGTGCCGCGCGACCTCTCCTCGAGCTCGGCCGGTCCGCCCTTGCCTTCGAGTTCGGTGAACGGAGCCCGCAGCGGGCTCGTCACCTTGTCCTTGGAGACGAGCCGGCTGAGCTTGTGGGACGCGGTGCCGACGAGGGCGAGGTCGGCGGCCGAGACCCGCTCCGGCAGCTCGCGCCCCTGGCGCCTGGCGATCAGCAGGGCGGCGCTGACCAGCGTCCCGAAGATGCTCATGAAGGCGAGGTAGGGCCCGAAGGGCGGTCGTTTCTGCGGATCGGCGTAACCTGCGACGGCCGCGGGCGCGTCCTCAAGCGATGGGCTCATCGCCATCGGCTACCCGTTGCGGTGCATCTCCCAACCCTCGCTGCTGACCGCGAGGTGGAAGCCACCGTCGGGGCCGCGGCGCTCGATCACCAGCCCCTGGGCGACAGCCCGACGCAGGGCCCGCCGCAGGTCCCGCGCGCCGAGGCCGGGAAACCGCTGTTCCAGCTCGGCGCGGCGGCAGAAGCCGTCGTCGGCGAGCTCGACGATTGCGGCGACGATCTGCTCGGGGGCGGGAAGGGCGCGGCGACGGGGCACGGGGCGAGCTTAAGTTAGGATCTTGCGGATGCTCCGGGGCGAGGCGCCGGGCATTGCCAGACATAGAAAGGCACGGGGTTCGACTGGGGAAGTCGATCTACGGACCGGGACCAATTTCGATCCGCAGGAGCGCCACATCCATGCCGTTTTTCCACGAGGACGAACAACCCGATGCAGCGATTTAACGTCACCGAGCAAGACCTGCGCCCTGGCTGCAGGGACGTCCAGATCGAAGGAGAGCTCGACCTCGCCGTCGCGGGGCAGCTCGACGAGGTCTTGACCAAGGCGATCGCCGATTGCAACTGCGTCCTCGTCGGGCTCGAGCGCTGCGACTTCATCGACTCCTCCGGGATCGCCGTGATCCTCCGCGCCCACAACCGGATGGAGGGCGAGGGCAACCGGCTCGCCGTCTACGCGCCGACCGCCCAGGTCCTGCGCGTGCTCTCGATGACCGGCCTCACCTCGAACGGGCTCGTCTTCGACAGCGCCGAGAAGGCGCTGGAGGCTGTTGGCGGCGCCACGGCCGAGCAGGGCTAGCCGAAGCGGGGTTCGAGGCGCTGGAAGGTGCGCCACCAGCCAGAGTCGAGTGTGGCGTGCTCGACCGCCTGTAGGAGCGAGCCGTCGTCGTCGTGGAGCTCGTAGCTGACGACCGGCGGCTGGTTAGCGAGGTCGACGTCGACGATCCGGGCCATCATCAGGTACGGCGGGCAGCTGAGCCAGACCTCGCCGGGTTTAGGAAGAGTTTTTAATCCGGATCGCGCCATGGGTCCTCGGTACCCCTGCAATTCGACACGAAAACCGTGAACCTTCCCCGAAATTAGGCTAAACCTGAGGTAATTCTTCAGCGCCTGCGAGCAGGCGCTGCCGCGCTCAGGTGCCCTGCTTCTGCCCGACCCCGGTTGCGACCTCGCGCGCCCGCATCGGGCCGCCCGCATTTGGCTCTAGCGGCGGGGTCGGGGCCCCGTCGGCGTTGCGCATCCCGCGCAGGAGGTCGTCGAGCGCCTCCAGCGAGGTCACGCTCGGCTCCCAGCCGAGCTCTTCTCGGGCCCGGCTCGTGTCCATCATCGGCACCCCGAGAGCGAGGTCGAGCCAGCCGGGGGAGGTTGGCTGCAGGCGCAGCTTCCAGCTCAGGTCGGCGGCGCCGCGGAGGGCCCGCGCCGGCAGCGGGAAGCTGCGGGCGCCGAAGAACTCGCAGAGCTCCTCGACCCCGATTTCCGGCTCGGCGGCGATGTTGAAGGCGCCGTGGACGTCGCGCACCACCGCCTGCCGGTAGGCCTCGCCGACGTCGCGCGAGTGAACCGCCTGGAAGCGGAGCCGCGGCACCCGCGGGATCAGCGGCACCAGCTGCTTACGGACCAGGAAGCCGGGCAGGAAGGGGCCGGCGAAGAGGCGGCGGATCTCGCTCGCCGCCTCGGATTTGAAGATCAGGCCGGGGCGGAGGCGGACGACCCGCAGCTCCGGCGCCCGCCCTTCGAGCTCGTCGAGCAGGTCTTCGACCGCGGCCTTATGGCGCGAGTAGAAGGAGGTGGGGATTCCCTCCACCGGCCAGGACTCGTCGACCTGGCGTTCCTTCGGGCCGGGGCTATAGGCGCCGACCGAGGAGGCGTGGACGAGGGCCGGGACCTTCGCCGCGGCGGCGGCGTCGAATACCCGGCGGCTGCCCTCGACGTTGATTCGCTCGGTCATCGCTTCGTCGCGGCTCGGCTGGATCGCCCAGGCGAGGTGGACGACCGCGTCGGCGCCGCCGAAGATCGGCCCCAGGTCGTCGCTGACGACGTCGGCGCCGATCCAGCGCACCTTCGGCATCTCGATCGTCGGCACGCGGCGGGCGAGGCCGACGATCTCGTCGACCTTCGCCTCTCGGCCCAGCGCATCGAGGACGCTGGTGCCGACGTTGCCGCTCGCTCCGGTGACGACTACTCGCATGGTTCTCCTACGGTTGGATCACGAACTTGATCGCGCCGTCTTCCTTCTTTTGGAACTTCTCGTAGGCGTCGGGGACCTCGTCGATCCCGATCTTGTGGGAGGCGAGGTCCTCGGTCCCGAGCGGGTCGGCGTCATCGCTGACCAGCGGCAGGATCTCGTCGATCCATTTCTTCACGTGGGCCTGACCCATCCGCAGCTGCACGCCCTTGTCGAAAAGCTGGAACATCGGAATCGGGTCGACGACGCCGCCGTAGACGCCGCTGATCGAGACGGTGCCGCCGCGGCGGACGGTGTCGAAGCACTGGTAGAGCGCCGACATCCGGTCGATCGCCGCTTTTTCGATCAGCTTCTCGGCGACGGCGTCGGGGAGTAGACCGGCGCTTTCTGGGCGAACTCGCCGACCGGGGCGCCGTGCGCCTCCATTCCGACCGCGTCGATTGCGGCGTCGGTTCCCCGGCCCTCGGTCATCTCACGGATCGTCTCGGAGATGTCGTCGTGCTCTTCGAGGTCAAGCGTCTCGATCCCGTGTTTCCGCGCCAGCTCGAGCCGCTCGGGGACGAGGTCGACGCCGATCACCCGGGCCCCTTTGTGGGCGGCGATGCGGGCGGTCATCTGGCCAATCGGGCCGAGGCCGAAGACGGCGACCGAGCCGCCCTCGGGGATCGCCGCGTACTCGACCGCCTGCCAGGAGGTCGGCAGCACGTCGGAGAGGTAGAGGAAGCGGTCGTCCGGAGGGCCCTCGGGCACCTTGATCGGGCCGAAGTGCGCCTGCGGGACGCGCAGGTACTCGGCCTGCCCGCCCGGCACCTGGCCGTAGAGCTTGGTGTAGCCGAGCAGCGAGGCGCCTTTTTCTTCCTCGCGGTTCTGGGTCGTCTCGCACTGGGCGAAGAGCTGGCGGTCGCACATCCAGCAGTGCCCGCAGGAGATGTTGAAGGGGATGACGACGCGGTCGCCGGCTTTGATGTGGGTGACCTCAGGGCCGACCTCCTCGACGATCCCCATCGGCTCGTGGCCGAGGATGTCGCCCTCGGTCATGAACGGCGAGAGGATCTCGTAGAGGTGGAGGTCGGAGCCGCAGATCGCGCTCGAGGTGATCTTGATCACCGCATCCGTGGCCTCTTCGATCTTCGGGTCCTCGACCTCGTCGACGCGGACGTCGCGGGGGCCGTGCCATACAGCAGCCTTCATTTTTCTCCTCTCGATTGGCTTGCTCCTCAGGTCCCCGTAGCGTGGGGACGCGAAACCGTCAGGAGACGAGGTCGAGGACTTCCCGCTCGATCTTCAGTCGCTGCTTGGCGCTCATCCGGCCGTTGGCGCTGACCGTCGAGCGGATCGTGTCGCCGTTGCGGTAGCGGTCGAGGACGCGGGGGTCGATGTAGGAGGCGCGGCAGACGGCGGGGGTGTTGCCGAGCGCTTCGGAGACCTGTTTGACGGCCTTGGCGATGCAGCGCTTCGCCGCCGCTTCGGAGCGGGGCTTCTCCTCGCCGGCCAAGGCGACGGCTGCGAGCACGGTGCCGTGCCAGGTGCGGAAGTCCTTGGCCGAGAACTCGTCGCCGATCTTGGCGTGGATGTACTCGTTGATCTCGTCGGAGCGGACGTCGACCCATTCGCCGCCGGCGCGGTAGGCGAGCAGGTCCTCAGGGCCGCCCCGGCGCCGGTACATCGTCTCGATCGCGCGGCGGGCGGCGGCGTCGCGGATCGACTGGATCCGGCGCTGGCCGCTCTTGGCGGGGAAGTCGAAGACGATCTCGCTGCTCTTGATCGTCACGTGCTCGCGGCGCACGGTGGCGAGCCCGAAGCTCTCGTTTTCCTCGGCGTAGACCTCGCTGCCGACGCGGAAGAAGCCGAGGTCGAGGAGCCGGATCGCGCAGGCCAGCGCCCGCTCGCGAGGCATCCCCTGGCGGCGCAGGTCGGCGGTGGCGGCGCGGCGCAGCTTCGGCAGCTTGCGGGCGAACTCGCGGATCAGCTCGTACTTGCGTTCTGCCTGCCGCTGCTGCCAACGCTCGTGGTAGAGGTACTGCTTCCGTCCGGCTTCGTCGTAGCCGGTGGCTTGGATGTGGCCGAAGGGGTCGGGGCAGATCCAGACCTCCTTCCAGGCCGGAGGGATTACCAGCGCCCGGATCCGTTCCAGCGTCTCCTCGTCGGCGATCTTCTCACCGCTCCCGTCCTCGAATGCGAACCCGCGCCCGCGGCGCACACGCTTGATCCCAGGCCCAGCGCAATCAGCACGGCGGAGGCGGCCCCGGCGCGGGGCGGTAGCGGTAGTGCTCACCTGGCGGCGCCTCGGAGCGCCGAGGCGACTCCTTCGAGATCGGCGACGAAGGCAGCGAACTCAGCCTCCCGCTCGTCGTGCTCCCTCAGCCGCAGGATCGCCGAGGGGTGGATGGTCACTGCGGCGACCGGCGCCAGCGGCGACTCCAGCGGCCGCCCCCGGTCCTTCGTCACTTTCACCTTGGTGCCGAAGAGCGACCGCGCCGCGGTCGCGCCCATCGCCAGCACCGCCTGCGGCTTGATCGCCTCGACCTCGGCTGCCAGCCAGGGCTTGCAAGCCTCGATCTCCCCGGCCCGCGGCGTCTGGTGCAGGCGTCGCTTGCCGCGCGGTTTCCACTTGAAGTGCTTGACCGCGTTGGTGACATAGGCCTCGCCCCGGTCGATCCCAGCTTCCTCAAGCGCCCGGTCCAGCAACCGCCCGGCGGGCCCCACAAAGGGCTCGCCAGCTATGTCCTCCTTGTCCCCAGGCTGCTCCCCGACCAACATCAGCTCCGCCCGCTTCCGCCCCGAACCGAAAACCGCCTGCGTAGCGTCCTTGTAGAGCTCGCAACCGCGACAAGCCTGGGCAGCCTCTTCGAGCGTCTTCAGCGACCGAGAGGAGGGAACAAATTCCGCAGCACTGGACATAAGCGCCACGTACCCAAGCGCGAGAGGGGGCGAAACCGAGCCCCCAAACCCTTAGACAGTCACCAATGCCGCCCACCCCTCCTGCCGAGACCGCAAAAACGCATCTTGAAGATGCCTTTTTGCGGTCTCGCGATGACGATCGTCGGATTGGGGAGCTCGCGAATCGGCAGTACGGGCTGGTGGAGCGCGCCG
>Ga0207709_10002773_pt1 | contig 10800 bp, 10 predicted proteins | sample KBSM34metaG_FD_184397 | JGI IMG/M metagenome (GOLD analysis project Ga0207709, IMG submission 184397) | Miscanthus rhizosphere microbial communities from Kellogg Biological Station, Michigan, USA - KBS M3-4 metaG (SPAdes) (version 2) | ecosystem: Host-associated > Plants > Roots > Rhizosphere >...
CATTGCTGCCGAAACTACGCTGAATCCGTACCACATGATCGACCCACAACTTCAGCGACGCTGGCAGCGTGAAGTTATGAAGCGGCGTACACAGCACCAGCAGGTCGCTGTTCTCCAGCTCGACAATCTGCTGCTCGGACACCTCGACGGCCGCCGCCTGGTCATCCTGAGCCGTCACGGCCGTCGCGTAATCCCGGGTCAAGGCCGGCAACGGCGCACTCCCCAACTGCCGCTCGATCACCGCCGTGATACCCGGCACACCCTGCAACACCTCGGCGGCCAGCCGATAGCTGCGAGCCGCCTCGCCATGGGGACTGAAATTCAGCAACAACGCTCGACTCATACCGTACGCTCCAGGTCCTGACAGAAGTGCATCCCCTTGGCCAACAGCCCCTGCCGGAAATAGAAGCGCTGCGCCAGCGGCATATGCAGCCCGGTATCGAGCACCAGATAGCGATAACCCAACGCCTGCGTATAGCGCCGCACCTCCTCCAGCAATCCGGCCCCCAGCTCGCGCCGCTGCTGCGAGGCAGTCACCAGCAGATCGTCGATATAAACGAAGCGCCCATAGAGAAAGTTTTCCGTCACCCGAAAGCCGGCCAGCCCGATGACCTGCCCGTGCTCACGCAACGCCAGCAGGCGATAACCCTGCTCGCCTTGGCGGAACACCTGCTCGACGAAGGACTGTTCGTCATCCAGTCGCGGACGCAGTTCGCGCATCAGCGCAAAACACTCGCGGCACCTGGCCTCGTTGTCGATCAGCAAATATTCCAGATCACTGCCCACGGGACGCCTCCTCATGCTCCCGGACACCGGGGGGCACCAGTCGGAACCCCACACCCACGCGGTTGAGCGCGTTCATCAGGCCGATCGCCAGGGTCAGGTCGGCCAACTCCTTCTCACCAAATACCGCCGCAACGGCCTGATAGTCCGCATCCGGAATCGCGGTCTGGTGCACCAGGGTGACCGTCTCGGCCCACGCCAGTGCAGCACGCTCGCGGGCATCGAACAGCGACTCTGCCTCGCGCCACACCGGCACCAACTGCACCTTGTCGGCACTGACGCCCAGACTGAGCAGATCGCGAGAATGCTGGTTGATGCAGTAGGCGCAGCCATTGATCTGCGAAACCCGCAGGTACACCAGATCGACCAACTGCGCAGCCAGTCCGCAGCCCTGTAGATAACTTTTCACACCCCCCAGCGCCTTGTAGCCCTGGGGTGCGGCGGCGAAATAATCGAGACGTTGCGTCATGCTCGGTTTCCTTGTGGGGTCATTGAAAAGCGGGTCCCCAGTCTGCTGGCCACAGACCTGCGCCAACAGGGCCAAGATCGGGCAAGCCGCTTGGGACATGTCCCACCACGGCAACCGGTTTGGTTAGACTGGAGCGCCTTGCCTGCCCTGGGAAAACCCCATGCCCCCAGCCCGACCCGCTGCCGCCGAACCCGGTATTCCGAAATACCTGCTGGTCTATCGACGCCTGCGCGGCGCCATCGATGAGGGTCAGTTGCGACCTGGCGATCGCGTACCGTCGGTACGCGCCCTGGCCGCCGAACTCAACCTGGCAAGGGGCACGGTCGAAGCCGCCTATGCGCTGCTGGTCAGCGAGGGCTACCTGACGGCTCGCGGCCAAGCCGGCACCCTCATCGCCCTGGACCTGCCAGCGGCGCCAGCCACGCCGCCCGCCAACCACCAGGCGACCGAACAGGACCAGCCGCTGCCGCTCCAACTGGGCCTGCCGGCGCTGGATGCCTTTCCGCGCAAGCTCTGGGCCCGACTGGTCACCCAACGCGCCCGCCAGACCGATATCGCCAGCCTCGGCTTCAGCGACCCACGCGGCTATGCGCCCCTACGCACAGCCATCGCCCAGTACCTGGGACTGTATAGGGGCGTGCATTGCACGCCGGACCAGGTATTCATTTGCAGCAGCTACAACGCCGTGCTCGAACGGGTCTGCGAGAGCCTGGAAATGACCGGCCAGGATTGCTGGTTCGAAGACCCCGGCTACCTGCATGCCCGGCAGATTCTGCTCAATCGCGGCGTGAGGCTGGTTCCGGTAGCGGTCGATGGCGACGGCCTGCACGTGCCGCAAGGAATCCAGCAGGCACCGACAGCCCGCCTGGCAATAGTCACCCCGGCCCACCAGAGCCCGCTGGGCGTGGCCCTGAGCCCGGTGCGCCGACAGGCACTGCTCGACTGGGCACAGCAACAGTCGAGCTGGGTGCTTGAGGATGACTACGACAGCGAATTCCGCTACCGCGGCCGCCCCCTGCCCGCCCTGAAGAGCCAGGACCAGCACGACCGCGTGCTGTACGCCGGCACCTTCAGCAAGATGCTGTTCCCCGGCCTGCGCCTGGCGTATCTGGTGGTGCCACAGGCCCAGGTCGAGCGCTTCGAACAGCGCGCACGGCTGTTACGCAACCGCTGCCCGGAACTGCTGCAGGCGACCGTCAGCGACTTCCTCGGCCAGGGCCACTTCACCCGCCACCTGAAAAAAATGCGCCAGCTGTACAGCGCGCGCCGGGCGTTGCTGGTCGAGGCGCTGGAAGTCGTATGCGGGGCCATTCTCAAGGTGGATCAGCAGGCCGGTGGTATCAACCTGCTGGTGCGTTTGCTGATTGATGTTCCGGACACCCGCGTGGCAGAACACGCGCGGGCGAAGGGCCTGGCCATCGAAGCGCTGTCACGCTGGCAGCTGAAAACCGGAGCGGACGGCGGCTTGTTGATGAGCTTTACCAACGTCGCCTCGGCGGAACAGGCGAGCGAGGTAGCCGGCAGGTTGTTGGCGGTGATACTCGAGGTGCAGTCGGGCGATTACTCGCTTGCGGCCCATCGCCAGCAGGCTACGCAAAAATAGTCAAATATCAGGGGTTTACAGAACCCTGCCAATCGCTATAATCGTCGGCCTAACACGCCGGTATAGCTCAGATGGTAGAGCAACTGACTTGTAATCAGTAGGTCCCGGGTTCGATTCCTGGTGCCGGCACCATGTTCAAAGCCCCGCAAAGCGGGGCTTTGCCGTTTCTGGGGCTTTATTTTTGTGCTTTCAGAACGCTGAAAATGTCCACATTTTGTCCACGCCAGCCTTAGGCTCTGTACGAAATCCCGAGAAATCCAATTGGCGTCCCTCGAAAGCGGAAGTTTTGTAGAGTTTCCAGCCATCAACGGAAAGGAATCCTGTGATGGCAAAGCGTTACGAACTCTCGGATGAGTCCTGGGCTGTGGTTGCTGATCTCTTCACCGAAAGCCATGGCCGGGGGCGGCCCCGCCTGAGCGACCGCCTGATGCTCGATGGCGTACTTTGGGTGCTCTGCTCAGGTGCTGCGTGGCGAGATATGCCGGAACGCTTCGGCCCGTGGTCAACGGTGTATCAACGGTTTCGGGGCCGGCGAAACCAGGGGACATTCGATCAGATGCTCAAACGCTTGCACCTGAGATTGAATGAGCAAGGCCTGATCGATTTGCAAATCTGGATGATCGACTCAACTGCAATACGCGCAACCCGAGCCTCTTCTGGCGCCGGAAAAAAAGGGGGCCTGACGAGCCTGCCGATCACGCTCTAGGCCGCAGTCGCGGTGGTCTGACAACAAAAATTCACATGCTCTGCGACGCCAACAGGACACCGTTGCGCTTTCTCCTCTCTGGAGGTCAAGCCAGTGACATCAGCTACGCCCAACCCCTGTTGGACGAGGTCAGCATTCCATCAAGCCAACGTGGCCGCCCGCGTAAACGCTGTAAATGGTTGCTTGCCGACAAGGGCTACGACGCCGAGGCGCTACGCCGCTACTGCGACCAATATCGAATGCAACCCGTCATCCCGCTGCGCTCGATGAAGCGCAAACCCAAGCCTGGCTTACCAAGACTGTTTGATCGGCTCAAGTACCGACAGCGCAACATCATCGAGCGCATGTTTGGCTGGCTGAAAGAGAACCGCCGGATCGTGACACGCTTCGACAAGCTCGCGAAAAGCTATGCCGCTATGGTCTCGCTGGCTTGTTCCATGCGGTGTTTGCGACATCTCTTTTCATACAGAGCCTAGGAAAACCCTGGCAGTTCAACCGCTAAACGAAGGTCAGAAAACGGCTGTGGGCGTTCGCACCAGGTCACTTCCGGCCGGACGCTGGCGTTCGAGACGCTCGCTTTCGCTCCGAAGCGGGCCGCAGTGCCCCCCAGACCATTGGACTAAAATACTATCTCGATTGAATCTTTGCTGAGTGCCACGCTACCCTTGACGTCGTCAAGAGCTAGCTGCCGGGCTCTATGGAGATAGCCAAGACGAAACAATTTTCGCTATCTACGTTTAACAGAAAAGCTTAGCTCAAGCGCACGACTTGTTATCAAAACAATTATTACGGAAAGCTCATGTCACTTAGCAACATACAAAATCCAATATTGTATTCAACCATGACTGCGCTAGCGTACAATATTAATAAAAAATACTACGATGATAAACATTACATGTGGTGCACGCCTTATTTCGGCTCGGATTTTCAGTCTCCACACTTCACTGTTCCTCCAAGCTCGTCTCCTCTTGAAATCTACAACACGTTGCAAAAAGAGATTGCCGGGGCAGATTTGCACAATACCAAAATAAAGCTAAACCGTCGTGGTATCAGAAATGGCGCGGGCATTATGCTAAGGTTAGGAAAGATAACACAGGAGGTTCACGATGAAATTATTACTATCTCTAAGAGGGCGACAGATCAACAGTTCAAGCCATTGCTCTGCGTAATATCGCGTTTAGAAGCGGTACCATTCTACAAAAAGGTCGATGTTAAAGAGCGTGCAAACCCACTATCATATGAATATATACTTTCAGATCTCCCTCAGTCAGCATTTGACATAATCAGGATTGGCTAAAATGAATGAGCTTAAGTCGTTAGTTTTAAATACTCCCTTACCTGAAGCTCGATCGGCATTTTATTATTTGAGCCGATACTTAAAGCAAGCTGTACATGATGACTATCAAAAAGATATTTTTGACGATTATCCACAAGCAGAGCTTGGTGAGGAAGTGAAGGCACTAACCAAAAAACTCATAGTTTTTATTGAAAAACACCAAGGCAAACTCGCCAAGGATTTTACTGACGAAGAGTATTCCGATTGGATGAATAAGATAGACGCCGCTGAAAATGGACTTGATCCATTACCCTCCACCGGCCAGATTGATCAGGCCGAGAAAATCATAAAAGAATTGGTAATCCCAACTTTAGGAGCCAGTAAGAAATAAGGCGCTATTTATTCCGTGAAGGTGAATTAAACCTGCTCTGGAGCATATACCGGAAGAGCTTGCTCTTCCCAGGTATTTATATGCCTACGCGACCTAAACAGAATTACCAATACCTATGTAGCTAACGAGGAAACTCACGCGGCCAGATCCAGAAACTACTATTAGAGACATCTACGAAACTGGGAGTGATTAAAATATCATATTGAAAAAACACATCTAAAAAATATACAGATTAACTTCATATGAGTTTACGTCGCAACGAGTGTTGTTGGTGCGGAAAATCTAAAATTCCAAAAAATGCAATTTGGATCGTGAGAAAATGCCCACGACATGTCCTGCCGACGTCCACAATACTATTATTGTGCTCGTGAAAAGGCCGTTTCCAGCCAGAGTTAGATATCGTTGCCTATGATAGTATCAGGAGCGATAGGTCGTTACTGAAATTACTCTGCCTTTAAGGTACGAGCGTCAATCCCGCTTTCAACGAGTCTTTATTATATGGACACTATTTTCACGCTGAATGCTAGAGGTAATGTTTTTCTTGAGGTGGTTAGCGAAAGCTTTAATATTTCTCAGCCAAGAATGATGGCTGAAATTCAGTCAATGTTTCGTAGTACCGTTCGTGATCTTGGCAAGAGCGGGGTAGACTATACAAAACTAAAAGCTGCACTGGTTCCATCGCTGGATCGCAACGAAGCAGGTTTTATCTTCAATTCAACTGCGATAGAATCTAGCAGCTATGGTCGTGAGGTAATGCATCAAATTCTACCTTTGCTGGATCCTAAAAGCACTCAAAGTATCCTCGCTGGAGATCTAGTTGCGGACAATGAAAAGCAAGAGTTCGTCTTCAATCTTCTTCAAGAGAATTTAATTCTAGTCAGATCATTTGAGTATCAACATAGCAATCTTCTTTTTTGCGTATATTTAACGAATATCACCGACACTTCTCTAAAGCGAATCCATGAAGGGCTTAAATCGTTTCCTGCGTATTTAGGTTTTATTCCGACCACTTATACCTCAACAGCAAAGTCTTACCTTTCTACTATTTTAGTCAATCTTTGTATAAAGCGTGAGAGCGTGATACTTCTCGCTCATGAGGATGATCGGTCCAATGATGAGGACATCAACATAACCTTATATCCATTTGAGGACCTTGGTTTTCAGATACGAAGTATCCAATTACATGATTTTAGCCACTTCCTTAGCTACAAAATCGAACGACCAACTTTTCCTGAATTTGAGACAGATACGCATTTTTCTCTTAATGCAATTGCGAGTACGGTATCACCGCTGGCTGGCATGGACATCCTCATAGAGGACGCCAAGTACGATTACTTACTAAAAGCAGGTAAGCTAATTAAGGGAGGACTCGTTGGGACCGAAAAAGAACAATTGGTAAATTTAATTCGATCAAAAATTGAAGCTAGTTACATTTACAATCTTCGCTACATGAAGGATCACGATGTGAAGACATTCAATGTCGTGCTTGAGGTTCCGCGGTCCGTTCCAGGTCAACCGGCCCGCATGAATGTTGCTCTTGAATACAAGCCTGATGATCGCCTTCTACGAATGATTACTCTCTACTAGCTGAATCTCCCTTGGTTTTGTCGAAGACCACCCTCAACGGGCTGTCTTCAGTTTCGTCGGTGCGACAAATTGCCATTACTCCACGTCGCTAATTCTGTTAGATTTTTCTTAACAGGTAAGGAGGATGGCAATGTCTAGCTCGGAAAGATTAGGTGTTTTCGATATATCGGATGCAGAAGGGGTCAACGAGTCCGAACGGTTGCTGATGAGACTGTGTCGGAAGTCATTCTTGAGTTTGTGGGCCCATGCCAACCTGCACACCGACCAAGATATGCGCGATGGAAAAGGTAGCGCGAAGGAATTCGCAGACGTAATGGTGGTGTTTGGAGATGATGTTGTAATTTTTTCAGACAAGCACATTATCTACCAATCCGAAGTCGACACCTCCGTTGCGTGGAAACGGTGGTACAAACGTGCTGTATCGAGCTCTGCGAAACAGTTGTACGGTGCAAAAAGCTGGCTTGAGAGGTTTCCTCAAAGGATCTTTTTGGACTCAAAATGCACCCGGCCTCTTCCTGTGCAGATTCCCGACATTTCGAGGGTGCACTTTCATCTTGTTGCTATCACTCGCGGGAGTGCCGAGACTTGTGCGAAGCATTTTCCAGGTAGTGTTGGGTCACTCATGATCAAAACGGGGGAGGATCACAATGCCTACTCTGATATCCCGTTTACCACTGGACCTTTAGATCCGAATAAAGAATTTGTCCACGTATTTGACGAGCTCTCGCTTGAAGTGTTGATGAGCGAGATGAGTACGGTGAAGGACTTCATCGATTACATAAGCGCGCGCAAGGCCTTTCTACTCAATCCGAACACGACTGTATTCAGTGCAGGGGAAGAGCAGCTCATAGCAGCTTACCTCATGCATTCGGATGAGAATGAAAGTTCGTTCATCCCTCGCACCGAAAGTTTGCCCCAGCTCATTACCTTCGACGAGACCCTATACTCAGGCTTACGAACGCGGCCAGAGTATAGGGAGATGCATGCCCAGAATAGGAAAAGTGGTTTTTGGGATGCATTAATCGAAAAATTTATCGCCATTGGAGATCCAGCGCTCACTGAACTGGGTACCGATCAGAAGAACCACGAAACAGAGCTTGCTCTTCGGCTGATGGCCTCGGAAACCAGGTTCATGAGGCGCGAGCTTGTCCGCAACTTCTTCGAGATGGTTGATCTGGCGAAGGCTGGGCATTACGTGCGAAGAGCTCGTACCCTGACTACCCGGCAAGCCCCAAGTCTCCTCTATATTTTCTTGGTATGCCCCAAGCTTGAAGGGCAGACATATGAGGAGTACAGAAGGTATCGGTGCAGCATGCTGCTGTCGTATGCACAATGCGCGAAGCTGAAATTTACTCAAGCTAAAATCATCGTCGCTCTCGGGTTCGATCATCCATTGAAGGATTACCAGGGTGGCTCTGAGGATCTGTGTGTATACATGCACGATGAGTACACAGAGGATGAGCGAGTCCAGGTAGAGAGGCTGCGAGCTGAGCTTAGGATCTATGCTGAGTCCTCAAATCCAGCCGAAAGCAGGAGCTATCAATTTCCTGTTGCGCGCGAAAACCAATCCGACACCAACATCGTTTCTGAGCTTGCTGTAAAAAAACAAGGGAAGGCCAAGAAGTCCAGAAACAAAAACCAGAAGCAAGCTAGAAGAGCTAATCGAAAAAAGTGATGCTGGTTTGCCGCTGCGGAGAATCAAGAGTAGCGCTGAAGTCAACGCCCGCTTCTTGCCGTCTGTTGCCTGTCGCCACCGCAGCTTTTGGCGGATTCCTGCCTATTCTCTACGGAGGGGATGATCGACAACGTTCGAATTCAAAAGGTTTATCATTCCGTATGCGGCTCTGAACTACTTGCAGACCGACAACGTACTGACATTTCAAAAATCCCGATTCGATTCCACCGAACGCCATAACTAGCTGATTTATTTATAGTTACTAGTTGGGGTACGCCGAATTTTCCACCGAAATCCAGACGCCCGGAATACCTGGCCTCCCCGATGCATACCGTTCGTCTGGTGCCGCACCATGTTCAAAGCCCCGCAATGCGGGGCTTTGCCGTTTCTGAGGCTTTATTTTGTGCTTTCAGAACGCTGAAAATGTCCACATTTTGTCCACGCCAGCCTTAGGCATTAGTCGCCAGGCCATTCTCAGGCACCGAACTGAGAGCCTTCCCCCACCATGCCTGACGCCAAAAAGTCTCCGGGACGACCTGCTTCGTTCACCCACTCGGCAATATCGCCAGGCCCAATCAGTAGGAGCTTTTGTTAACACAGGTATGCGTGATCTGGTTATTACCATCATTGGCGTCAAAATCAGTCACTGCCTCATTATTATCGAACGTAAAGGGTGATCACGCAGGTACCTTTCCGGACGGAGGTATCCCAGTTATTGGGGATGACTATTACACCGCGGTGCATTTCAGCGTGAATATTTATCAGTTTTGTGCATACAGATGCTTGCCATGAAATAAGCCATATCATGGCAAGTACAAGAGCACTGAATCGAAGAGACCTGGCGATATTTTACCCTATCGCTTATGAACTCGCCGGGACGTTGCCTGACGTCACCTGCAACGGCCCGGCGATTTGGCTTGCGATGGAGTGGCTAAAATGTTCCTTCACAAGCGCAAAAAGGACCTGGACAAATCAACCATCGCCTCCGCCCCCGCAAGCAATCAGCTCAATAAGCCCCATTTGATACCACTTATTCTGGCAACTCCATCCATGTTCAAAAGTGAAGGCACTGGCCGTGCTGCTGAACGCAAGGCCCATTGAAAGAGCCAGCGCAACTCCAATGGTCGAGCCTAATTTCCTCATGTTGCTTTTCATAGAAACTCCTTCTATCACTTGACCGCTGTTCGGTCCGAGCAAGTCAAGGGTGCGGTTGTCAAAGCCAACCAACGGTCCTGTGACTGTGGACCCTCTTATGCTTAATTGAACTGCATCTAAATCAAGACAGCGGAGGGCCGAGCAACACTGAAACAATATTGACCCAGCGAAGCACACCCCTCACGCCCATTGGATGATAGGCAGCCAACAACATCAATACGACAAGTGACCTATTACCTCGCCGTAAAGAGGCAGGTAAATCACAAGACGATATGTCCGTGCGCTAACGATATAAGTGCACCCCACATACCCTCGTATTCAGATATATCTGGGCACGGATCTCCTTCTGCTAACCAATCTCCCGGGTGAAATGCTTGGTCAGTTCGAGCAAGGTCACTCGTAATTCGGGCGGACGCACGGGTTTGGAGAGGATCGAGATATTCATGTGGGTCAAGGTACTGCGGATACGCTCGATTTCATGACCGGTCATGATCATCGCCGGGACTTCCCAGCCACGCTGTTCGCGAATTGCGGCGATACATTCGGAGCCTGAAATCTTCGGGCCCAGATCGTAGTCGGCAATGATGATGTCGCACTCCGTCGTCACGTTCAGTCCATCGCTGTGACTTTCGACCTCACATCCCCATTTTTCCAGCAAGGTCGAGGTCGCCATAAGCACATTGGAATCGTCCTCCACCAGACACACTCGCAGGCCCTGCAGGCGGCTTTGAGTGGCCGCCGGCCGTTGGGTCTCGGTGCGTGGCGTGATGCGCTCCAGCCCCTGGATCGTGGCGCGGGTGCCCTTGCCGAGTCGGGAGTCCAACTGGATATCCAAATTGATCAACTGGCTGATACGCTTGACGATGGACAAGCCCAACCCCAGGCCCTCGACATCCTTGTCACGTGCATGGCGTACCCGATAGAACTCTTTGAACACATTCGGCAAATGTTCGGCGGAAATCCCACGCCCCTTGTCGTAGATAACAATGGCCAGGCTTTTGCCTCTGGGACGCACACCGATCAATACCCTCTCGCCGGACGCGTATTTGAGCGTATTGGACACCAGGTTCTGCACCATGGTGGTCAACAGTCCGGCATTGACGTCAACCCAATGCCGACAAGGGCGCAGGCGCAGTTCAACCCCGGCCCATCGTG
>Ga0207709_10002774_pt1 | contig 10799 bp, 9 predicted proteins | sample KBSM34metaG_FD_184397 | JGI IMG/M metagenome (GOLD analysis project Ga0207709, IMG submission 184397) | Miscanthus rhizosphere microbial communities from Kellogg Biological Station, Michigan, USA - KBS M3-4 metaG (SPAdes) (version 2) | ecosystem: Host-associated > Plants > Roots > Rhizosphere >...
GATCTGAAGGACCAGCGCCGACTTGCGCCGGGCCGTCCAACGCTTGATCTCTTCTTCCATCACTTCGCTCATCGGTGTCTCCTTCGGGGAAAGTAACACCTGAGCAGGATTTCAGCGGGTCATTACAAGATTGCATCGGCCCTAACATGTCGTACCAGTGATACGACAATCGGCCTGCTTAACGCGCACAAGCCATCACGTTGAATGCCAGGAGGATGATCTGTCTGATCGCGTGAACCAATGAGGATTGAATTACCACCCTCTCATCTTGAAGATTCGGCCGTGATCCCCCTCATCATGTAGCGTGACGGCGATCTCACCTGCTGCAAAAACAGGGGCATCATCTTCTGAGCGTACTGGCAAATCGGAGTCGATCAGTGTGATGACCGGCTGCAATCCCAAATCTGCATAACGACGAACAACCGTCAGCAGGTTCTCTTTCTTTCGGTCGTCCAGCGACTCCAACACTCCGTCGTGATAGACAAAGCGTGGGAACTTCTCATCCAGGTGCGCTCGCAGCACGGCCATATCGAAGGCAACGCACAGCAGCTTGCGGTATGTATGCCCCAGGTCAGCACTGGTGGCGTTACCCGATCCATCGAGAATTTCCGCTTTGAAGTCCAGATGACCTGCTTAGTTAATCGCCACGCTCAACAGCGCCTTGCGATCAATAACTTCCTCAACAATCTCGCTGAAGAAAACGCGGATTATGGAGAACAGGCTTGCCTGATCGGAGTTCTGCTTGTCTACGTCGGCTTCAATCCGTGCCTGTAAATGGTCGCGTTCTTCCGTCAAGGATCGAATCTCTGTACGCAACTCCTGGAGGCGATGCAAATGGCCTTTCTGGTGCTCCAGCGATGTGATGTCCGCGCGTAACGTCACCATCTCATCCGAGAGCTGTTTGTACTTGGTGAAAACATCCGTTCCGCTCAGAAAAGAGAGCATTTCCGAACGTTTTTTCCCCAGCACATTCAGCTCTGCACTCACCTGCTTCAACTCTCCTTCGATTTCCGCAAATTCTTCTTGAAGATAGCCACGGCGCTCATCCGTGATGGCCCGATTGAAAGCGATCAGTTGCTGGAAATCCTTCTTGATCTGCCCTTGGAACAACACGCCTGCTTCGCCAAACAACCTCTGCGCCTCATCGGGACTGAAAAGAATTTGATCTTCCTGCAACGATGCCTGCACCTTCTTCCTGTTTTGACTCAAGGAATAGCGCTCCGAATTCAGTGCAGCGATGCGCTCATCGACTTCATCAACTACCTTCTTGGTGCGATCCTTGTCTTGGGCACGAAAATCGAAAGCATCCAGCAGCACTTGCTTCTTTTCTGCATCCTTCTGCTTAAGTAGAAGAATGCCTTCAATTTTGCTGATGTCCTCGACCGAGCCTCCTAGTTCATTTTTGATGGTTTGCGCTGTCTCCTGCTTTTTGGCAAGTTCATGCTCTTTCGCATAGTGGTCGGCGATAAGCTTGGCGTCAAAGCCCAGAAGATGTGCAAGAAATGGCTTCCAGTCGGCATGTTTGGAGGCGAACTTGCGAAGCTGGAAAACCTCACGAAAATCCTCTTGCGACCGAAGCAGGTAACCAAGCGCCTTGCGGTAAGACCATGGTTTGAGAGCACGCCAGTCGAGCAGGCCGTCAAGCAGTTCGCGTGCGCGTTCAAAAGGAACGTCCCGGTGCCCCCATTCCGCGAGCGCCAGCGCCGACAAGTCTTGGTGGCCTGCTTCATGCTGCTTGAAGGCGATCTTGGTTGCGTCCTCTACGCTGCGTCGGATCGTGATGAAAGAGCCATCCTCCAGTTCAACTTCAAGGAAAAAGACGAAATCCTTGAACAAGTCAAGATGCTTGAAAAGGAAGAACTTGGGGTCTTTGCCCGCCAGGAAGCCGAAGTCCAAAAGACGCCCCAGCGTGGTCTTCCCAAGATTGTGAGTGTCCTTGTTTCGATTCTCCGGCAGCCGGATTTCCGCCATGACGACATTCAGCCCAAGAGCAAAGTCCACGGGCTCGAACACATTCGGCTTGTTGGAATAGAGTTTAGATAGCTTCATTTGGCCCTACGTATTCGACTGCGTCCGTCTTAGGGCGATATTCAATCAGGCCCATCAGATAGAGAAAATTGAGCGCAGGCAGGAAAAGCACGTCGCCGCCCACGACGTGCTTCTTTGCAAATTTGCGCAGCACATCATATTCATCGACGCGACGATCTTTCAGCCGGGACAGGAGCAGCAGAGACAAATTAATGACTGTGCGATCAGGATGTGAGTGTTTGGTTGGCCGCAGCATCATCCACCTCCCCAATGTCACAGTTCCAATACATGTAGAAAAGAATGGCTCTCGTCAGTCGCTTGTGGGCGTGTTGCCGAAGAACCGGGTCGCGACTGAACAGCAAATCCACCAGATACTCCATGACTTCGCTCATCGGTGTCTCCTTCGGGGAAAGTAACACCTGAGCAGGATTTCAGTGGGTCATTACAATTACGTCCACTACTACAACCATGAGCGCATCAAGCTCGGGCTGCAAGGGCTCAGTCCGGTGGGATACCGGCTGAGAAACACCGCCTGATCGGCGGCATCGTGATCGTCCAACTTATGGGGGTCAGTTCAAACCCGGGGCGATTCAGTGTTCCTTCTTAGCTGATCGTAAGGATCCAGTTGCGGAATGCCGCAATGGAAGGCCACTCTGCTTTGTGTGCAGGGTAAGCGAAGTAGTAGCTCAGACCGCTGTAATAGGATGTGTCGAGCGGCATGAGCAGATGGCCCGACTGTAATTCATCCGTGATCAGGCATCGTGGTAGCAGGCCAACGCCGATCCCCGTCGCAACGGCCTGGATCAGATGCGATGTCACCTCGAATGTTGGTCCAAAATAGGAGCCGTGTAGCTTGACATTGCAAGCATCGAACCACTCTTCCCATACGTTGGGGCGAGAGGCGACCCTGAGAAGTAGCAGCGAATGCAGGTCGTGTGTGGATTGGATAGGGTGCCGATCCAGCAACTCTGGACTAGCGACAAGGACGAGTTCCTCTTTGAGCAGGCGGTGAGAAGCTAGGCCTGGCAATCCATTTTTACCAACGCCGATTACCGCATCCATCCCTGCCATGTCGAGGTTAAAGTCACCAATTCTCGAATGCACGTGGACCACTACGTTTGGATTGGCGGCATAGAAGGTGTGCAGACGTGGCATCAGCCAACGAGCGCCGAAGGTGGGTAGTGCGGCCAAATTCAAGATGCCTCCACCCGAGCGAAACGCGATGGCCTGCAGCGTCGCATTGCGCAGCCCCGCGATTGCGCTGCCCACACCACGCATGTACATCCGCCCCACATCGGTCAGCTCGATCCGCCGCCCTTTCCGTAGAAACAACTTCACGTCCAGCAGTTCTTCGAGAACCTGCACCTGGCGACTGACCGCACTTTGTGTCAAGGAAAGCTCCTCTGCTGCCCGGGTGTAGCTCTGGTGTCGTGCCGATGCCTCAAAGGCCAGCAGCAGGGACATGGAAGGGGTCAGGGTTCGTGGATTCATTCATAAACCTCATGCATGCCAGGAGAAAAATACGCTTTTTTCTGGTGCACTGAGTGACTAAGTTCACGAATGCTGACCTTCTTGAAGGTGTTGAGAGATCGGTGGAATATGAGCGCCGCGGGAAATCGAGCGGCCGACCAGGTAGTTTCGTAAGGGAGGGATCATGTGACCGCAGCCAATCACGATGTACCACCGCTGTTGTGTGCGGCGGCACAAGACCAATTCGAGCCCCTCGAGTTCCAGGTGCCGCGGGGGGCGGTCGATGCGCACGCCCACGTCATTTCTGGCGATCCGATCCACCTACTGGTGAGCAACCGCAGCTACACGCCGCCGCCGGCTCCGGAGGCGAAGTACCTAACCATGCTCGATGCCCTCGGCATAACCTATGGCGTTCTGGTGCAGATCAGCGTTTACGGCACCGACAATCGATGCATGCTAGACACTCTGCGGCGCCATCCGAGCCGCTTCCGGGGTGTGGCCGTTGTCTCGCCCGAGATCACCGATCGCGAACTGGAGGAACTACACGAGGCCGGGGTGCGTGGACTGCGCATCAACGTGCTTTTTGGCGGCGGCATCGGCTTTGCGGCGATGGAGAAGCTGGCTCACCGTATCAAGCATCTGGGTTGGCACATGCAATTCCTGATGGACGTACGAGCCTTGCCAGAACTGCTGCCGCGCATGGCCGGCTTACCTGTTCCTGGCGTGGTGGACCACATGGGGCACATGCCTGTGGAGGAAGGCCTAAATTCACCCGGTTTCACTTCCTTGCGTCGTCTGGTAGCTGATCACGGCTACTGGGTAAAGCTCTCGGGTGCCTATCGCATCAGTGATCGCTTCGAAACTTATGAAAACGTCAGCCCCTTCGCTCAATCTCTGATCGCCGATGCGCCGGATCGCATGCTTTGGGGCAGCGACTGGCCACATGTCTCCCAAAGCCGCACACCAAATACGGCCCGGCTGCTCAACCTCCTGGCGGCATGGGCGCCCGATTCCGAAATCCGCCATCGCATCCTCGTTACGAATCCCACTTGCCTTTATGGCTTCCCACCCATCGCCCAACCAGCCACGGCTGGGTATCCCTTACATACAACACGAAGAGATGAAGAATGAGCTGGTATAGCCAAATGAGCAAGACTGAGCGGCGCACCTTCACTGCCGCCTTTGGTGGCTGGGCACTCGACGCCTTCGACTTCATGATATTCACCTTCGTCATCACGACGATCAGCACGCTCTTCCAGATCGATAAGGGCCAAGCGGGCATGTTGGCCACCGTCACCTTGCTGTTCTCCGCTGTGGGCGGCTGGCTGGCTGGCATTCTGGCCGACCGTTTCGGGCGCGTGCGCGTCTTGCAGGGCACCATCCTCTGGTTTTCGGTATGCACGATGCTGATCGGCTTCGCACAGAACTTCGAGCAGATTCTGATACTGCGTGCACTGCAGGGGTTGGGCTTTGGTGGTGAATGGGCCGTGGGGTCAGTCCTGATGGGCGAGATGGTGCGCACCGAGTACCGCGGCCGAGCAGTCGGTACGGTGCAAAGCGGCTGGGCGGTGGGTTGGGGTCTTGCCGCCGTGCTCTACACCGTTGCCTTCACCTTGCTCCCAGAAGACTATGCATGGCGAGCCCTGTTCTGGATCGGCATCATTCCCGCTGTACTAGTGTTGTTCATTCGCCGACACGTGCCGGAGCCTGAACTGTTCCAACGCACTCAGAAGGCAGAAGTGAGCAGTCATCACCGTACCTCCGCATGGGCCATCTTCTCGCCGGCGCTCATCAAGACAACGGCGCTGAGCGCATTGCTGTGCACCGGGGTGCAGGGTGGTTATTACGCCGTGACCACTTGGCTGCCAACCTTTTTGAAGGTCGAGCGTAACCTGTCAGTCATTGGAACTGGTGGCTATCTGCTGGTGATCATCGTAGGCTCCTTCATCGGCTATCTGGTTGGCGCATACCTGACCGACCGCTTAGGCCGGCGGGCAAATCTGCTGATCTTCGCGGTGCTCTCGGGAGTTACCGTCTATGCGTACACTCAGATCGCTCTGTCCAACGAGCAGATGCTGTTGCTCGGTTTTCCGCTTGGCTTCGCTGCCTCTGGGATCTTCAGCGGCATGGGCGCGTATCTGACAGAGTTGTTCCCTTCTGCAGTCCGCGCCACGGGGCAGGGTTTCGCCTACAACTTCGGTCGCGGTATCGGCGCGCTGTTTCCCAGTTTGGTCGGCTATCTGGCGAATACTAAAGGCTTGGGCGTCGCCATCGGCATATTTGCTGGTGGAGCAGCGGTGATGGTTCTGCTGACTGCGATGCTGCTGCCCGAGACCAAAGGTCGGGAAATCTCCTGATGTTCCTTGCTGATGATATCGAAGCCACGTCTCTTCTTGGGCGCCTTTATGATCCCGCGCCTTGATCGTCTGCCCGCAGTGGGCAGCGTTTACCAAGAATTTGCGACAGAGTTACGGCTGCATGGCTTTGAGGGGGAGGTGTGTGAGCGCCATTCCGAACGCACAGCGTTGGCGACCGACAACTCGATCTACCAGATACTGCCCGCATTGGTGGTGTTCCCCAAGAATTCGCAGGATCTCATCCGAATCGCTCGATTGGCCGCAAACGAGCGCTTTCGTGAGTTGCGACTGTTTCCGCGCGGTGGCGGCACCGGCACTAATGGCCAGTCACTGGGCGACGGGGTGGTAGTAGATGTGTCGCGCCACATGAATCGTATCCTCGAAATCAATGCCGAGCAGCGCTGGGCACGAGTGCAGGCGGGTGTGGTCAAGGACCAGCTGGATGCTGCCCTCAGGCCCTATGGCTTGTTCTTTGCGCCCGAGTTGTCTACTTCCAACCGGGCCACCGTCGGCGGCATGGTCAACACTGACGCCAGCGGGCAGGGATCGTGTGTCTACGGTAAGACCAGAGACCACGTGCTGGAGTTAAGCACGGTGCTCGCTGACGGGACGCTCTGGGATTCGTCCGTAATCAGCAACGAAACACTCACGGAACTGCAGGCCCGAACAGATCTGGTGGGTCGCGTGCACCGCATCGTTGATGAAATTCAGAAATGCGACGCTGCGCTGATTGATCAGCACTTTCCTAAGCTCAACCGCTGCCTGACCGGCTACGATCTAGCTCATATCCGCGACGCGCAGGGACGTTTCAATCTCAACAGCATTCTATGCGGAGCGGAAGGCAGTCTTGGCTTCGTTGCCGAAGCCAAACTGAATCTGTTACCCATCCCTAAGCACGCCGCGTTGGCGGTGGTGAGCTACACCAGCTTCGACGCCGCACTGCGCGATGCGCATCGACTGCTCAAGTTGCAGGCCACATCCATCGAAAGCATCGATGCCCTGGTGCTGCGTTTGGCACGCGATGACATCAGCTGGCCAGAAATTGCCCGCTTCTTCCCCGGCGCCTCACAACCCCTCGAGGGCGTGAATCTAGTGGAGTTCACTGCCGACGACCCGGTGGCTCTCGACGCCGCACTGAACAACGCTTTGGGCCTGTTAGACGGCGTGAGCACCGCCTCCGGCGTGCTGGGCCACTGCATTGTTCGTGTCCATACCGAGGTGGAGAGCATCTGGACCATGCGCAAGCGTGCGGTGGGACTGCTGGGGCGACTTCGCGGTGAGCGACGCCCGCTGCCTTTCGTTGAAGACACAGCAGTCCCCCCCGAGAACTTGGCCGACTATATCGCGGAGTTCCGCGAACTACTGGACGGCTTCGGGCTGGTCTATGGCATGTTCGGTCATGCCGATGCGGGCGTGTTGCATGTGCGCCCGGCGCTAGACATGAAAGATCCGGCGCAAGAGGGCAAGATCCGGGCAATCACCGATGCGGTCGTGGCCTTGACGCGCAAGTATGGTGGTGTGCTGTGGGGGGAGCATGGAAAGGGACTGCGCTCGGAGTACGCACCGGCCTTTTTTGGTCCCTTGTATGCACGTTTGCAGGACATCAAGGCGGTATTCGATCCGCATAATCAGTTCAATCCCGGCAAGATTGCAGCACCTGCGGGGAAGATGCTGACGCGCTTGAATGAAGCTCCAACGCGTGGCCAGCGTGATCGTGTTATTCCCATCGCCGTACGCCGTCACTTTGAGGACTCGCTGCATTGCAACGGCAACGGTGCCTGCTTCAACTTCGATGCCGACGACGCCATGTGTCCGTCGTGGAAAGCGACACGTGACCGGCGCTTTTCACCCAAAGGCCGCGCCGGGCTGCTGCGCGAATGGCTGTACCTTGTCAGCCAAGCGGGTCAAGCCGAGCAGTTGAACATCACAGCCGCCAGCATATGGCAGCGCATGGCGGCACTGCCCGTAAGACTCCGCAACACTCTCGGCAATTGCGGTGGCGAATATGACTTTTCGCACGAGGTCAAGGAAGCGATGGACTCCTGCCTCTCCTGCAAATCCTGTGCGGGACAGTGTCCCATTAAGGTGGATGTACCTGCTTTTCGAGCGAAGTTCCTAGCCCTGTATTACACCCGCTATCTTCGCCCAACACGGGATTGGCTGTTGGCCTGTCTGGAACTCATGCTGCCCTGGATGGCCAAGGCTCCATACCTCATGAATGCGCTGATGGCCAGCGCGCCGTCGCGGTGGATGCTGCGCCGTGTTGGCCTGGTGCATATCCCTCGCTTGAGTGGTCTCGACCTGGCGGCCCAGGCGCGCCGTGCCGGCTTTGCGGTGGCCACGTTACAAAGCATTGCAGCGGCCACTGAGCAGGGAAAATTCCCCGTAGTGCTTGTGCAGGACGCATTCACTAGCCATTTCGAGTCCGATCTCGTGCTTGACACCCTGCGGCTGCTTGAAGGACTCGGCTTTCAGCCTCTGTTGGCGCCCTACTTGCCCAACGGCAAGCCGCTGCATGTGCATGGTTTCCTGAACGGGTTTCGCCGCACGGCCAAGTGCAATGCCCGCATGCTCCAGAACCTGGCCGCTACGGGCGTACCGCTGGTCGGCATTGATCCGGCAATGACACTGGTCTACCGCTCGGAATACAGGGAGGTAATGGGCGAAGCGGAATGGCCGCGCGTCAAACTTCTTCAGGAGTGGCTGGCCGAAACACTGGTGCCGCATGGCAGCGCCGTGCCCGATGACGCAGAGCCCTATTTGCTGCTACCCCATTGCACAGAACGGACCAACGCTGCGGGTGCGATAGAGCATTGGAAGCATGTGTTCGCGGCATTCGGCGTCCGGTTGAATGTCCAGACATCGGGGTGCTGTGGTATGTCAGGCACCTATGGCCATGAAACTCGCAATCGCCCGACTTCCGAAGCGATCTACGGGATGAGTTGGGCACCGTTGGTGGCACGGCACCATGCAGGCGCCAGATTGATGGCGACGGGCTATTCCTGTCGCAGCCAGGTGCGTGCGATGGACTCGGTAACTCTACCTCATCCCGTGCAGGTTCTACTTGCGCTGCACCGTACGGTGACTCAATCCCGCAAAGCTTGAGATCGATTGGGCTGTGACATATGCGTTTGCGAGCGTATGGAACTTCGATATCTACGCAACATTCTCGCTGAAACTAAATAGCTTTGTCTCATCACCGCAGCCTACTGATTGCATATCGATCGATCTTACCTGTCCCGCACTATCAAGGTGTAATGACCCACTGAAATCCTGCTCAGGTGTTACTTTCCCCGAAGGAGACACCGATGAGCGAAGTGATGGAAGAAGAGATCAAACGTTGGACGGCCCGGCGCAAGTCGGCGCTGGCCCTTGAGATCATCCAGGGCAAGACGACGGTAGCGGCGGCCAGTTGCCAGTTCGACCTGACCCCAGCCGAGATCGAGAGTTGGGTCGAAGACGGTAAGCGCGGCATGGACAATGCCCTACGGACCAAGTCGGAGGACGTGCGCGAACAGTACGAGCGCCAGCTCAAGGACCTGCAGGAAGCCTACGGCGTGGCGATGCTGGAGATCGGCGCCCGAAAAAAGCTGGCCTCCCTGCTGGGAAAGGACGAGAGCTGATGCTCTCGGTCCAGCAGGGCTTGAAGGACGACGGTGTAGCGGTACCGCTGGTCAAGCTGTGCCAGTGGTTCGGCGTGGCACGGCGGACCATGTACTACAAGCCGACCCGGTCGCCTGCAAAGGTGAAAGCCGAGCTTGCCGAGCCAATCAAGGAGTTGATCGAGGCCGAGCCGTCGTTTGGCTACCGCACGGTGGCTGCGTTGCTTGGCATGAACAAGAACACCGTCCAGCGGACCTTCCAGCTCAAGGGCTGGCAGGTGCGCAAGCGCGCACTTGGGCAACGGCCGAGGATCGAGGCGAAGGTGTCTCGTGCCGAACGTCCTGACCAGCGCTGGGCCACGGATCTGTGCCGTGTGTGGGGTGGCAAGGATGGTTGGCTCAGCCTGGCACTGGTGATCGACTGCAGCACGCGGCAGCTGCTCTGCTGGCACCTGTCCCGCACCGGGGGGCGAGCGCTGCATCAGCCGCGCTGGAGCAGGCGCGGCTCACCCGCTTTGGCACGCTGGGGCGCGTGCCTGAGGCATTTTTTGTTGCGCTCGGATAATGACTTGGTCTTCACCAGTCGTGATTACACGCGCCTGGTGCGCAGCTACGGCCTGAAGCAGGAATTCATCACGCCGCACTGCCCGCAACAGAACGGGATGGTGGAACGGGGCATCCGGACGCTGAAGGAACAATGCGTGCATCGACACCGGTTCGAGAGCCAGGTCCACGCCATGCGAGTGATCGCTGACTGGGTCGCCTTCTACAACCAACAGCGCCCTCATCAAGCGTTGAAGATGATGACCCCGGACGCGGCCTATGCCGGCACATTAACCGCATGACCTGAGCAGAAACCGGCGGGTCATTACAAACCGGTGGGTCATTACATGTCAGCTACATGGATGGCTTCTTAATGTGTGCCGTCATTGTCTCTCAGGCTGCCGGCCAACGGACGGTACTACCGGAGTCGTTGTTCAGAGAATCCCAAGATATTGGAGCGATCGACTCCGTTGCGGCATTCTCTCCCCAATGACAAAGCCCACGGTCGAATGTGCTCAACCCATACGCTACCGATCAAAGTTCGAATCACTTTTCATCGTCCGCGCCAGCCAATCAAGCGATCAATCACTGCAAGCTGCGGTAGCGCCCGATAGAGGCTGGTCAGAGCTCGACGTCTCGGGCAATGTGGATATCCGTCGGCGCGGTTAGCGTGATTCCGCGCGTGGACAGAATCTCCAGGAGGCAGAAGTAGAGGTCGCTGCGGACAGCGTAAGCCTGACGAGGACTGGATACGTAGGCAAAGCTATTTAGGGTGATGTTTCCATCAAGGATGCTATCG
>Ga0207709_10002775_pt1 | contig 10799 bp, 10 predicted proteins | sample KBSM34metaG_FD_184397 | JGI IMG/M metagenome (GOLD analysis project Ga0207709, IMG submission 184397) | Miscanthus rhizosphere microbial communities from Kellogg Biological Station, Michigan, USA - KBS M3-4 metaG (SPAdes) (version 2) | ecosystem: Host-associated > Plants > Roots > Rhizosphere >...
ACGCACTTCATCCAGGCCTGCTGCCAGTCGCGCACGCCCATCGTCTACCTGCAGAACATCACCGGCTACATGGTGGGCCGCGCCCATGAAGAGGCCGGCATCATCAAGCACGGCGCCAAGATGATCCAGGCCGTGACCAGCGCCACCGTGCCGCAGATCACGCTGTATTGCGGCGCGTCCTACGGCGCGGGCAACTACGGCATGTGCGGCCGCGGCTTCGCGCCGCGCTTCTGCTTCTCGTGGCCCAACGCGCGCACCGCGGTGATGGGCGGCGAGCAGGCCGCGAAGACCATGGCCATCGTGATGGAGGCGGGCATGGCGCGAAAGGCCGGCGGAAAGGGCGCGGTCGACCACGCGAAGATCGATGCGATGCAGCAGCAGATCGTCGAGCGCTTCGACCGCCAGATGAGCGTGTTCACCACCAGCGCAATGCTGCTCGACGACGGCGTGATCGACCCGCGGGACACGCGTGCGGTGCTGGCCGAGGTGCTCTCGGTCTGCCGCGATGCCGACGCCCGTGTGCCGCAGGCCATGCAGTTTTCGGTGGCAAGGCCATGAGCGGCTTCAGCAAGATTCTTGTCGCCAACCGCGGCGAAATCGCAGTCCGCGTGATGCGCACGGCGCGCGCCATGGGCCATCGCACGGTGGCGGTGTACTCGAGTGCCGACGCCGATGCGGAGCATGTGCGCCAGGCCGACCAGGCCGTGTGGATCGGCGAGCCGCTGCCCGCGCAGAGCTACCTGGACATCGCCGCGATCATCGAGGCCGCACGCTCGAGCGGCGCCGAGGCGGTGCATCCGGGCTATGGCTTCCTCGCCGAGAGCGCGGCGTTCGCGCAGGCCTGCCGCGATGCGGGGCTGGTCTTCATCGGCCCCTCGCCCGAGGCCATTCGCGCGATGGGCGACAAGGCCGGCGCCAAGCGGCTGATGCAGGCGGCGGGCGTGCCGTGCATTCCGGGCTACCAGGGCGAAGACCAGGGCACGGCCACGCTCGCAGCCGAAGCCGCACGCATCGGCTGGCCCGTGATGATCAAGGCGACGGCCGGCGGCGGCGGGCGCGGCATGCGGCTCGTGCCTTCGGCGGCGGCCTTCGCCGAACTGCTGCAAAGCGCGCAGTCCGAGGCGCTGCATGCCTTCGGCGACGCGACGGTGATCCTGGAGCGCGCCATCGTCGCGCCGCGCCACATCGAGATCCAGGTGTTCGCCGACCGGCATGGCAACGCCATCCACCTCGGCGAGCGCGACTGCTCGGTGCAGCGGCGGCACCAGAAGGTGATCGAGGAATCGCCCTCGCCGGCCGTGTCCACGGCATTGCGCGAACGCATGGGCGCGACGGCCGTGGCGGCGGCCAGAGCCATCGCCTACGAAGGCGCGGGCACGCTCGAATTCCTGCTCGATGCCGAGGGACAGTACTGGTTCATGGAAATGAACACGCGGCTGCAGGTGGAGCACCCGGTGACCGAAGCGGTGACGGGGCTCGACCTGGTCGAGCTGCAGCTGCGCGTCGCGGCCGGCGAACCGCTGCCGTTGACGCAGCAGGACGTGCGCATCAGCGGCCATGCGATCGAGGTCCGGCTCTGCGCCGAAGACCCGCAGCAGAGCTTCATGCCGCAGAGCGGAACGCTCGCCGCATGGCGGCCTTCGCCGGCCCTGCGCACCGAACACGCGCTGCGCGACGGTGCGGCAGTGCCGCCTTTCTACGATTCGATGATCGCCAAGCTCGTGTCGCACGGCCGCACGCGCGACGAAGCCAGGCATCGCCTGCTGGCGGGGCTGCAGGACACGGTGGCCCTGGGCATCGCAACCAACCAGCAGCTTCTGCAGCGTGCGCTGTCGCACCCGGTGTTCGCCAGCGGCGCGGCAACCACGGCATTCATCGCAACGCATGGCGATGCGTTGCTTGCGCCCGATGCAGCCGCCGAGACCCACGCCGCATGGCTGGCCGCGCTGCTGCTCCAGCTGGGCGAACGCGGCTGGCCCTCGCCGCTCGCGCACAGGCTCCCCAATGCCCTGCGTTTCGCGCTCGATGCCCAGGTGCATGCGGCCCGCGTGACCCCGCAGGGCGCAGGCCGGTTCGATGTCGCACTGGATGCAAGTGCGCCGGTGCGGATCGAACTGCTTTCGCTGCCGGGCGACGGCACAGTGCGCTTCTCGTGCCTGGGGGTCTCGGAGCAGGCGGTGGCGGTCCGTGAATCCGCCGATCGCCTGTGGATTCATTTCCGCGGCCAAGCCTTCGCACTCGAGAACCTCACACATGTCGCGGTCGCGCGCGCCGGTGCCGCCGGGGGCGACGGCCTGCTGCGCGCCTCGATGAACGGCCGCGTCATTGCCCTGCTGGTGGCCGAGGGCGACGCCGTCGCCGCGGGCCAGCCGCTCGTCACGCTCGAAGCGATGAAGATGGAACATGTGCACTGCGCCCCGCGCGCCGGCCGCGTTGCCGCCCTGCATGTGGCGGTGGGCGCGCAGGTCGCCGCGCGCCACGTGGTGGCGGAGATTGCCGACGCATGACGCACGCCGCCACCCTTTCCCCGTTGTCCTGAAAGTCCGCCGAATGAACGCCTCCTCCCGCTACCGCTCCGTGTTCTCGCCCGGCCTGTTCGCCGGGCAGGTGATCGTCGTCACAGGCGGCGGCTCGGGCATCGGCCGCTGCACGGCGCACGAGCTCGCATCGCTCGGCGCGCAGGTGGTGCTGGTCGGCCGCAAGCCCGAGAAGCTGCAGCAGGTGCAGGCCGAGATCGCGGCCAGCGGCGGCAGGGCGGGCATCCAGGCCTTCGACATCCGGCAGGAAGAAGCCGTGCGCGCGGCAGTGGCTGCCATCGTGGCCGGGCACGGCCGCATCGACGGCCTCGTCAACAACGCCGGCGGCCAGTACATCACGCCGCTGGCCGCCATCTCGGCCAAGGGCTGGGAGGCGGTGATCCACACCAACCTCACGGGCGGGTTCCTGGTCGCGCGCGAATGCTTCGTGCAGAGCATGCAGGCCAACGGCGGCGCCATCGTCAACATCGTGGCCGACATCTGGGGCTCCATGCCCAACATGGGCCACAGCGGCGCGGCGCGCGCGGGCATGGTGAGCTTCACCGAAACCGCCGCGCTCGAATGGGCCGGAAGCGGCGTGCGCGTGAACGCCGTGGCGCCGGGCTACATCGCCTCGAGCGGCATGGACCACTACCCGCCCGAAGCCGGCGACATGCTGCGCGCCATGCGCAACACCGTGCCTGCGGGCCGCTTCGGCAACGAGGCCGAGACCTCCGCCGCCATCGCATTCCTGCTGAGCCCGGCGGCGAGCTTCATCAGCGGCAGCGTGCTGCGGGTGGACGGCGCGCGTCCGCAGGTGCGCATGGGCTGGCCGATGGCGCTGCCCGATGCGCAGGCGCAGCAGCGCGCGGCGGTGCGGCCCTTCGACGGCTTCCATCTCGCGCAGACGCCGCGCGTGTTCCAGGACAACGAACCGAACGACTGATTGGAGACAAGCGACATGCAGTACACCCACGAACACCTCGAGATCCAGAAGACGCTGCGCCGTTTCATCGACGACGAGATCAATCCGCATGTGGACGAATGGGAAGAGGCCGAGACCTTCCCCGCGCACGAGATCTTCAAGAAGCTCGGCAACCTCGGCCTGCTGGGCCTGAACAAACCCGAAGCCTTCGGCGGCGCCGGGCTCGACTATTCGTATGCGATGGCGATGGCCGAGGCGCTGGGCCACATCAGCTGCGGCGGCGTGCCGATGGCCATCGGCGTGCAGACCGACATGTGCACGCCCGCGCTCGCGCGGTTCGGCAGCGACGAACTGCGCCGCGAATTCCTGGTGCCCGCCATCGCGGGCGACACGGTCGGCTGCATCGGCGTGAGCGAGCCCGGCGCGGGCAGCGACGTGGCGGGCCTCAAGAGCCATGCGCGCAAGGACGGCGGCGACTACCTCATCAGCGGCCAGAAGATGTGGATCACCAACAGCCTGCAGGCCGACTGGATGTGCATGCTGGTCAACACCGGCGACGGACCGGTGCATCGCAACAAGTCGCTCGTCATGGTGCCGATGGACAGCCCCGGCATCGAGAAGGCGAAGAAGATCCGCAAGATCGGCATGCATTCGAGCGACACCGGCCTCATCTACTTCGACAACGTGCGCGTGCCGCAGCGCTTTCGCATCGGCGAGGAAGGCCAGGGCTTCGTCTACCAGATGCAGCAGTTCCAGGAAGAGCGGCTGTGGGCCGCCGCCAGCGCCCTCGAGCCGATGGAAGACTGCATCGCGCAGACCATCGAATGGGCGCAGCAGCGCCACATGTTCGGCGCGACGCTGGCCGACCAGCAGTGGGTGCAGTTCAAGCTGGCCGAGCTCAAGACCGAGGTGGAGGCGCTGCGCGCCCTCGCCTACCGCGCCTGCGACCTGCACGTGCAGGGCGAGGACGTGCTCGAGCTGGCCTCCATGGCCAAGCTCAAGACCGGGCGCCTCACGCGCCAGGTGGCCGACACCTGCCTGCAGTTCTGGGGCGGCATGGGCTTCACGCGCGAGAACCGCGTCGCGCGGCTGTACCGCGACGGCCGGCTGGGCTCGATCGGCGGGGGCGCCGACGAAGTGATGCTCGGCATCCTCGCGAAGACCATGGGCATCGCCAAGCGCCCGCCGCGCGGCTGAGGCGCGCATGGACGCCGAACTCCAGGCCGACCGCGCCGCGCTCGCCGACACGGTGCGGCGCTTTGCCGAGAGCGAGATCGCGCCGCATGTGCAGGCCTGGGACGATGCGGGCGAGTTCCCCCGTGCGCTCTACGCGCGCGCCGCGGAACTGGGCCTGCTCGGTCTCGGCTACCCCGAGGCGCTGGGCGGCACGCCGGCGTCGCATGCGTTGAAGCTCCCGGCATGGATCGCACTCGCGCGCCACGGCAGGAGCGGCGGCGTGCTCGCCAGCCTGTTCTCGCACAACATCGGCCTGCCGCCCGTGGTGCTGCATGCGAGCGACGCGGTGCGCGGCGAGGTCGTGCCCCCGGTGCTGCGCGGCGAAAAGATCGCCGCGCTTGCCATCACCGAGCCCGGCGGCGGCTCCGACGTGGCCGCGCTGCGCACCACCGCGCGGCGCGACGGCGAACATTACGTGGTGAACGGCGAGAAGACCTTCATCACCTCGGGCATGCGCGCCGACTGGATCACGGTCGCGGTGCGCACCGGCGAAGGCCGCGGCGCGGGCGGCATCTCGATGCTGCTGGTGCCCGGCGATGCGCCCGGCCTTTCGCGCACGCGCCTCGCGAAGATGGGCTGGTGGTGCTCCGACACCGCGCAGCTGCATTTCGACGAGGTGCGCGTGCCGGCGCGCTACCTGCTCGGCGAGGAAGGCGCGGGCTTTCGCATGGTCATGGGCAACTTCAATGGCGAGCGCATCGGCCTGGCGGCGGGCGCCCTGGGCTTCGCGCAGGCCTGCCTCGACGAGGCGCTGGCCTGGTCGCGCGAGCGCAAGACCTTCGGCGCCGCGCTCATCGAGCACCAGGCGGTGCGCCACAAGCTGGTGGACATGCAGATGCGCATCGCATCCACCGAGGCATGGCTCGAGGCCGTGTGTGCCGAGGGCGATGCGCACGAGGCGGCAGGCCGTTTCAACGCGCCCGAATGGGTGGCTCGGGTCTGCATGCTCAAGAACCACGCGACGCAGACCATGCAGTTCTGCGCCGACCAGGCGGTGCAGATCCTCGGCGGCATGGGCTTCATGCGCGGCACGGTGAGCGAGCGCATCTACCGCGAGGTCAAGGTGATGATGATCGGCGGCGGCGCCGAGGAGATCATGAAGGAACTGGCGGCCCGGCAGCTGGGTTGGTAACCACCGGGCTGCGATCTTTATCCAGCCCGGCCGGAACCGCCCGCGCGCGCCGGAGGTCCAACGGTCCAGCGCTGTCGCTGAGTCGCAGGAGACCGTCATGTTCTCTTTCACTTCCGGCATCGGCACCGCCCTGTTCGTCCTGCTGGTGGTGCTGCTGCTTTTCGCCGCGATCTGGATCTTCCGCGAGTACGAACGCGGCGTCGTGTTCACCCTGGGGCGATTCTCGAGAGTCGCGGGGCCCGGGCTGGTGATGGTGATTCCCGCCATCCAGCAGGTCGTGCGGGTCGATCTGCGCACCGTGGTGCTCGAGGTTCCGACCCAGGACGTGATCTCGCGCGACAACGTGTCGGTGAAGGTCAGCGCGGTCGTCTACTTCCGCATCGTCGATGCGGAGAAGGCCATCATCCAGGTCAAGGATTTCTTCAACGCGACCAGCCAGCTGGCGCAGACCACGCTGCGCTCGGTGCTGGGCAAGCACCAGCTGGACGACATGCTGGCCGAGCGGGAAAAACTCAACCTGGATGTGCGCGAGTCGCTCGACGTGCAGACGGCGTCGTGGGGCATCAAGGTCTCCAACGTGGAGATCAAGCAGATCGACCTCACCGAATCCATGATCCGCGCCATCGCGCGGCAGGCCGAGGCGGAGCGTGAGCGGCGCGCCAAGGTGATCCATGCCGAAGGCGAACTGCAGGCGTCCGAAAAGCTGTTCCAGGCGGCGCGCGTGCTGGCGCAGGAGCCGCAGGCGATCCAGCTGCGCTACCTGGAAACGCTGACCGTGATCGGCGCGGACAAGAACACGACCATCGTCTTCCCGCTGCCGCTGGACCTGCTGGCGACTTTCCTGTCGAAGCCCGCGTAGCGCACCCCGGGGGCGCGGCGAACCGCCGGAAGAAAAGGCGCAGGCCACGCGCCGGACCGGGCAGCGCCAGTCAGTCGTTCTTTTCGGATTCGCCTTGTTGTGCGGCGGCGAGCGCGGCTGCCGCGCGCAGCTTGTCCTTCTTGCTCGGCCGCTTGCCCTTGATGCCGCCGGTGCCCGAGGCATCGACCATCGGCACGGCGGCCTCGGTCGGCTCGAAGCCCTCGATGCGTTCGCGCGGCAGGCTCAGGCCCTGGCGCTTTTCGATCAGGCGGAAATGCGCTTCGGTCGAGGCGCTCACGAAGCTGATCGCGAGCCCGCTCTCGCCGGCGCGCCCCGTGCGGCCGATGCGGTGGATGTAGTCGGTCGGCGAGCGCGGCAGGTCGTAGTTGATCACCACGGGCAGCTGGGCAATGTCGATGCCCCGCGCCGCGAGGTCGGTGGCGATCACCACGTCCCACCGGCTCTGCTTGAACTGCGCGAGGATGTCGGTGCGCGTGCCCTGTGCGATGTCGCCATGGAAGGGCACGGCGTAGACGCCGTTCTTGTAGAGCTTCTCGGCCACGGTCTGTGCCGAATGCTGCGTGGCGACGAACACCAGCACGCGCTCCCAAGCGTTCTCCTTCAGCAGATGGCGCAGCAGCTGCGTGCGGCGGTTCGCGTCGACCTCGATCACGCGCTGCACGATGGCGGGCTCGGCGCCCGGCCCGCCCTGCACGTCGATGACCGCGGGGTCGCGCAGCATGCCGTCGGCCAGCGCCTGGATGGCGGACGGGAAGGTGGCGGAGAACAGCAGGTTCTGGCGCTTCGCGGGCAGCAGCGCGAGGATGCGGCCGAGTTCCTCGGCAAAGCCCAGGTCGAACAGGCGGTCGGCCTCGTCGAGCACCAGCATCGAAACCGCGCCCAGCTTGAGCGCGTTGTGCGCCACCAGGTCGAGCAGCCGGCCCGGCGTGGCGACCACGATGTCGGCGCCGCCGCGCAAGCTCATCATTTGCGGGTTGATCGACACGCCGCCGAAGGCGACCGCGATCTTGAGCCGTTCGGGCAGGTGCTGCGCCAGGCTGCGCAGGGTCTCGCCGACCTGGGCCGCGAGTTCGCGCGTGGGCACGAGCACCAGCGCGCGCGTGCGGCGCGGCGCCTCCGCGGGTTCGGCGGCCAGGCGCTGCAGCAACGGCAGGGAGAATGCGGCGGTCTTGCCGGAACCGGTCTGCGCCGAACCCCGCACGTCGCGACCTTGCAGAATCGCGGGGATGGCCGCGGCCTGGACGGCGGTCGGCGCGGCATAACCGCTTTCGGCGGCAGCCTGCACGAGCGCGGGGGCCAGGCCCAGTGAGTCGAATGGCATGTGAGCAGACAGAGAGAGAAACCCAGAGTTGGAAGATCGAATGGCAACGATGAAAAGCAATCAGGCCAGCGCCCTGGTGTACTCCACCGAGGCGGGCGGCCGCATGTGCCCCGATTGCCGCGCGCCGATGGCGCAATGCCGCTGCAAGGAAATCAAGGCGCGCGTTCCGGCCACCGACGGCATTGTGCGTGTATCGCACGAGACCAAGGGCCGCAAAGGCAAGGGCGTGACAGTCGTCAAGGGCCTCGCGCTCGACGCGGTGGCACTCGCGGCCGCGGGCAAGCAGCTGAAAACGGCGTGCGGTTCGGGCGGCACGGTGAAGGACGGCACCATCGAGATCCAGGGCGACCATCGCGAACTGGTGATCGCGGCCCTCACGAAGCAGGGTCACACGGTCAAGCGCGCGGGAGGCTGAAACACATGAAACCCGAAGACCTGCAGCGCCTCGTCACGCTCGAAATGCCTTTTGGCAAGCATAAAGGCACGCTGATTGCCGATTTGCCCGGGAATTATCTGAATTGGTTTGCACGCGAGGGTTTTCCCTCGGGAGAAATTGGCCGGCTGCTTGCCTTGATGCATGAAATAGACCACAACGGGCTATCGGATCTGCTCAAACCGTTGCGAAACCGCCCGTCGGGCCGAGATGTTTCTCAATAACACACGATTTCCCCACGTTTTTCAGCATAGGAAGCGGGATAATTCGCCCCACGTGTCTGTGAGCTTTGTCTCCCGTGCACGTAATTCGGTGATCGGTCAGTTTCGCGCCACAGCGCACTTGTTTGTTGTGATTCTGGGACTCCATCGCTTTGTTTTGTTGGTTTGAATTAGGAGTCCCTCCATGGGCAAGAAACTCTACGTAGGCAACCTCGCCTACTCTGTGCGTGACAACGACCTGGAACAGGCTTTCGGCGAGTTCGGCTCGATCGTCAGCGCCAAGGTCATGATGGAACGCGACACTGGCCGTTCGAAGGGCTTCGGCTTTGTCGAAATGGGCAGCGACGCTGAAGCACTCGCAGCCATCGAAGCCATGAACGGCCATTCGCTCCAGGGCCGCGCCCTGACGGTGAACGAAGCACGTCCGATGGAAGCACGTCCTCCCCGCACCGGCGGTGGTGGCGGCTACGGCGGCGGTGGTGGTGGCGGCGGCTACGGTGGTGGTGGCGGCGGCGGCGGTTACGGCGGCGGCGGTGGTGGCCGTAGCGGTGGCGGCGGCGGTTACGGCGGCGGCGGCGGTGGCCGCGGCGGCTACTAAGCCCTCACCCACACTCACGAGAGCCCCGGCTCTCTGAATGAATAAAAAGCTCCTTCGGGAGCTTTTTTTGGTTTCCGCGCCTCCCGTGTCAGGAACACCGAGGAACCGGCTTTGCCGGGCCTGCGGTGTTGCCCCCGGCGAGGGGGAAGGCGAGAGCGACACGCAGTGCGCGAAGCCTGGGGGAGAACCCTATGTCCCCGGTAAGCATTTGTCCGTACCACGGCGGTCAGCCAACGGTCAGCCGCCCGGAACGACCCTCACCTCTCCAAAACAGAGGGTCGAGGCAATGAAGATCAAGAGTCAGGCGGACTTCTTTTCAGGGGTCATGTTCACCACGGTGGGCGGCGCGTTCGCGATAGGCGCCACCACCTACACCATCGGCGACGGCGCCCGCATGGGCCCGGGGTATTTCCCGCTCATGCTGGGCATCCTGCTGGCCGTCCTCGGGGCCATCATCATGTTCCAGGCGATGGTGGTCGAAACCGCCACCGGCGATCCGATCGGCAAATGGGCCTGGAAGCCGCTGGCCTTCGTGCTCGGCGCCAACCTCGCGTTCGGCGTCCTGCTGGGCGGCCTGCCGAGCATCGGGTTGCCTGCGATGGGAATGATCATCGCGATCTACGCGCTCACGATCATCTCGAGCATGGCCGGCGAGCACTTCAAGCTGCGCGACGTGCTGGTGCTCTCGACCATCCTGGCAGCCGGCAGCTACGTGGCCTTCATCTGGGCGCTCAAGCTCCAGATCCAGGTCTGGCCTACATTCATTTCGGGCTGAGGAGCACACCGCCATGGAACTGTTCCACAACCTCGCGACCGGCTTCGGCGTCGCCTTCACCCTCACCAACCTGCTGTACTGCCTGGTCGGCTGCATCCTGGGCACGCTGATCGGCGTGCTGCCGGGCATCGGCCCGGTCGCGACCATCGCGATGCTGCTGCCCGCCACGTACGCGCTGCCGCCCGTGTCGGCGCTGATCATGCTGGCCGGCATCTATTACGGCGCGCAGTACGGCGGCTCGACCACGGCCATCCTGGTGAACCTGCCCGGGGAGTCGTCCTCGGTGGTCACCTGCATCGACGGCTACCAGATGGCAAGGCAGGGCCGCGCAGGCCCCGCATTGGCCGCCGCGGGCCTGGGCTCGTTCTTCGCGGGTTGCGTCGGCACGCTGATCCTGGCGGCCTTCGCGCCGCCGCTGACCGAGCTGGCCTTCAAGTTCGGCCCGGCCGAGTATTTCTCGCTGATGGTGCTGGGCCTGATCGGCGCCGTGGTGCTGGCCTCGGGCTCGCTGCTGAAGGCGGTGGCAATGATCGTGCTGGGCCTGCTGCTCGGCATCGTGGGCACCGACGTGAATTCGGGCGTGGCGCGCTACAGCTTCGACATTCCCGAGCTCACCGACGGCATCGGCTTCGTGGTGATCGCCATGGGCGTGTTCGGTTATGGCGAAATCATCGGCAACCTCTCGCAGCCCGACGACGAGCGCGAGGTGTTCACGCACAAGGTGAAGGGCCTGTGGCCCACCAAGGAAGACTTCAAGCGCAT
>Ga0207709_10002778_pt1 | contig 10785 bp, 5 predicted proteins | sample KBSM34metaG_FD_184397 | JGI IMG/M metagenome (GOLD analysis project Ga0207709, IMG submission 184397) | Miscanthus rhizosphere microbial communities from Kellogg Biological Station, Michigan, USA - KBS M3-4 metaG (SPAdes) (version 2) | ecosystem: Host-associated > Plants > Roots > Rhizosphere >...
TGGCCCGCCTGCCGGGCCTGTCGGCGCAGCGCGTCAACGGCCAGGCGCAGCAGATCAGCATCCGCGGCACGTCGGGCGACCTGTCGACCGCGCTGCTGAACGGCCGCGAACAGGTCAGCACGAGCGCGAACCGCACGGTCGAGTACGACCAGTATCCGTCCGAGCTGATCAACGCCGTCACCGTCTATAAAACGTCGGACGCCGCCCTCGTCGGCCAGGGCCTGTCGGGCACGGTCGACCTGAAGACCATCAAGCCGCTGTCGCTGCGCGAACGCGTCATCACGCTGAACGTGCGCGGCGAAAAGAACAGCCAGGGCAAGATCAGCGCAGGCGCCAAGGACACGGGCAGCCGCATCAGCGCATCGTACGTCGACCAGTTCCTGAACCGCACGCTGGGCGTGGCAGTGGGCTATGCACGCGCCGACAAGCCGAACGAATCGCGCCAGTTCGAGACCTGGGACTGGGTCGACAATACTTCCTCCGTGCCGGGCAAGACCGTCAAGGTCCCGAAAGGCATCAAGTCGCTGGCGCAGACCGGTAACCAGGTGCGCGACGGCCTGATGGGCGTCGTCGAATGGCATCCGATACGCGAGTTCACGTCCACCGTCGATGCTTACCATTCGCGCTTCAAGCTCGATGAAGACCGCCGCGGCATGGAAGTGCAACTGACGGACGACGGCAACGTCTCGTTCACGCCGGGCACCATCAACGGCAACGGCATCATGACGGCCGGTACCGCCAACAACGTCAACCCGGTGGTGCGCAACAACCACTACCACCAGAACGATACACTGACGGCCTACGGCTGGAACAACAAGTACATCGCCGGCGACTGGACCTTCGTCGCGGACCTGAGCCACTCGCAGGCCGACCACAAGGAAGAGCTCGACGAGATCAACACGGGCCTCGCATCGCGCCAGACGATGACGTTCGACTACGCGAACGGCACCATCCCGAACATCGGCCTGACGGGCGTGTACAACGACCCGGCGCTGCTGGCCATCGGCGGCCAGTATGGCGACGGCTATGTCAATGCGCCGCACCTGAAGGACAAGCTGAACTCGTTCCGCGTCAGCGCCGAATACCGCTTCGACAGCAAGCTGTTCAACGGCGTCGAAGTCGGCTTCAATTCCTCGAAGCGCGACAAGGAAAAGCGCCACCTCGAGACCGGCTTCACCAAGCTGGGTACGGGCGCCATCGCCGCCGGCGCGGTCAACGGCTCGCAATCGCTGTACGCGCTGCCGGACACGCTGAGCTGGGACATCCCGACCGTGCTGTCGCAGAATTTTGCGCCGTACACGCCGGCCGTGCTGGTACCGTGGGGCGCCACCAAGAACTGGAGCATCACCGAGAAGGTCCAGACCGGCTATGCCAAGCTGAACATCGACACCGAACTGATGGCTATGCCGCTGCGCGGCAATATCGGCATCCAGGCCGTGCACACCGACCAGAGCTCGACCGCCCAGACGCTGCGCGCCTGGCCGTTCGCCGACCTGGTGCCGCTCACCGACGGCAAGAAGTACAACGACTACCTGCCGAGCATCAACCTGATCTGGAGCCTGCCGGAACAGCAGATCGTGCGCTTCGGCGCCAACAAGACGCTGGCCCGCCCGCGCCTCGACGAGCTGAACGCCTCGCGCGAAGTCGGCCTGACGCACCAGAGCACCGGTACGCCTTACGGCAACGGCGGCAACGCCCAGCTGGATCCATGGCGTGCGAACGCTGTCGACCTGTCGTGGGAAAAATACTTCGGCAACAAGGGCTACGTGCAGGTGGCGGGCTTCTATAAAGACCTGAAGTCGTACATCTATACCGTCACGGAACCGCGCGATTTCTCCGAATACCAGCTGCAGGGCGCGACCAGCAACATCGGCACGATGACCCAGCCGAAGAACGGCAACGGCGGCAAGCTGGAAGGCCTGGAACTGGCCGCGTCGGTCCCGCTGGACATGTTCACCCCGGTCCTGTCCGGCTTCGGCATCACGGCCAACGCGGCGTTCACGACGAGCGAGATCTCGATCAAGAACCAGAGCTTCGGCGACATGAGCATCCCGCTGCCGGGCCTGTCGAAGCGCGTGTTCAACGTGACGGCCTACTACGAGAACAACGGCTTCTCGGCCCGCATCGCCCAGCGTTACCGCAGCGACTACGTGGCCGAGATCGGCGGCATCGGCGGCGCCACCGAGCTGACGTTCACGAAGCCGGACCGCGTCGTCGACCTGCAGCTCGGCTACGACTTCAAGCAGGTCAAGGGCCTGTCCGTGCTGTTCCAGGTAAACAACCTGACGGATACGGCGTTCCAGACCTACTCGGGTTCGACGGACCGTCCGCGCGGCTACACGAAGTATGGCCGCCAGATGCTGTTCGGCTTTAACTACAAGCTGTAATCAAGTTCGGTTCGCTGAACCTTACCGTAGGGTGGACGGCTAGCCGTCCACGCGTTCAAACGGCGGCTGAACGCGTGGACAGGGGACCTGTCCACCCTACGTGCATTTTGGGCGCATTGCGCCAAATATTTCTGAATCGTCGCGCCTGAAGTAGTAAACTGTAGGATTGCTTACGATTTTTGAAGATTCTCTCCATGCAAGACACACAGCTCCAGACGTTCGCCGATCTCGATATCCCCGCACCCATCCTCAAGGCATTGAAGGAGGTCGGCTACGAGACGCCGTCGCCGATTCAGGCGGCCACCATTCCTCTCCTGATGGAGGGACGCGACGTGCTGGGGCAGGCGCAGACGGGTACCGGCAAGACGGCCGCGTTCGCGCTGCCCGTGCTGGCGCGCATCGACGTGAAGAATCCGGCCGTGCAGGCCCTCGTGCTCGCGCCCACGCGCGAGCTGGCGATCCAGGTTGCGGAAGCCTTCCAGAGCTATGCCGCGCACCTGAAGAATTTCCACGTGCTGCCGATCTACGGCGGCCAGAGCTACGGTCCGCAGCTGTCCGCGCTGCGCCGCGGCGTCCAGGTCGTCGTTGGCACGCCGGGCCGCGTGATCGACCACCTCGACAAGGGTTCGCTCGACATCTCGCACCTGAAGACTCTCGTGCTGGACGAGGCCGACGAGATGCTGCGCATGGGCTTCATCGACGACGTCGAGCGCATCCAGCAGGAGACTCCGGAAGGGCGCCAGACGGCGCTGTTCTCGGCCACGATGCCGCCGCAAATCAAGCGCATCGCCAAGACCTACCTGAACGAGCCCAGCGAGGTGACGGTCGCGGCCAAGACGACGACGGCCACCAACATCACCCAGCGCTACTGGCTCGTCGCGGGCCTGCAGAAGCTCGAGGCACTGACCCGCATCCTGGAAGCGGAGCCGTTCGACGGCATGATCATCTTCGCGCGCACGAAGCTCGGCACCGAGGAACTGGCCGCGAAACTGCAGGCGCGCGGCTTCGCGGCCGCCGCCATCAACGGCGACATGGCCCAGCAACAGCGCGAACGCACGATCGAGCAGCTCAAGAACGGCAAGATCGACATCCTCGTCGCCACCGACGTGGCCGCGCGCGGCCTGGACGTCGAGCGCATCAGCCACGTGATCAACTACGACGTGCCGTCGGATCCGGAAAGCTACACGCACCGCATCGGCCGCACCGGCCGCGCGGGCCGCAGCGGCGACGCGATCCTGTTCATCACGCCGCGCGAGCGGGGCCTCCTGAAGGCCATCGAGCGCGCCACGCGCCAGCCGGTGGCGCCCCTGACGCTGCCGACCATCAAGGCCGTCAACGAGGTCCGCATCGCGAAGTTCAAGGACCAGATCGCCGAGACGTTGGCGGCGGGCGGCCTGGACGTGTTCCGTTCCCTCATCGAAGACTACGAGCGCGAGCAGAACGTGCCGGCCATCGACATCGCGGCCGCGCTGGCCAAGCTCTATCGTGGCGAGGAACCGCTGCTGCTGGAAAAGCCGGATCGCGAGCCCAAGCCGGAGTTTCGCGAGCGCGAGCCGCGCGAGCCCCGTGAACAACGCGAGCCGCGCGGCGACTGGCGCGACGAGCGCGATGCACGTCCGGTGCGCGCGGGCCGCGAGGGCTTCAAGAAGGAGCGGGTGGTGCGTGCGCCGGAGCCGGGCATGGCCACGTACCGCATCGAGGTGGGCCACTATCACGGCGTCAAGCCGGGCAATATCGTGGGCGCGATCGCCAACGAGGGCGGCATCGCCGCGCGCGACATCGGCCGCATCGAGATCTACGACGACTTCAGCACGCTCGACATGCCGGCCGACCTGCCGCAGGACCTGGTCGACCACCTGAAAAAAGTGTGGGTGGCGGGCCAGCAGCTGGGCATGACGCGCGACGGCGAGGAACTGCCCGAGAAGAAGCCGGCCAAGCGCAAGTTCGCCGACAAGAAGCCCCGCAAATAATAATTCGGGGTCAGAGCACTTTTTGTTGCAACTGATCCGAGACATCTTCGTCTTCGATTCCTGGCGTATATGCGTGCAGACGAGGATAGATTACTCAGATCCATGTCGCAAAAATGTGCTCTGACCCCGAATATTATGTTGTTTAACTACATTCTCGTCTGATTCTAGGGTTTGTCCTCGTTGACACCCCGAAACCCACCATGTTACTTTGCTACATGAGGCAGCCTGGCAGACGTCCGGGCGCGTTAGGGGACACAGATGGAAATGCAAACTCACACGCTCAAACCGCGGCTGACCTTCTGGCAGCTGTGGAACATGAGCTTCGGCTTCTTCGGCATCCAGTTCGGCTTCGCGCTGCAGAACGTGAACACGAGCCGGATCTTCGCCACGCTCGGCACCTCGATGGACGACCTGGCCCTCGTCTGGCTGGCCGCGCCCGTCACGGGCCTGCTCGTGCAACCGGTGATCGGTTACCTCAGCGATAACACGTGGCACCCGACCTGGGGCCGCCGCCGTCCATTCTTCTTCCTCGGTGCCGTGCTGGCCGCCACCGCGCTGTTCCTGATGCCGAATTCGGTCGCCATCTGGATGGCCGTGGTCGTGCTGTGGGTGATGGATGCGTCGATCAACATCTCGATGGAGCCGTTCCGCGCCTTCGTCGGCGACAAGCTCGACACATCGCAGCAGACGGCCGGCTTCGCGATGCAGACCTTCCTCATCGGTTGCGGCGCCGTGATTGCGTCGCTGCTGCCGATTATCTTCACCAACTACCTCGGCGTCTCCAACGTGCCCGTCGACGGCGGCGTGCCGGACTCGGTGCGCTACTCGTTCTACATCGGCGGTGCCGCCTTCATCCTCGCCGTGATGTGGACCGTGTTCACGTCGACCGAGCTGCCGCCGCCCGACCTCGACCGCTTCATGGCCCAGCGCCGCGAGTCGCGCAACGTCGGCGTGGCGCTGCGCGAGATCATCGGCGGCTTCGGCCACATGCCGAAGACGATGGTGCAGCTGGCGTTCGTCCAGTTCTTCACGTGGATCGCGCTGTTCGCGCTGTGGATCTATACGGGTCCCGCGATCGCCGACAACGTCTACAACACGACCGATCCGCTGTCGCCCGGCTACCAGGACGCGGGCAACTGGGTCGGCGTGATGTTCGCCGTGTACAACGGCCTGTCCGCGCTGGCCGCCTTCGTGCTGCCCGTGCTGGCGCGTGCCACCAGCCGCAAGGCCTGCCATGCCGTATGCCTGGCGATCGGCGGCGTGTCGCTGATCAGCGTATTCTTCATCCACGACAAGCACCTGTTGATGATTCCCATGCTGGGCGTGGGCCTGGCCTGGGCGAGCATCCTCACGATGCCGTACGCGATCCTGGCCGCGGCGCTGCCGGCCAACCGCATGGGTTATTACATGGGCCTGTTTAACTTCTTCGTCGTGATCCCGCAGGTCGTCAGCGGTCTCGTGCTCGGCTGGTTCACGAAGCACATGTTCGGCAACCACGCGGTGTTTACGCTGGTGCTGGGCGGCGTGTCGATGGTCATCGCGGCCGTGCTCGCGCTGTTCGTCACCGACCGCAACGGCGCGGCCGCCCGGTAACGAGAGCATAAACGGCGCCACGCAGGGGGCGAGTGTCGTATCCTTACGGGTTTGACAACAGACCCCCCGACAGGAGCACGATATGACGATTCAGACGATTGCGACGACCCCGTTCGCCGGGCAACGCCCCGGCACGTCCGGGCTGCGCAAGAAGGTGACGGAGTTCCAGCAGCCCGGCTACCTGGAAAACTTCGTCGAGGCCATCTTCCTGACGCTGGGCGCGCTCGGTGAGGTGCAGGGACGCACCCTGGTCCTCGGCGGTGACGGCCGCTATTTCAACCGCCAGGCCATCCAGACGATCCTGCGCATGGCGTCCGCCCACGGCGTCGGCCGCGTGCTCGTGGGCCGCGGCGGCATCCTGTCGACGCCGGCCGTCAGCTGCGTGATCCGCAAGCGCGCCGCGCTCGGCGGCATCGTCCTCTCCGCCAGCCACAATCCGGGCGGTCCGGACGGCGACTTCGGCATCAAGTACAACATCGACAACGGCGGCCCGGCGCCGGAAAAAATCACCGACGCGATCTATGAACACACGACCACCCTGAGCTCGTACCGCATCAGCGACGCCGGCCCGGTCGACCTGGACAAGATCGGCAGCATCCGCCTGGAGGGCATGGAAGTGGAGGTGATCGATTCCGTGTCCGACTACGCCGAGCTGATGGCCGGCCTGTTCGACTTCGACGCGATCCGGGCCATGTTCCAGCGCGGCTTCACGATGTGCTTCGACGGCATGTCCGCCGTCTCCGGCCCGTATGCGAAGGCCATCATCGAAGGCATGCTGGGCGCGCCCGCCGGCACCGTCATCAACGCCGAGCCGCTGGAGGACTTCGGCGGCCACCACCCGGACCCGAACCCCGTCAACGCGGCCGAACTGATCGCGCTGATGGATGGCCCGGATGCGCCCGATTTCGGCGCCGCGTCGGACGGCGACGGCGACCGCAACATGATCGTCGGCCGCAGGCTGGCGGTGGCGCCGTCGGACAGCCTCGCGATCATCGCCGCCAACGCGACCCTGGCCCCGGGCTACCGCGACGGCATCAAGGGCATTGCGCGTTCGATGCCGACGTCGCAGGCCGCCGACCGCGTGGCCGCCGCGCTGGGCGTCTCCTGCTTCGAGACTCCGACCGGCTGGAAGTACTTCGGCAACCTGCTCGACGCGGGCGTCGCCACGTTGTGCGGCGAAGAGAGCTACGGCACCGGCTCGATGCACATCCGCGAGAAGGATGGCGTGTGGGCCGTGCTGTTCTGGCTGAACCTCGTCGCCGCGACCGGCAAGTCCGTCAACGAGATCGTGCAGGACCACTGGGCCCGCTTCGGCCGCAACTATTATTCGCGCCACGACTACGAGGCCGTGGACGCCGGCGCCGCCAATGCGATGATGGATGCGCTGCGCGGCAAGCTCGCTTCGCTGGCGGGCCAGACATTCGGAGACTACCGTGTCCAGCTGGCCGACGATTTCACCTACACCGACCCGGTCGACAATTCCGTTGCGTCCCGCCAGGGCGTGCGCATCATCATGACGGACGGTTCGCGCATCGTGCTGCGCCTGTCCGGCACCGGCACCGAGGGCGCGACCGTGCGCCTCTACCTGGAACGCTACGAAGCCGACCCGGCCCGCCACGATCTCGACACCCAGGAAGCGCTGGCGCCGCTGATCGCCATCGCGGAACAGGTGTCGGAACTCAAGGCGCGCACCGGCCGGGAGCAACCGACCGTCGTGACCTGATTTTCCACCACTACCACAGGACCCTGAATGAAACTCTCCGTTCTCGCCGCCTCCCTGATGCTTGCCATCGGCGCCGCCCAGGCTGCGCCGGACCTCTCGCCGGTCAAGGGCAAGCCGTTCACCTGGGACAACGCGACCGTCTACTTCCTCGTGATCGACCGCTTCAACAACGTCGATCCGTCGAACGACCACGCCTACGGCCGCAAGAATGACGCGGCCGTCGCGCGCGGTTTCATGGGCGGCGACCTGGCCGGCGTCACGGCGAAGATCAAGGAGGGGTATTTCACGGACCTGGGCGTGGACGCGCTGTGGATCTCGCCGCCGGTGGAACAGATCCACGCGTCCACCGACGAGGGCACGGGCGTGAGCTACGGCTTCCACGGCTACTGGGCGCGCGACTTCACGGCGGTCGACGCCAACCTCGGCACCGCGAAGGACGTGCGCGACCTGGTCGAGGCGGCGCACGCGCGCGGCATCCGCGTGCTGCTCGACGTCGTGATGAACCACACGGGGCCGGTCACGCCCGAGGACACCGTGTGGCCGTCCGACTGGGTACGCACGGAACCGGTCTGCAACTTCAAGGACGTCAAGGGCACGGTCGACTGCGCGCTCGTGAAGAACCTGCCGGACATCCGCACCGATAGCAATGCGAATGTCGCGCTGCCGCCTTTACTCGTCGCGAAATGGAAGAAGGAAGGACGCTATGACCGCGAAGTGAAGGAGCTGGACGACTTCTTCAAGCGCACGGGTTACCCGCGCGCGCCGCGCTACTACCTGATGAAGTGGCACGCCGACTGGGTGCGCAAGTACGGCTTCGACGGCTTCCGCGGCGACACCGTCAAGCACACGGAACCCGGCGTGTGGAAGGACCTGAAAAAGGTGGCGAGCCAGGCGTACGAGGACTGGAAGCGCACGCCGATCGGCAAGCAGGAAGTCGAGAAGATCGGCAACCGGCCGTTCTTCATGGTGGCCGAAGCGTTCGGTCATCCGATCTCCGACGGCCGCCAGTTCGCGTATGACGACGGCACCAAGGTCGATTATTACGACAACGGCTTCGACAGCATGATCAATTTCAACCTGCCGACCGACGCGGGCCAGGGCTACGAGGCGTTGTTCTCGAAGTACTCGGGCCTGCTGAATGGCCCGTTGAAAGGCGTCACCGTCCTGAACTACCTCGACTCGCACGACGACGCGCACCCGTTCGACGCCATGCGCGCGCACCCGTTCGAGGAAGCGAACAAGCTGCTGCTGGCGCCGGGCCAGGCCCAGGTCTACTACGGCGACGAGACTGCGCGCGTGCTGAAGATCGACGGCGCCATGGGCGACGCCAACCTGCGTTCCTTCATGAATTGGGACCAGTTGAAGAACAATGCGAACGTGGGCCTGTACGGCGTGGCCGAGGTGCGCGACTACTGGGCGCGGCTGATCCGCTTCCGCCACGCGCACCCGGCCGTGGGTGCGGGCGTGCACCAGATGATCGCGTCGATTCCGTACACGTTCAAGCGCACGTACGACAAGAACGGCGTGAGCGACCGCGTCGTCGTCGCCCTCGGCCTGCCAATGGACCACGCCGTGCCGGTCTCCGTCGCCGGCGTGTTCACGGATGGCCAGACGGTGCGCGATGGGTACACGGGCAGGACGGCCGTCGTCTCGGGTGGCAAGGTGCAGTTCGATACGCCCGCGCCGGTCGCGTTGATCTCGCAGGATTGATTCGGACGGTGGTTGAACGCGTGGACGGCGAGCCGTCCACCCTACCGTCGGCGGTTCGGGTAGGGTGGACACCACGTGTCCACGCGTTCAAATCACGTACGTGGGCCCGCGGGTCAACCTAACCACGGATGGGCGGCCAACCACCGCCCCAATTCATTATCGTTCGCGCACTGCAGCTTGCTGAAGATATTCGCGCGATGCGTCTCCACCGAACGCGGCCCGCACGGCGGCACCAGCAGCCGCGCGATCTCCTTGTTCGGCTGACCGAGCCCCACGAGCCGCGCGACCTCCCGTTCGCGCGGCGTCAGCTCCGCCCATAGCCGCAGCGCGTGGGCGCGGGCGCGGGCCTCGTCGATGGCGGCGGGCAGCTTGTCGAGCAGGCGGCCCGTGTCCGGCTTTTCCACCCAGTCCCACGCACCCTGGCGCACGGCTTCCAGTGCCGTCGGAATGTCGCCATGGCCGGACAGGAACATCGTCACCAGCGGGCTGTGCGCGGCGCGCAGGCGCTCGAACACGGCCAGCCCACTCATGCCGCCCATGCGCAGGTCGAGGATCACGCAGCCCGGCTGGCGCATGTCGACGGCGTCGAGGAAGGCCTCGCCCGATTCGAATGCCTGCACGGCCAGCCCCTGCGAAAACAGCAGCAGGAGCAGCGAGCGGCGCAGGGCTTCGTCGTCGTCGACGACGTACAGGGTCAATGGAATGTCTTTCATGGCACGATGGGAAGCGTGAAGGAAAAGGCGGCACCGCCGCCGGCGTGGTTCTCGACGGTCATGAAGCCGCCGTGGGCCTCGACGATCGTGCGGCAGATGTTCAGTCCTAAACCCAGGCCGTCCGGCCGCGTCGTGAAGAAGGGCGCGAAGATCTGGTCCATCTGCTCCGGCGGGATGCCCGGTCCTTCATCCGCGACGAAGATGCGCACGCCCTGCTCGACCTTGCGGGTGACCAGGTCGATGTGCCCGCGTGGCCGGTCGTGCATGGCATGCATCGCGTTGTGGATCAGGTTGACGAGCACCTGCTCAAGCAGCACGCGGTCGCCGCGCACGCGTGCACCATCGTCGGTGAGGTCGAGGCGCAGATCGACGCCGTCGCGCCGCAGCTCCGGCGTCAGCAGGGTCGCCGCGTGCGTGATGACGCCATCGACGGCGAGGACCTCGTACTGCGCCCGCTGCGGATTGATGAAGGCGCGCACGCGCTTGACGATCTCGCTGGCGCGCCTGCTCTGCTCGACGATGTCGTCGAGCGCGCCTGCGAGCATCTCGGATGAACCCTGCGTGGCGAGCGCGCGCGCCGCGACCGCGAAATTCGACAGCGCCATCAACGGCTGGTTGAGTTCGTGCGCCAGGGTGGACGCCATCTCGCCGACGCTGGCGAGACGCGCACTGCGCTGCAGCCGGACTTC
>Ga0207709_10002782_pt1 | contig 10776 bp, 6 predicted proteins | sample KBSM34metaG_FD_184397 | JGI IMG/M metagenome (GOLD analysis project Ga0207709, IMG submission 184397) | Miscanthus rhizosphere microbial communities from Kellogg Biological Station, Michigan, USA - KBS M3-4 metaG (SPAdes) (version 2) | ecosystem: Host-associated > Plants > Roots > Rhizosphere >...
CGCCACGAACAGGCAAGGCTGGCGGCGAATCGCACAAGCCGGACATGTTCAGCGCGCCCGAAGGCCTGCAAGGCCGCAAAAGGCACTCGCCGGCCGCCTGCGCGGCACCGCGTCAGAAGCTCCCGCGCAGGCAGGAGGCCGCCAAGCCCGACGCGGACACGCGGTCGGTGATTGCGCAACAGGAGCAGCAAGCGGCCAACAGCCGCGCGCTGGCGATCGCCACCGCCAAGGCGACAGACGCCCAGGCCATGAGCGAGTTCATCAAGAGCATGGCCGAGACGAACGCGAAGAACATCAAGTCGGCCGGCGAAGGCCCCAAGAACCTGGCTTGACGAAGGGCCCGCATCAAGCTCGCACTTGCAGAGAGCTTGATGCGGGCCGGCTGGAATCGTGCGGCCGGCCCCGACGCATGTGGGCACGCCGGCCCACCGGGATCAGAGTACGCCCGTTCCCGAAGCCGTCGTCCCCGCGCGACCGTGCAGCGTCTGCATGGGCGTTTCGGCGAAGCGCTCACGATAACTGGTGGCCAAGGTCGAACGGCTCTTGATGCCCCAGCGGTGCGCGACTTCGACCAATTCACGCTGGCCCGCGTGGCTGCACAGGTCCTCCCGGATGCGCTCCATGCGCCGATTGCGGATCAGCTCGCCCGGCGACAACCCGAGGTGCGTGCGGAAGGCCAGTTGCAGCGCACGAACGGTCACGCCCAGGTGCGTGGACACCTGGGTCACCGACAGGTTCTCGTCATGCAGGTTCTCGACGATGTACTGGTAGGCGCGCCGATAGCGCAACGGCAGGCGGCTGCGGTCGGTGTCATCGGGCGCAATGGCGTTGGTATGCGCCGTGCCGAGGTAGCTGTTCAACATGCGGCGTCCCGCCTGGCTGCGCAACGCCAGCACCGTTTCCTGCGAATGCGAACGGTACCAGCGCAGTGCTTCAGCGGATCGGCCCTGCGACAGATGCAGCTTGAACATGCAGTAGTGCAAGTCGAGCGCGTGGCGATTGCATCGGGCCTGCGTCTCATTGGCGGTATAGAGCGCGATGACATCGGCTGCGGCGGTGAACGCGCCCCGCGCGATCAGCATCAGGGCGGACTCGATGCGCTGCGCGGTCTCGAAGCCCGTCAGCTGCTGCTCGCGGATCCAGGACAAGCCCTTCAGCATGTGGGCCGCTGCCTCGGTAGGCGGGGCATTCGGTGGGGTCAACCCGGCCAGGTGGCTCAATCGCCGGGCCACCAGCGGCGCCTCGCCGCTGAATTCATTTGCCGCGGCAGCGAGCTGCCTGCGAACCTGCTCGAAGGGGGACAACTCGCTGATGCCAGTGCGGAAGCTGGCGTGCAATGCATGGTCGTTGACGCCCTCGAGATCGCGTTCATGCTGGAGCGCCGACAGTTCCAGTGCCACGCATTCGATCAACCGGTTCAGCATGGCCCCGGACTGAGCTGCGCAGCGTCGGGCCGCTTCGAGCGACTTCCACGCGCTGGCGCACTCGCCCGCGCGGTGCAGTGCGACCGCGGCTGCGGCCATGGCCTCGACCCGCAAATCGACCGGAGCGCGCGAGTCGTCAGCCACCGCGCACAACGCCTCTGCAGCGCGGCCAGGCCGATTCAGATGAAGCTGCAGGATGCCTTGGTCGAGGCCGCTGAGCCAGCGCACATGGGCGCGTGAGATCTCCTGGTAGATGAGGGCCTGGCGTCGAAAGAGCTGGTCTGCATCCTCATCGCGACCCGCAGCCAGCAGGCAGCGTCCGAGCAGTTGTCCGATCTGGGCGTTGTCGTGTCCGACCGCGCGTTCCAGAGCGCCCCGACCGACCTGGATGGCACGGGTGACATCGCCCCGCAGGACCAGCCCGCACATCTCGGGATGGCTCTGGCGGGCGCGAAAAGAGGTTAACGAAAGCAGCAACATGATGAACTCCGAAGACATAGATTGCGACGGGGTTGATCGTATTTTTCGAGACCAGAAAGTTGTATGTATGAATCATTTTCACATCGTTCCATTTTTATGATTTTTGATCACTGGCGCGTGCATCACGCAATTGTCACTGGAATGAGATGTCGCATATTTCATAGGTAATTGTTGGGGTTCGCACATGTGTGAATGTCCATATCGAGAGCAAATCCCAAGATGAAGATGCGAATCAACAGGCCACACTTATAGTTAACTTACAAAAGTATTTGCATTGCTTGATCAATTCATGATTTCCATGCACGCGCAGCCCGTCTTTCTGGCCACGGCCGCATGAGCGGCACAGGGCGTGACGTGGACTTCGGAATACCTGACGCCGCTTCGCCTCACGCATCGCTTCGACCCCGCATCTGGCACTCTCGCGCCACTCGATTGCACAGGAGTACGAGGATGAATGGCGAAGTGAAAGTGGCCGGCACCGCCGGCGCCCTTCAGGGGCAGGGGCTGTCCAACGAGCGGCGCGCTCGCCTGGAACAGGCCATGCGGCGACTCGGCGCAGACGACCAGGGCGCCCGCGCCCTCGCCGCCGACGGCGTGGTCGTCATCGACGGCTTCTCGTTGCACGTGATGGCTGCAGGCGACGGGCCCTGGTTGGCCTGCGTGAAGCTGCCCCGGCCCGAGGGCGTCGATGATGCCCAGTGGACGGAGTCACTCCTCGTGGCCAACGCCCACGCCATGATGGCGCAGGACTGGGCCTTCGGCCTGGAAGACGATGGAGCCGGCGTGATGGTGATGCCGCTTCCACCCGGAGTACCGGACGAGCGACACCTCACGGCCATCCTCGACGGGACGCTGTCGATGTGCCGTGCCGTGGTGGGCGGCGCCAACGCGCTTCGCGACATGCGTTCGAACAAGGAGTGATGCCATGAAGGTCGAAGCCACCAAGTTGGAACAGGAATTCGAGGCGCCCGAACCGGTGCTCGCGCTCGTGCGCTACGCCGCGGCGCAACTGGGCGCGAACGAGGAACTGGCCGACGAAGCCGCGCGCACCGGCGTGTTCCAGCTGCAAAGCCGGAACGTGTCGGTGGTGCTCTCTCCGGACGAGGAGCACCTGATCCTGAGCACTCCGTTGGACGAGGAATGGGCAACGCAACCGGCGCGCCGGCAGCACGCACTTCGAGCGTCGCCGTCGTTGCTGCTGCAGACGGGCGTGGCCTTCTGCATCACGCTGGCGGGGCCGGCGCTGATGTGCCGTTGGTCGCTCGACGAAGCAGAGGCCGACCTGTTGTCAGCATGGATCCGCGAATTCGCCTTGATGGCCGACATGATCGGCGCCGGCACCGCGGCTGTTGCCAACTGACAGGACGACACATCACCATGAAGATCAGCGAAATCCAGCCGGCCGGCGTCCCGCACGTCGGCAGCGACGAAGCCAGCACCAGCGCCGCGGGCAGCCGGCAGACCGCGTCGATGCGCACCCCACCGCCTCCTGACGAGCGCCTCAGTGGAAGGCCTCCGCAGGCCTCTGCAGCCGAAGGGTCCCGCCGCCGCGTGTCGATCGCCGAGCTGCGGACGGGGCAGTCTGCGCAGAATCCGCAGTCCGAAATCGGACACAGCGACAGGTCGAGCCGAAGCTGGGTCTCCATCCCGCTGCACGGTTCCGAGTCGGGCGCTTCGGAGCGGGCCACGCACGGGTCCGACAGCGGGATCTCCGGCCGCCACACCTTTGACATCGAGGGCCACGCACCGGTGGTCGGCGCACGCGCCAGCGTGGCGTCGCGGCTCAGCGGCCTGGCCAGCGGCGCGACCGCGGCCGCGAGCGCGGCGGCCAGCGCCGCGGGCAGCTCCATCAGCACTGGGTTCAACAAGCTGCGCCAACTGGTTGCGAGCGCCGGGACGACTACCGCGAGCGAGCTGCGCCAGCAAGGCGAAGCGCTCGGCATGGTGCTGCCCTCCAAGCGCGTACTGGGGGCCGTGGCCGGCCACCTGGTGCACCAATCGTCGGCGGTCGGCGTGCCGACCTTCATACGCGAAATGATCGCTGAAGCCACGATGCTCTCGATCCGACACATGCCGCCGGACCACGCGCTGGCGTTGCAGGTGGTCTCTGGCACCGTGAGCGTGGGCATCCAGTTGCTGCGCCGCCGCCAGGAAGCGCGCAACCCCGACGCGGCAGCGCAGGGCTTCCATGCGCTGTCGAAGGAGCAGTGGGCCGCATTGCCGCCCGATCGCCAGGCCAAGCTTCGGCGCGAGCAGGACATGCATTCGCGCATGGCCCTGAACATCCAGGTGGCGGCATCGATGACTCACATCGGCATCGGCGCCTATGCGGTCCGCTCCGGGGACAAGGCACTCGCGGAAACGCCGGCCAAGCTGTTCGTCGCCGACTTCAAGTCGATGGTGTACTCCCCTATGCGGGAGGCAGTCCAGGCCAGCTTCAACATGGTTGGCATGGATCACGATACCTACGGCATCAGCGGCTCGCACCTCGACGCAGCGGCAGGCATCTATTCGATGACCACGGTGACCGGCAACTACGCCTTCACCTACCTGCCGCCGCTGGTGCCGAATGCGAGCGTGGCCACGGCCGTGCTGCGCGGCGAGAGCGACCTGATGTCCAAGCGCGAGGCCTGGATGACCCGCGCCGCGGTGTCTGCGGTCAAGGCCGCCATCAACACCAGCGTGCACACCTCGGACTGGATCGTCATGACGCAGCAGGAAGCCAACCAGCACGGCACCGTGCAGCGGTGGAAGCCCAAGCTGAAATTCCTGAATCCCGCTTCACACGACTACAGCCGCTTACTGGACCACACGCCGGGGCGCATCACCCTGATCGCCGGCAGCAACGCGATGTCCAATGCCGTCGGCCTGGCGATGAAGGACATGCCGGGGTGGGCAAGCACGACGGCACTCAATCTGCTCAGCGGCGCATACGAAGGCCTGATCTACAAGACCATCGGCAACACTTGGCAGGCTGAGCAGGCGGTACGCGACGCGGTGAAGGAATCCGCATCGCAGCAGTTGGGACAGACGCAACCGCCCTTGAGTCGTGACGAGGCCCAAATATCCGCGCGGATGCGCGGGCAGGCCTGACGGCAGGAACCAGCCGGTGGAACCCGTCGGCTTCCGCTCCGCACGACGCCCGCATTCCGATTCGGCGGCGGACGCGGCGAGCCCGGGCGAGGAAGCGCGGCGGGTACGGCCACGCACGGGTGTCGCGGACGCACCGCCAGGCTTGTCACCACGCAGCCCGCTTCCGGTCGCTTCAGCACCGCAATCACCGCGCCGGTCGCTGGTGTCGGCCGAGCAACTGCGACAGTGGCGAAGCAGTCCGGGTCGCAGCGGTCCGGTGCAGACCGCCGCCAGCACGTCGGCCACGCACATCGCAGCCGTGCCATTGGATGCGCATGGTGTGATGCCGGCCTTGCGGCCCGATGGGCGCCGCGATGCACTGCGCCATGTCCCCCCCGCGGGACGCAACTTGCTCGTGGTCTATGCGCTGGACCAGGCGCTGTCGAGGATGGCGGGAAGCACGCAGGACAACGCCCGTTCATTTTTCAGCCATTTCGGCGAGGCCTTGCTCCAGGGGCAGGCACCCATCACGCTCGATGCGTTCCTGGACCACCTGCTCGGCACCGACCCGGCGCAGCGCAGCGCCGCCCAGGCGCGGAAGCTGGCCTATGAGAACGAACAGGGCAAACCCGCCAACATGAGGTACAGGCTCGACGCCTGCATCAACGCGCTGGCCGCGGTGCCCCGCGAGCAACGAATGCTCACGCTCGCGCAGGCCTTGCAACGCAACATCGTGGGGAGCTCACTGCAGATGCTGCTGCCCGAGGCGGACCAGCCGCTCCTGCAGCGCGTGCGCGACTCCGAGCCCAAGCCGGACAGCGCCCCGGTGAAGGCCAAACTGACCGCACTGTGTCGCTTCGGCGTCGCCCTGATGGTCCGAGGGCACGGCGGCCTGGCCGCCTGGCTGCAGATGCGCCAACAACAGCCCGATGGCGAGCGCCTGGCGGAGGAACTGCGCGAGAGCATCAAGCACGGCCCGGAACTCAAGCTCACGCATACCACCAAGGAAAAGTTCGCCGCCGCCACCGGACGGCTCCTGAAGTACGGCCTGGGCGATGGCGGCGCAGCCACCGTGCATCCGCAAGCCGCAACGAATGCCGCGGCCGCAGCAACATCTCGCCAGGCGCCGAGGACCTCCTCGCCGCTGCACGGCGAGGCTCCACCGCCCTCCGCGACCGACGTCACGATGGCACACGCCGAAGCCGGCCCGTCGGCCGCCGCTGCATCCCCAACCGACACATCCTGGTCCATCGGCTCGGAGTTCGAGCGCCTGGGCGGAGGCGAAGGCCTCGCAGCCTTGTTGCAGCAATGGGATGAGGGGATGTCTGCCTCGAGTTCCGCCCGTCCGCTCTCGCCGCAGCCTGCAGCCTCGTCGGCCATGCAGACACCCATCGACGTGACGATGGTGGAGGCGGCGGCCCCAGCGGGCGCTTCAGCATCGCGTGCGGCAGCGGCGGCCGCGGGACCATCTGCCGCCCCTGATGCGACGCACGCTTTGCCGCCACGGGCGCGCAACACGCTGGTCGCCCATGCGGCCGAGCGTGCCCTGCAAGAGACCAGCAGCTTGACCCGGGACGAGTTGAGGGTCTATCGCTCGGCGTTCAGCCGTTTTGGCGCTGCCTTGCTTGAGCAGCAGCACATCACGCTGGACACGTTCCTCGATCGCCTGTCCAGCCCCGAGCCGGCGCAACGCGGTGACGCCGCCGCATTCAAGGCGGCGTACGAGCACAAACAGAAGGCGACCGACTCCACGCGCCATTTCCTCAACGCCTGCATCAATGCACTGGACAGGGCGCCCCGTGAGCAGCGAATGTTCTCCCTCGATGAAGCGCTTCGCAAGATGTTGTCGCCGGCGCTGAAAACACTGCTGTCCGACGCAGACCTCGAACTCCTGCAGAAGGTGCAAAGCTTGGACGCCACCCTCAGCAGCTCCACCGCGCAGAGGAACCAGGCCTTGCTGATTCGCCTGGGCGTCGCGTCGATGGCCAAGGGCCATGGTGGCTTGGCCGGTTGGTTGCAAATGCATGAGCGGCCCGATGGCCCGCACCTGGCAGGCGAACTGCTCGATCGCATCAAGAACGGCCCCGAACTCCGGTTGAGCAACGCAAGCAAGAAGAGGTTCGTCATCGCAGCGGGGCGGCTGCAAGCTGCATCAGGCACAGAGATCTCAACAACAACAGCACCGCATGCGTCGGCAGGCCCATCGGCCGCCGTGGCCTCCCCGACCAACGCATCCTCGTCTGCCGCTCCGCAGTCCGAGGGCTTGGCAGAAGCCGACCCTCTGCTGGGCTTTGCGGAATTCCTGGAACTCTCGCTTGCGTCACCTGCTCAAGCTGCATCCGCATCCCCGGAGCACGAGGCCATGCACGACTTTCCCGTGATCGACCCAGTCGCTCCAACCACAGCTGACCCGGCGTCTCCCGACTCCACGGGGGACTTTACCGAATCGCTGGAACGCTCGCTTCTGTCACCCGGTCAAGCTGCCACCGCATCGCCCGGGCACGAGGCTGAGGACGACTTCTCCTTGCTCGATCCCGGAACTCCTACCGCGGACGACCTGACGTTCCTCGGGTCGCTGGATCTCACCGGCCGAGTGCCGGCCGGCAGGGGCAGCGTCGGACGATGACACTCCGCAATTCTTGCCGAATCCCCGGTTAGGTTCGCGCAGACGTTCCGCCACGGTGTGGAAGACGGTACGAGACGGTCTTCGGAATGTCGGACGCAGCTTCGCTTCGACGCGCATCGGATCCGGCGCCACGGCACTCTTGCGGCACGCGATTGCACAGGAGCACGAGGATGAAGGGCGAAGTGATGCCAGGGTGGGCAAGCACCGCTGCGGCAGCCCCCTCGACGCCGCAATCAGGCGAGACACAGCCGCCCTTGGGTCGCGACGACACCACTCCCGGTGCGCGACTGCGCGGACACGCCTGACAGGAACGACCAGTGGATCCCGTTGGCTCACGCTCGACACGACGCCCGCATTCCGATTCGGCTGCGGATGCGCCGAGTCCTGACGAGCAAGCACGGCGGGTGCGGCCACGCGTGGGCATCGAGGATGCACCGCCGGGCTTGTCGCCGCGCGCCGCGCTGCCGGGCACATCGGCGCCGCAATCGCCGCGACGGTCGATGGTGTCGGCCGAGCAACTGCGACAGTGGCGAAGCAGCCCCGGTCCCCGCAGCCCGGGGCAGGGCGCACCAGACACGTTCGCGGCGCACATCGCGGCCGCACACCCCAGCGCGTCCGCCGCTCTCCCCCAGGTCGGGCGGGAGGCCACGACCGGATCACCTGGCCCGTCTGTCGCCGGCTCTGCGCAGGCGATGTCATGGTCCATGGAGTCGGCATTCGATCGCATGGTCGGTTCCGGCGGCTTCCAGACCATGCTGCATGAAATGGATGAGGTGACGTCCACAGGGTTGAGGCATCCAACGGCCAACGTGCCAGCCGTTTCCAGCCCCTCGTCCATGAGCCCGAGGGCCCACGGCGAACAGTCGCAGTCGCCCCGCCCCACCATGACGAGCGGGCAACAGCGGCAACCGCCAAGCAATGCGGGCATCCGCGGCCCGGGTTCGGCGGCCTCCGCATCGCCGATGGCGGCTTCACGACCCAGTGCGTCTCCGACGCGTCCGGCAGCGGCGGCTACCGGGCCATCTGGCGCCCCTGCTGCGATGCAAACCTTGCCGGCGCAAGGGCGCAACACGCTGGTCGTCTATGCGGCAGAGCGGGCGCTGCTCGCGGCCGGCAGATCCCAACAGGCGATCAAGGGTCCCCGCGCCATGCTCGTCCGCTTCGCTGCTGCCCTGCTCCAGCGCCAGCCTCCCGTCGCACTGGATGCGTTCGTGGACCGGCTGCTCAGCCGAGACCCTGCGCAGCGTGCCGCCGCCGCCGCGCTGAAAACGACTTTCGAGAACGAGTCGGGTATTTCCACCGACTTGAAGACTGACCTCAACGTCTGCATCAGGGCACTGTCCGGGATCCCCCCGGAGCAGCGAATGCTTTCGCTCGACGAGGCGCTTCGCCGCAACATGGTGGGTCGAGCGCTGAAGACGATGCTGTCCGAAGCGGACCTGGGTCTCCTGCAGCAGATGCAGCAGTCCGAACCCAAGCCTGGCGGCAGAACCGACGAACGGATGCAGCTCTTGCTGATCCGGCTTGGCGTGGGGTTGATGGCCAAGGGCTGCGGCGGCTTGGCCGGCTGGGTGGCCATGCACCGGCAGCCCGGCGGATCGCGCCGGGCGGGCGAACTACTCAATGAGTTGAAGAACGGCCCGGAACTTCATCTGAGCGCCGGCAACAAGGACAGCCTCGGCTTGGCAGCGGACCGGCTGCTGACGTTGGCCCTGGGCGGCGCGAGGCCGGCGGCGTCGGGACGACCGGCTTCCCTCGCCAGACCGGCACAACCCAGCGCCGCCCCTGTCATCTCATCGCACCCGGCACGAGCGGTTGCTCCGCCATCGGACGCGCCTGGTGCCATACAGGCGGTGCCCGCGGAGGGACGCAACACGCTGGTCGTCTATGCAGCAGAGCGTGCGCTGCGCATCACCGGCATGACGCGCCAGGGGGTGCCAAGCAACAACCGCATGGAGTTCAGCCGTTTCGGCGCTGCCCTGCTCCAGCAGCAGCCCCCCACCACACTGCAAGCGTTCGTGGACGCCACCCTCAGCGCCGACCCCGCGCAACGCGACGCCGCCGCCGAGCTGAAGGCGGCGTACGAGAACGAACAGACAAGCCCGGCGATCGCGAGGCAGCTGCTCAACGCCTGCCTCGGGGCACTGTCCAAGGTGCCCCCCCAGCAACGCATGCTCACGCTCCATCAGGCGTTGGAACGCACGACGTACGCGCCCGTGCTGAACACGCTGCTGCCCGAGGCGGACCATCAAATCCTGCAGCGGGTGCACGCCGATGGCAACCCTCTGGGTGCTGCCGCCCAGAGCAGGCAGAGCTTGCTGATCCGCCTGGGCGTAGCGCTGATGGCCAAGGGCCAAGGCGGCTTGACCGGCTGGCTGGAAATGCACCATGAGCCCGATGGCAGCCAACGCGCCAACGAGTTGCTCGATCGCCTGAGGAACGGCCCCGAACTCGCTTTGAGTGAATCGACCAAGCCAAGACTGGACCATGCCGTCGCGGAATTGCGCGCATGCGGCCTGGGCCAAAGGGCGGCCGCTGGCACCGGTTCGTCGGATGCCGCCGCGTCCTCGCCTGCGATGTCATGGTTGATCGGATCGGCATTCGATCGCTTCGAAGCCGGGGGCATCCAGGCCTTCGTGCAGGGATTCGATGAAGAAGCGGTGTCCAGCCACGCCGCGCCGACCGAAGCGAACCTGCCGGATGCCGCTGCGGCCGTGGAGCCAACGCTGCGGAGCGGCCCCTCCACTGCGCCTGACGAGCCAGCGGTGCAGCCCTCTGCACCGAGTCCGACATTGGCCCCCGGCACATCGGCGGGCGCGGCCTCCCCGGCCGGCACATCGTTGTCTCTCGGCTCCGATTTCGACCGCTTGGGCGGAGGCGGCAGCCTTCTGGCCTTGCTGCAGGATACGGACGAGGTGACGTCTGCCCGCAGCCCGGCCGCGACCGGCGCCGCACCAGCGGACGCCTTGGATGGACCGAGGCCTGTTCCTGTCGAGAGGCACGACACGGCGCAGATGGTGGCCCGCCAGCCAGCCGCCTCGCAATCGCACGCCAGTGGGACACCACCCAACGACACGCCGCCGCAAGCAGCATCACCGCAACGGCCCGAACCGCTGAGGAGCGGATCCTCCACCGCGCTTGACGAGCCAGCCGTGCAGCCATCGGTGTCGAGCC
>Ga0207709_10002783_pt1 | contig 10776 bp, 9 predicted proteins | sample KBSM34metaG_FD_184397 | JGI IMG/M metagenome (GOLD analysis project Ga0207709, IMG submission 184397) | Miscanthus rhizosphere microbial communities from Kellogg Biological Station, Michigan, USA - KBS M3-4 metaG (SPAdes) (version 2) | ecosystem: Host-associated > Plants > Roots > Rhizosphere >...
TACCCGCATGTGATGGTCGAGTGGTATCCGCACGTGCTCACGGTGTCTACCCTGCACCCCGTGAGCCCGACGAAGACGCTCAACATGGTCGAATTCTTCTACCCCGAGGAAATCGTCGCGTTCGAGCGCGAGTTCGTCGAAGCCCAGCAGGCCGCCTACATGGAAACCTGCGTGGAAGACGACGAGATCGCCGAGCGCATGGACGCCGGCCGCCGCGCGCTGATGCTGCGCGGCGACAACGAAACGGGCCCTTACCAGAGCCCGATGGAAGACGGCATGCAGCAGTTCCACGAGTGGTATCGCAGCGCGATGCAGAACGCCTGAGTCGATGACAGCCGCATCGACGGGTGTGATGGAAACACCGCGGAACCGGCTTTGCCGGGCCGCTGGTGTTGCCCCCGGTGAGGGGGTAGGAGAAGCGACACGAAGTGCGCGAAGCCTGGGGGAGAGTAGATAGTGCAAGCGCTCTGGATGGTGCTCGGCGCCTTTTTGTTCGCCACGATGAGCGTTGTCGTCAAGGTGGCCTCGGCGTGGTTCAACAGCGGCGAGATGGTGCTGGGCCGCGGCCTCATCGGCATCGTCTTCCTCTGGCTCCTGGCCCGCAACCGCAGCGTCTCCCTGGCCACCCGCTACCCCGGCATGCACGCCTGGCGCAGCACCATCGGCGTGGTCTCGCTGGGCGCGTGGTTCTATGCCATCGCCCACATGCCGCTGGCCACCGCCGTCACGCTCAACTACATGAGCAGCGTGTGGGTCGCGGCCTTCCTCGTCGGCGGTTCGCTGCTGGCGTGGGTGCCGGTGCCCGGGCGCGACGGGCGCGTGGAACGCCCGCCGCTGCAGGGCGCGCTGGTGCTGACCGTGCTGGCGGGTTTCGCGGGCGTGGTGCTGATGCTCAAGCCCAGCGTCAACGCCAACGAAGGCTTCGCGGGCATGCTGGGCCTGCTGTCGGGCCTCACGGCCGCCTTTGCCTACATGCAGGTGGTGGCGCTGTCGCGCATCGGCGAGCCCGAACTTCGCACGGTCTTCTACTTCGCGGTGGGCTCGGCCGTGGCCGGTGGCATTGCCACGGCGACCACCGGGTTTTCGGACGGCGGTGCATGGACGTGGCAGCATGCGCTGTGGCTGCTGCCCATTGGCTTGCTGGCCGCCCTCGGACAACTCTGCATGACCCGCGCCTACGCAACCGCCAAGACCGCAGCCGGTACGCTGGTGGTGGCCAACCTGCAGTATTCGGGCATCGTGTTTGCTGCGTTCTACAGCGTGGTGCTGTTCAACGACCGCATCGATGCCACCGGCTGGGCCGGGATGGCGCTCATCATCGCGAGCGGCATTGCCGCAACCGTGTTGCGACAGCGGGCGGTGCCCAAGGCGCCGGCCGAAGAGCACTGAACGACATAAATACATTCTCGATTTCGAAGGAGCACACGCCATGTACACCACCCTCATCTCCGTCGAACAACTCCAGCAATTGCAAGCGGGCGACACGCCCTTGATGGTGTTCGACTGCAGCTTCGACCTCATGAAGCCCGAAGCGGGCGCGCAGCAGTACGCCGCCGCCCACATTCCGGGCGCCCTGTACGCCAACCTCGACACCGACCTCAGCGCCAGGCACGGCGTCCCGGGTGCACACGGCGAGGTGGTGGTGGCGCAGGAAGACGGCGTGCCCGCATCGGGCGGGCGCCACCCGCTGCCCAGCCGCGAAAAGTTCGCGGCGTGGCTGTCGAGCATCGGCTTCGCCAACGGCATGCAGGCCGTGGTGTACGACCGCAACGGCGCCAACTACTGTGGCCGCCTGTGGTGGATGCTCAAGTGGATGGGCCACGAGGCTGTGGCCGTGCTCGACGGCGGCCTGCAGGCCTGGCAGGCCGCGGGCGGCGAAGTCACCGACCGCGAGGAGCCCGCGCGCTTCCAGTCGAACTTCGTCGCGGGCGAACCCATCGCGAAGCTCGTGACCACCGACACCGTGGTGCGCCGGCTCGGCCAGCCTGACCAGAACCTGATCGATGCACGCGCCGGCGCACGTTACCGCGGCGAGGTGGAACCTCTGGACCCGATTGCCGGTCACATCCCCGGGGCCCTCAACCGGCCCTTCGCCGACAACCTCGGCCCCGACGGCAAATTCAAGCCGGCATCGCAATTGCGTGCCGAGTTCGAAGCGCTGCTCGCGGGACGCGACGCGGCGACCGTCGTCCACCATTGCGGCAGCGGCGTGAGCGCCGTGCCGAATCTGCTCGCCATGCAGATCGCGGGGTTCGGGACGACCGCGCTCTATGCCGGCAGCTGGAGCGAGTGGAGCAACACGCCGGGGCTGCCGACCCGGCAAGGCGCTGAACCATGACATTGATGACGACGAGTCGACCATTCCGGAGCTTCCAACGCACCGCGGGACTCGCAATCGCCGCCGCGCTCTTCGCGGCGGCCCCGTTCCTCCCGGCACAGGCCCAGCAGCAGCACGCCCACGTGCACGGCCAGCTCAAGCTCGACGTGGCCGTCGACGGCCCCACGGTGGTGATCGACATGGAGTCGCCCCTGGACAACATCATCGGCTTCGAACGCGCACCCAAGACCGATGCCGAGAAGAAGCTCGTCGAAGAGGCCGTCGCCCAGCTGCGTGCGGCCGACAAGCTCTTCATCGTCGACCCCGCCGCCAACTGCAAGCTCGGACCGGTCGACCTGCGCTCAGGCGCGCTGGGCCTGGGCAACCCCGACCCCGCCGAGCCCGTCGGCCACGCCGACCTCGACGCCACTTTCTCCTTCAACTGCACCAACGCGGCCGCCGCGAAGTTCATCGACCTCAACCTGTTCGGTGCATTCAAAGGCTTGCGCCAGATCGACTCGCAGATTGCCACGGCGCAGGGACAGTTCAAGCGCCAGCTGAAGCGCCCTGCCGGTGCGCAAGCCGCCCAGCCCGTCCGCCTGAGCTGGGGCAAGTAAGGCTGTGAGTACCTCCCTGCAGGCCGAGCCGTCGCCCTTGCGCGTCGTGCTCGCAGCCGAAGCATTGCGCTTCGCATGGCCCCGCGTGAAGAAACCGTGCATCGACATCGAGGCCTTTCGCATCACCGCGGGCGAATCGGTGTTCCTGCACGGCCCGAGCGGCTGCGGCAAGAGCACGCTGCTGTCGCTGCTGGCCGGCGTGCTGGTGGCCGACGAAGGCCGGGTCACGCTGCTCGGACACGACTGGTCGAAGCTCTCGGGCGCCGCACGCGACCGCAGCCGCGTGGCCCATGTGGGCTACATCTTCCAGCAGTTCAACCTGCTGCCGTACCTGAGCGTGATCGACAACGTGCTGCTGCCCTGCCGCTTCTCGCAGCGGCGCGAGGCGAACGCATCGCGCAACGGCAGCTCGCGCGACGAGGCCGAGCACCTGCTCGACCAGATGGGCCTCGACCGCAACCTGTGGAAGCGCCAGGCCGTTCAGCTGTCGGTCGGGCAGCAGCAGCGCGTGGCCGCCGCGCGCGCACTCATCGGCCAGCCCGAGGTGGTGATTGCCGACGAGCCCACCTCCGCGCTCGACGAAGACCGGCGCGAAGCCTTCCTCGACGTGCTGCTGACGGCCTGCGCCGAGCACCACAGCGCGCTGGTGTTCGTGAGCCACGACCAGCGCATCGCGCAGCGCTTCGCGCGGCATGTGCTGCTGCCCGAGATCAACCGTGCGGCCACCAGCGCGATGGCGGTGGACGCATGAAGGCACTCTTCTCCATTGCATGGCACAGCGCCTGGAACCGGCGCTTCACGCTCGCGCTCACCGTGTTCTCGATCGCACTGTCGACCTTTCTTCTTCTGGGTGTCGAACGCATCCGCACCGAGCTGCGCGAGAACTTCTCATCGTCCGTCTCGGGCACCGACCTGATCGTAGGCGCGCGCACCGGCTCGACGCAGTTGCTGCTGTACTCGGTGTTCCGCATCGGCGCGGCCACCAACAACATCTCGTGGAAGAGCGTGCAGGCCCTGTCCGCGCACCCGGGTGTCGACTGGGTGGTGCCGCTGTCGCTCGGCGATTCGCACCGCGGCTTCGCGGTGCTGGCCACGTCCACCGACTACTTCACGCACTTCCGCTACGGCGACAGGCAGACGCTGAAGCTGCGCGAAGGCAAGCCCTTCAGCGAGCTGTTCGATGCGGTGGTGGGCGCCGAAGTGGCCGACAAGCTCGGCTACCGCGTGGGCCAGAAGATCACCCTCGCCCACGGCAGCGGCGAACTCAACGTGGCCGAGCATGCGGACAAGCCCTTCACCGTGGTGGGCGTGCTCGCGCGCACCGGCACGCCGGTCGACCGCACGGTGCACATCGGCCTCGCCGCGATGGAGGCCATCCACCTCGAATGGGTGGGCGGCGCGCCGATGCCGGGCGTGCACATTCCGGCCGAGCAGGTACGCAAGTTCGACCTCACGCCCAAGAACGTGACGGCCGCGCTGGTGGGCCTGAAGAACCGCGCCGCGGTGTTCGGCGTGCAGCGATGGATCTCGACCTATACCGGCGAACCGCTGATGGCCATCCTGCCCGGCGTGGCGCTCGACGAGTTGTGGAGCGTGATCGGCATCGGCGAGAACGCGCTGCTGCTGATGTCCGCGCTGGTCGCTCTGGTCAGCCTCGCGGGGCTGGTCTCGGTGGTGATGGCCGGCCTCAACGAACGCCGCCGCGAACTCGCCGTGCTGCGCGCCGTGGGCGCTGGCCTGCGCCATGTGCTGGCGCTGCTCGCGCTCGAAGGCGCGATGGTCACCGTGCTCGGCGTGGCCTTCGGCGTGGTGATGGCTGTGCTGGGCATCACCCTGCTCTCGCCATGGCTGCAGTCGCAGTTCGGACTGACACTGAGCCTCTCGGAACCTACACTGAACGAATGGCTGCTGATGGCAAGCCTGCTGGCGGCCGGATGGCTGGCAAGCCTCTTGCCCGGCATCCGCGCCTACCGCCTCTCCCTTGCCGACGGCCTCTCACCGAGAATTTGAATCATGCCCATCGCACACACGACGTCCAAAAGCAAAGCTTTCATCCGGCTTTCGATGCTGCTCGCAGGCACCGGCCTTGCCGCCGCCGCCTGGGCCGTGGAGCCTGCACCCAAGGACACCACCGCCACCAACCCGCTGGGTGGCAAGGCAACGCCAGCCGCGCCCAAGGCCGTGCCGGGCCAGCCGCGCCAGATCACCTGGGAAGAACTGGTGCCCAAGGACTGGGACCCGGCGAAGGAATTCAAGGGCATGGACCTGAGCGCGCTCGACGACGGCGACCCGCGCGCCAACGAGATGCTCATGAAGATGCAGGAGGTGTCGAACAACGCGCCGACCAATCCCGCGATGAACGGCACCGAAGTCAGGATCCCCGGCTTCATCGTGCCGCTCGAGGAAGCCAAGGGCGAAGTCACCGAGTTCCTGCTGGTGCCTTACTTCGGCGCCTGCATCCACACGCCGCCGCCGCCGGCCAACCAGATCCTGCACGTGGTGCCGCAGAAGGGCGCCAAGTTCCGCGCCATGGACACGGTATGGGTCACCGGCAAGCTGCAGACCCTGCGCAACGATTCGATGATGGGCGTGAGCGGCTATCACGTGAGTGCCACCAGCGTCACCAAGTACACGGGCGGCGCCAAGTAGCCGCAGCTAGGCAGCGGCCTCCTGGCCGTGTGGTTCTGCGCCGACAGGCTTGACCGCGCAGAACCGACACAGACCGTTGCATCCGGGGCGCAGGCTTTGTCATCGCCTGCCGCCGCGCACCGTTGAAAGAGTTCCGGGCCGACGCCGGCGCCCACATGGAACTCCAGATGACAAAAACCCATCGCCCGACGGTCCCGCGGCTCCTGACGATTTCGGTGTGCATCGGCGCACTCGCCATCGCAGGCTGCGACAAGCCAACCAGCACGCCGACCGCTGCCGTCGACCCCGCCGCATCGTCCATTCCCGCGCCGTCGGTGCCGCAGAACAACGCGCCTGCAGCCGTGCCAGTGGCCTATGTGCCACCCTCGGCCGACCAGCTCTACCAGATGGTCGCGCCCATTGCGCTGTACCCCGACAAGCTGGTCGCGCAGATCCTGGCCGGCGCCACCTACCCCGAGCAGATCACCGCCGCGCACGACTGGCTCGCGCAGAACCGCGGCCTCAAGGCCGGACCGCTGGCCGATGCAGCCAACCAGCAGCCCTGGGACCCTAGCGTGAAGTCGCTCACCGCCTTCCGCAGCGTGGTCGACCAGATGGCCGCCAACATCCCGTGGACCGAGTCGCTGGGCAAGGCCTACTACAACGACCCGACCGACGTGATGAACGCGATCCAGGTCATGCGGCAACGCGCGGCCAAGGCCGGCCGGCTCAAGAACAACGACAAGCTGCGCGTGGTCAGCGCGGCGACGCCACAGAACTACGCGCCCGTGCCCGATTCACAAGCCGCGTACTACAGCGGCCCCGCGGTGATCGAACCGCCGCCGCAATACATCACCATCGAGCCCGTGCAGCCCGACGTGGTGTATGTGCCGGCCTATGACCCGCAGGTGATCTACGGCACGCCGCAGCCGGTGTACCCCGGCTATGCGTATGCGCCGCCGGTCGAGGTGGCGCCGGGCTACAGCCAGGGCCAGATGATTACGGCCGGCGTGCTCGCGTTCGGCGCCGGCGTGGTGGTCGGTGCGGCGCTGGAGCGGCACGACTGGGGCTGGCATTCGTGGAACGTGAACTGGGGCGCGCCGGGTTGGCGCGCCCGAGACCGCGGCGCACCGCCGCCCCCGGCCTACCGCCCGGCCGTGGTCTACAACAACAACACCTACATCTCGCGCTCGACCACGGTGGTCAACAACGTGAACAACGTGCGCACCGTCTACAACAACAACGGCGGCGCACCGCGCGGGCTGCCGGCCGGCGCCGCGGCACCCAACTTCGCGACCGCTCCGGGCTTCGCGCCGCAGCAGCAACAGCAGATGCAGCAACAAGCCGCGCTGGCCCAGCAGCAGCAACAACAGCAGGCCCGCCAGCAGGAGGCCCTGCTTCGCCAGCAGCAGATGCAGCAACAGGCGCAGCAGCGCTCGCAGCAGCAGGCGCAACAACAACAGGCGCAGCAGCTTCACGCGCAGCAACTGCAGCAACAGCAGCAGGGGCGGCAAGCACAGCTTCAGCAACAGCAGCAGGACCAATTGCGTCGACAACAAGCGCAGCAGGCAGAACAACAGGCGCATCAGCAGCAGCACCCGCCGGCGCGCCTCGCGGGCCAACCGCCGGGAGCACAGCAGCAGCAGCAGGCGCAGTTGGAGCAGTCAAGACGTCAGCAGATGCAGCAACAACAGCAGGCACAACAGCAAGCGCGAGCGCAGCAGCAGGCCCAGTTGCAGCAACAGCAACAGCAACAGCAACAGCAACAACAGGCACAGGTCCAGCACCAACGGGAGCAGCAGCAACAGGCGCAGAACCAGGCGCGCCAGCAGCGGCAGGCACAGATGGAGCAGCAGGCACAGATGGAGCAAATGCGTCAGCAGCAGGCGCAACAGCAAGCCGCGCACCAGCAACAGCAGCAACAACAGGCCCAGATCCAGCACCAACGGGAACAGCAGCAACAGGCGCAGAACCAAGCGCGCCAGCAGCAGCAGCAGCAGCAGGCACAGATGGAGCAGATGCGCCAGCAACAGGCGCAACAGCAAGCCGCGCACCAGCAACAGCAGCAACAGGCGATGCAGATGCAACAGCAACGCCAACAACAACAGGCGCAGCAACAGCAGGCAGCGCAGCAGCACGCCCAGCAACAGGCGCAACAGCAACAACAGCGCGTGGCGGCGGCTGCAGCAGCAGCAGCAGCGGCCCATCGCCCGCCCCGTCACGGCGAACCAGGGCAGCCGCAAGAGCGTCCCTGAGCGGCGAGCCGGCTAACGCATGCCGGCTCTTTTCAGAACCTGTCAGTTCTTGCCGATTTCGGTCAGCAGCCGCGTGACGAGGTAGATGCGCGGCACGATCGAATCGACTTCGATGTACTCGTCGCGTGCGTGATAGCCGAAGCCCGCGAGGCCGAAGCTCTCGACCACCGTTGCCTTGCCCGAACGGCCCGCGTAGCCCGCATCGGTGCCGCCGCCGGTCATCGGCGTCAGCGCGAGCTCGCGGTCGATTTCCTTGTAGATGGCCTGCGCCTTCTCGGCCAGCGCGCGGCCCTTGTCGCCCGCGATGAAGGCCGGGCGGCCCACTTCCACCTTCACCGTGGTCTCGGTGTCGGGAATCAGCTTGCCGGCGGCGATCTTGGCCTGCAGCGCTTCGTTGAGCTTCTTCTCGGCGCCCGGCTGCGTGATGCGGATGTCGCCCAGCGCCTGCGCCTTCTCGGTGATCTGGTTGATGGGGCCGGTGGCGCGTGCCACGGTCCAATTGAGCGTCACGCCGGGAATGTCCTTGGCGAGGTCCTTGGTCTGCAGCATCTGGTACGACAGTTCGTACAGCGCGTTGCGGCCCAGTTCGGGCGCGGCACCGGCATGCGCGGCGCGGCCCTTCACCTCCATCGTTGCCTGTGCGATGCCGGCCGCGCCCAGGAGCAGCGACTCGCCCTTGGCCACCGATTTCGCCACCGTCGGTTCAAAAGACAGCACCGTGTCGTGCTGGTCGGCCATGGTGGCGATCAGTTCGCCGGAGCCGACCGAGCCCACTTCCTCGTCGGGATTCATCAGCACGGTGAGCGTGTCGTAGTCGCGCCAGCCGGCGTCGGCCAGGATCTTCAGCGACGCCAGCATCACCGCGAGGCCGCCCTTGTCGTCGGCGATGCCGGGGCCGTAGATGCGGTTGCCGTCGACCTTGTAGGGCTGGCTGTTCAGGATGCCGGGCGCGTACACCGTGTCCATGTGACCCTGCAGCATGATCTTGCGCTTGCCCGTGCCCTTGAGGGTGCCGATGACGAGGTCGGCGCCCGCTCCGGCCGTGGCCTTGCGGCGCTCGGTCTTGAAGCCGGCGGCCTTCAACCGCCCTTCCACCACGTCAGCCATCTTGAGCAGGCCGTCGACGTTGAGGCTGCCCGATTCGATCAGCACCATCTCCTTGAGGTTGTCGATCACGGCGGGCTGCGCCTTCTCGGCGGCGGCGAGCAGCTTGGCGTCGGGTGCGGCGTGCGCAGCGCCGAGCACCAGGCTGCAAGCCACGGCAATCGAGCAGCGAGCGAAGAAGGAAGAACGCATGGTCATGATGTTCGGTTTCCGAGTGAATGGCGACGGCAAGCATAGCGGGGCAAGGCGCCGGCCGCGCGCAAATCGGAGACACCCGGCGCCGCGCGAGAACGCTGCTCAGCGCTTGGCCCGAGCCGCGGTCTTCTTCGCGGCCCCGGTCTTGCGAGGCGCCTTCAACGCAGGCGCCTCGCGCGCAGATTGCATGTGCCCGCTCTCGCCGATGGTCATGCCCACGATGCGTGCAAGCTGGCGGCTCACGCTGATATAGGCGTGGCCCAGGCGGCTGTCGAAGTACAGCGAGTCGCCCTTGGCCATGCGCACCACCTCGCCGTTGTCGAAGTGCACCTCGATCTCGCCCGACAGCACATAGGCGAACTCCTCGCCGCCGTGCCGCACGAAGTCTTCCGGGCCGTGGATCTTTCGCGCATGCACCGTGCCGACGATGGGGCTCATCTGCTTGCCCGCCGCGGTGGTGCCGAGGAACTCGTAGGCGATGGAAAGCCCCTTGTAGACCACGCCCTTGCCCGCGCGCGTGACCACCGGCCCGTCGAGCTGCGCGGGCTTGACGCCGGCGCCGGCGAACATGGCGTTCATGTCCATGTCGAGAGCGCGGCCCAGCGCCGTGAAGTTCTCGTAGCCCAGCGCGAGCTGGCCGCGCTCGGCGCGCGAGATGGTGGTGATCGACACGCCCGAGCGCTCCGCCAGCTGAGCCAGCGTCCAGCCGAAGCGCTTGCGCGCGGTGCGCAGGCGGTTGCCGAAGGTGACGCGGTCCAGCGTGGGCGGCTCGTCCCCGGGCTTCGCTCCCGTCTTGGTCCCTGTGTGTGGATTCACGCTTGGCTTCCTCTTGTGGTGCCGGAGATTCTGCCAGCCGGGGCGCGCGCCATCCATGCCAACCCGCGTGACGCAGGCGCGAAAGTTGCGTATACGCAAATTGCGTGAACGCAAATTTCACCAGCACGGTGCATCATGGTTTCCCCTTGGCACTTCTGAATTAATTTGCGTATCCGCAAATTTCTTCCTACACTTTTCGTCGATGACTTCCAGCACTGCAGAGCCCATCGTGGCTGACTTCCTCGTGATCGGCGGCGGCATCGCCGGGGCCTCGGTGGCCCACTGGCTCGCGCCGCACGCCCGCGTGATCCTTCTCGAACGCGAATCGCAACCCGGCTACCACTCCACCGGCCGCTCCGCCGCCCTCTTCATGGAAAGCTACGGCACCGCGCAGGTGCGTGCCCTCACCATGGCGAGCCGGGCCTTCCTCGAACACCCGCCCGAAGGCTTCAGCGAGCACCCGCTGCTCACGCCCCGCGGCGCGATGATGGTCGCGGGCGCCGACCACATGGCCGAGCTCGAAGCCCACTGGCAGGTGCTGCGCGACATGAACACCGGCGCCTCGCGCCTGAGCGGCGAAGAGGCGCGCGAGATGGTGCCGGCCTTGCGTCCCGAGCAGGTGCAAGGCGCCGTCTACGAGCCTGATGCGTCCGACATGGACGTGCACGCCATTCACCAGGGCTATCTGCGCGGCATGCGGCGCGCGGGCGGCAAGCTCGTGTGCGATGCGGGCGTGACGGCCATTCAACGTGTGGGCGACCGCTGGCGCGTGGAAGCCGGCGGCGCGATGTACGAAGCGCCCGTGGTGCTCAACGCGGCCGGTGCATGGGTCGACACCATCGCG